>ERZ773267.860-NODE-860-length-18385-cov-3.723077_pt1 | contig 18385 bp, 18 predicted proteins | sample MGYA00511959_ERZ773267 | MGnify/ENA primary metagenome ERZ773267 (study PRJEB29015, sample SAMEA2738165) | human oral metagenome | biome: human oral; feature: human-associated habitat; material: saliva | place: China | collected 2240 ... | reverse complement strand
ACCTAGCCGATCAGTCAGCGCCCTTCGGGCTTGACTTCTCGGGGTTTCATGGTAAACTTGTTGGACATATGTTCAGCCGTGATGCGGTGTAGCAGGAGTTGCTTTCCTCGCCGCTTCCAGCGATGGCATCATCAAGGAGGCACGCTGTACATATGTCCACCCGCCTTACAGAAACCTAGCCGATCAGTCAGCGCCTACGGCTTGACTTCTCGGGGTTTCATGGTAAACTAGAGAGTGCTATGTCAGATATATTTGATTGAAGGAACTTGCAGGGTGCGGGGGAGGAAACAGAGCTTTCATGGAAAAGTTGATTATAAAGGGTGGCTGTCGTCTTCAAGGGCGCGTGAAGATCAGCGGCGCGAAGAATGCCGTGCTGCCCATCATCGCCGCGACGCTTCTCGGGCAGGATGCCCCGAGCCGTCTGGAGGAGGTTCCTTCTCTCGATGATGTGCACACGATCACGGAGGTGCTGCAGTCGCTCGGCGTTCATGCGGAATTCGACAAGGAAGCGAATGCGCTGACGGTGGACAGCCGCGAGATCGGGCGAACGGAAGCGCCCTACGAGCTCGTGCGCAAGATGCGCGCCTCGTTTCTCATCATGGGTCCCTTGCTTGCGCGTCTGGGACACGCGAAGATTTCGCTGCCGGGCGGCTGCGCCATCGGCACGCGCCCCATCGACCTGCATCTCAAGGGCTTCGAGGCTCTCGGCGCGAAGATCGAGATCGGCCATGGCTACATCGAGGCGCGCGCCGAGCAGGGACTCAAGGGGGCGCGCATCTACCTCGATTTTCCGAGCGTCGGCGCGACGGAGAACATCCTCATGGCGGCTTCGATGGCAGAGGGGCAGACCGTGCTCGAAAATCCTGCGCAGGAGCCGGAGATCGTCGATCTCGCGAACTTCCTGAACGTCATGGGCGCGAAGGTGCGCGGCGCGGGCACGAACGTCATCAAGATCGAGGGCGTGAAGAAGCTCACGGGGCACAACTACACGATCATTCCCGACCGCATCGAGGCGGGCACCTACATGGTCGCCGCCGCCATGACGCAGGGCGACGTCTATATCGAGAACGCTATTTCCGAGCATCTGAAGCCCGTCATCGCGAAGCTCAAAGAGGCGGGCGTCACGATCGATGAGGCGGTCGAGGGCATCCGCGTGACCTGCGATCGTCGTCCGAAGGCGGTCGATATCAAGACGATGCCGTATCCAGGCTTTCCGACGGACATGCAGGCGCAGTTCATGGCGCTCCTCGCCGTCGCCAACGGCGCGGGACTCGTGACGGAGACGGTCTTCGAGAACCGCTTCATGCACGTCGATGAACTCAAGCGCATGGGGGCGTCGATCAAAATCGACGGCCGCACGTCCGTCGTCGAGGGCGTCGAGCATCTGACGGGCTGCCAGGTCAAGGCGACCGATCTCCGCGCCGGCGCCGCCATGGTGCTCGCGGGGCTCGTCTCTGAAGGCGAGACGCAGGTCGGCTACATCCACCACATCGACCGCGGCTATGACAAGCTCGTGGAAAAGCTCGTGGGACTCGGCGCGGATATCCGCCGCACGGAAAACTGAAGACGAAAAAAGAGAGCCGCCCGGCTCTCTTTTTTTGCTTTTCTTTATGGATAGCGTCCGTGCACGGCCTGCGTGATCGCGCTCGCCATCATCGCGAGCGGCAGCTGCCGTTCGACGGATCCCAGCGTGAAGGCGGCGTGCGGCATGCCGTAGACGACGCACGAGGCCTCGTCCTGGCCGAGCGTCATGGCGCCTGCGCGCCGCATCGCGAAGAGTCCCTTCGCGCCGTCCGCGCCCATGCCCGTGAGGATGATGCCGAGCGCCGCGCTGCCGACGAGCTCGGCGACGGAGAAGAAGAGGACGTCGGCGGACGGGCGCACCCAGTTCACGGGGTCGCTCTTTACGCAGGCGACGACGAGCTGGCCCGAACGGCGTTCGAGCTTCATGTGCTGACCGCCGGGCGCGACGTAGGCGGTCGATGCCTTGATCGTCTCGCCGTCCTCGGCTTCTTTGACGTGGAGCTTCGATATGGCGTTGAGCCTGTGCGCGAAGTGGTTGCTGAACACGGGCGGTATGTGCTGCACGATGACGATGGGGGGGAGCGGCGGCGCGAGGTCTTTCAAGATGGTGGCGATGGCCTCCGTGCCGCCCGTCGAGGCGCCGATGGCGATCAGCTGCTTCGATTTCGCCGAAGCCGGGGGCATGGGGGCGGAAGGAACATCCGCAGCGTCTTTTTTGTCGTTTTCCATGCCGGGTCGCCTCCTTTTTCTGTGGCTTTCATTCGTTGTGCGGTTGTGTGTCTGCTTTTTTCTTGATTTCGCGCACGAGGCGCAGGAATTTTTCGCGTCCGATCTGCACGAAGCGGCCGCAGCCTTCGCATTTGAGGCCGAAGTCCGTGCCCGTGCGCAGGATTCGCCAGAGGTCGCTGCCGCACGGGTGAGCCTTCTTCATGCGCACGATGTCGCCTGTTTCATAGAGCTGCATGGCGCACTCCTTTCTTCACTCTTCTTCGGGCGCCTTCCGCTTGCCGCGCGCGAGCGACGCGATGACGCCGGCGGCGCAGGAGACGGCCAGGCACGAGAAGATCAGCCGGATCGCCGCTGCGAGATGAGATGGCTGATCGATGTCTGCGGGGAGCGCAGCCTGCGCGAGCAGGACGGTGACGACGGCCATGCTCACGGCTTGGCCCGAGAGGCGCATGACGGAGACCATGGAGGACGCCACGCCGTAGAGATACTTGGAGACGGCGCCCATGATGGCGTTGTTGTTCGCCGGCGAGAAGAAGCCGAAGCCCACGCCGACGAGTATGCAGTTGGCTGCGACGAGCGGCATGGATGTATCTGCATCGAGCAGCGAATAGCCGGCGACGCCCACGGTCGTCAGCGCCATGCCGAAGCTCGCGACGAGGCGCGGATCGTACTTGTCGGAGAGAGAGCCGGCGATGGGCGAGAGGATCGCCATCGTCAAGGGCTGCAGGAAGAGCAGGAGTCCCGCTGTCGAGGGGTCGAGGCCGCGCACGAGCTGCAGATAGAGCGAGAGCAGGAAGCTGATCGCGTATGTCGCGCTGTAGTTCAAGAACGAGGCGAGGTTGCTCATGGCGAAGACCGTGTTCTTGAAGAGCGAGAGGTGGAGGAGCGGCGTCGCAGCCCTCCTCTCCTGCCAGAGGAAGAGGGCGAGGAAGACGAGTCCCGCGAGCATCACGAAGCGCATCCAGGGCGCGTGGGCGAGCGAGGAAAGTCCGTAGAGCGTCAGCGTGCTCGCCGCCGTGTAGAAGAGGGCACCGAGCATATCGAAGCCGCCTTCTCGCTGGCCGTACCAGTCTTCCTTGATGGAGAGCACGAGCAGGCTGCTCGTGAGGATGACCGCTGCCACGAAGAAGAAGATGAGCCGCCAGTCGAAGTGCTGCGTGATGACGCCGCCGATCACAGGCCCCAAGGAGAGTCCGATGTAGGTGGCAGCGGCGGAGTAGCCGATGGCGCGCCCGCGTCCCTGTGCCGGATGCGCCGCCACGAGGAGCGCCATGCCGCTCGAAAAGACGAGTCCCAGGGAAAGTCCCTGCAGAGCGCGCATGGCGACGAGGAAGGAGACGGAAGGGGAAAACGCCGCGACGAAGGAGACGACGGCCATGGCGGCCGTGCCGATGCCGTAGATGCGACATCGGCCGAGGATGTCCGACAGGCGGCCGAATGGCAGGAGGAAGGCGACAGCGCCGAGGAGGAAAGCGGTTGCAAGCCAGGAAAGTTCCGTCGCAGGGCAGTTGAATTCCGTGGCGATCGCCGGAATGGCGATGTTGATGCAGCTGCCGAGAAACGGTCCCATGAAGGACGTGAGCAAGACCGCCGTGAAAATTCGCCTCTGCGCCGTCATGGGGCCGCCTCCTTTATACGTTGAACCTGAAATACGTCACGTCGCCGTCCTGCATCACATAGTCCTTGCCCTCCAAGCGCACCTGCCCTTTTTCTCGCGCCGCAGCGGTGCTGCCGGCGGCGACGAGGTCGTCATAGTTGACGATCTCCGCGCGGATGAAGCCGCGCTCGATGTCGGAGTGGATCTTGCCGGCCGCCTTGGGCGCGGTCGTGCCGGCGGTGATCGTCCATGCGCGGCACTCGTCGGGGCCTGCCGTCAGGAACGTCAGGAGTCCGAGAAGCTCGAACGCCGCCTTGATGAGACGGTCGAGACCGCTCTCCGCGAGTCCCAGCTCTTCGAGAAAGGCTTCGGCATCCGCCGCGTCAAGCTCGGCGATTTCCGATTCCACGCGCGCCGACACGACGACGACTTCCGAGCCTTCCTTCGCCGCGTAGTCGCGCACGCGGGCGACGTGCGGATTGCCGGCGCCGTCTTTCGCCGCCTCGTCCTCAGCGACGTTGGCGACGTAGAGCATTGGCTTCAGGGTCAGGAAGTTCATCTCCTTGATGAGGGAAAGCTCCTCTTCGGTGAGATCGAGGCTGCGCGCCGACTTGCCCTCTTCCAGCACCGCCTTGATGCGGCGCAGCACTTCGTCCTCCGCCTTCGCCTCTTTGCTGCCGCTCTTGGCAAGCTTGGCGAGCTTCATGATGCGCTTTTCGAGGACTTCGAGATCAGCGAGGCACAGTTCCGTCAAGATCGTTTCGATGTCGCGCACGGGATCGATCGTCGCTGCGACGTGCGTGATGTTTGCATCCTCGAAGCAGCGCACGACGTGGGCGATGGCATCGACCTGGCGGATGTGTTCGAGGAACTTGTTTCCAAGCCCCTCGCCTTTCGAGGCGCCGGCGACGAGGCCGGCGATGTCGACGAAGCGCACGGAGGCGGGCGTCGTCTTCTTCGACTGGTACATCTCGTGCAGCACGTCGAGGCGCGCGTCGGGGACGTCGACGACGCCGACGTTCGGCTCGATCGTGCAGAAGGGATAATTCGCCGCCTCGGCGCCCGCCTTCGTGATTGCGTTGAAAAGCGTGCTTTTGCCGACGTTCGGCAGACCTACGATACCTACGTCCAGATTGCTCAATGTGATTTCTCCTTGTTCCTGTCCTTCAAAAAAACGACTTTCGAGCGCGGCGCCTTCTTGCGTGCCGCCTTCTTGGCGCGCGCTTCCTGCTGCTGTGCCTTGATCTCGTTCGGCGTGAAGCCGCGGTTCGTGACGGAGCGCGTGTTGTCGTGCACTTGGTTCAGCAGGCGGCGCAGCGCGACGTCCTGATCCTTCGTCAGGGCTGCGAAGTAGCCGTCGTCCTTGAGCATGTCGCGCACGAAGGAGACGGGCGCTCCCGCGAGGAAGCTCCAATGGATATGGCGGATGATCTCCACCGTCTCATCTTCATCATAGGCGAGCGTCTCGTGGAAGAAGCGCGCCAGCGCCTGCCGGTCGTCGTGGTCGGAGAGCGCGAGCCCCTGTGCGAAAAGCGGGATTTCCTCCGGGGCCGGGATGTAGAAGTCGCCGTCTCCCTGTGATTCTAGGATGACCTGGATCTCTTCCTCGTCAAGCCCATCGGAAATGAAGACGTCGCCGTGCCGCCAGCAGCCTGCGATGAACTCGGGCGGAACCTTCTTCATTTCCTTTTTCAGCTCGTCGGGCTTCATCGTGCCGATGCCGCCCTGGTTGTAGAGGCGGCACAGGATATCGATCGGCGTCACGCTGTAGAGGACGTTCGCCGTGAGGACCGTGTCGATGAGCCATGTGCGCTTCTGGCGCTTTTCGGCCAGCTCGGCGCCCTTGTCCGCGAGGAGCGGGATGAATCCTTCGGCCACGTCGCGCGAGATGACGAGGTCGCATTCGGGCGTCTCAGCGATATAGGCCGCTGTCGAAAGCGCTTCGAAGTTGTGGGAAGGCTCTTCCTCGAATTCGTCCGGGCTGATGAGGAGCTGCTGCAGGGACGAGACTTCCTCGTCGCTCAGGCAGAGGAAGTAGTTCTCCATGACGCGCGGATCGAGCATCGTCTTCGTCAGCCAATCGATGACGTCCGCCTTCCTCATGCCGTGGCGTACATCCAGCCCCTTCTGCTCGGCGATCGAGAGAAGCTCTTCCTTGGGGAATCCGGCGAACATGGCGTGAAGCGTCGGCGGCAAGCGCTCTTCGTCCGCCGCTTCCTGCAAGCCTTTGTGCAAGAGCGCAGTATAAAATGACGCGCTCTCTTCCAGGACGGCGGCATCCTCCAGGCCTCTCCGTCTCCTTTGGCTGTAGGCGGGGAGGCCGTATTTGCCCTCGTCCATGTCATGGTACATATCTGCCAGCGGGCGGTTTTCGTAACGGCGTCGGTCGAGACGGCACCAAAGGGCGAGCTTCTCGTTCACGGCATCCATGTCGTAGCGGACGCTGTCTTCCGCATCTTTCGCGCCTTCGAGTACTGCTGCCGCCGTGCGCGAGCTTCTCGTTCACGGCGGCCAGATCGAAGGGAGGTGCGCCCTCCGCTTCGTCCGCGCCATCGAGCACCGACTTCGTCGTGCGTGCGCCGCTCCCATCGAGCACCTGCGGCGCCCTGCCGCTCCACGGATCGACGATCTTTTTCAGCAGCACGTCATGGCGCATCTCGCGTCGGTTTGCATAGAGGTAGAGGAAGGCGCCTGCATGTTCCAGCAATGAGGCGATCTGCCTGCAGGAAGCTTCCCGCAGGCGCTCGCTGGCCAGCTCCTCCGACGGCAGCTCGGCGATGACCATCTTCTTGTGCGGCAGCAGGAAGGAGAAGTCCGCGCCCTTCTCCCAGCCCATCGCAAGATTGAAGATGAGCGCGAGCTGCGAGAACGTCAGCTCCGCGGGCACCAGGACGCGCCGCCAGACTTTCGGCGACTGTCCGCGCAAAACGATTTCAAACTCATAGGCCTTCATGGAACTCTCCCTTCAGACGGCACACGATCCCGAATATACTCTTTCTATTATACTCCATTGTGCGAAGTTATTCCAGTGGGTGGAGGAGACTTCTTCGTGCGCGTCAGGGGAGGGGGCAGGAAGCACGGATGGGATGAAGTCCGTCCGCGCTTCCTGCCTCACCGGCTTTTTCTCAGTATTCGTGGAACATGCGCCGAATCTTCGCGCGCTCCTTCGTCTCCGAGAGCGCGAGCGCAAGGAGGATGCGCGCCTTGGCGGGGGGCAGCGTGTCGGCCTCGATGAAGTACGCCTCCGGGCAGCCGCTCTCGTCGGAGAGCACTGCGCCCGCGCCTGTGCGGCTCGCACGCACGACGACGACGCCTTTTTCCGCGGCAGAGAGGAGAGGTTTCCGGACGGCTTCGTGGATGCTGCCGTCTCCCGTGCCCGCATAGACGATGCCGGCCGCGCCGCCTTCGACGGCAGCGGCGGCCAGGCGGCTGTCCGCGCCCGCATGGCCGTAGAGGATCGGCACATAGGGAAGGGCAGCTGCGCTTTCGAAGCGGAACTCGCTCCTTGCCGTGTGGCGCGTGAGCACGCGGCGGCGAAAGCGCGGCGCGCCCTGCTCCATGCGTCCGAGTGTGCCGACGTCGGGCGAGGCGAAGGCCTGCACCGCCGTCGTGTGCACCTTCTGGATGTCGCGCGCGCTGTGGATCTCGCCGTTTAGCACGGCGAGGACGCCTTGCCCGTGCGCTTCAGGGCTTGCGGCAAGGCGCACGGCATCGAGGAGGTTCAAGGGGCCGTCGGCAGAGAGAGCCGTCGCGGGGCGCATCGCGCCCGTCAGGACGATGGGCTTGTCGGTCTTCATCGTGAGATGCAGGAAGTACGCCGTCTCTTCGAGCGTGTCCGTGCCGTGCGTGATGACGACGCCGGCTGCGCCTGACGCGAAGGCTTCCTCGATCTGCGCGGCGAGGCGCAGCCAGATCGCTTCCGTCATGTCCTTGCTGTCGATGGCAGCGACTTCCTTGCTCTCGATGGCGGCGACGTCCGAAAGCGCGGGGCAGGCGGCGAAGAGTGCGTCCGCCCCGAGAGCACCCGCACGGTAGCCTGTGATCATCTCGCTCCTTGCCGCTGCGCCCGCGATCGTGCCGCCCGTCGTCAATACGGAGATCTTCGGCTTCATCGTCTGCACCTCCTCAGTGGAGCGGCGCGCCCTTGAGCGCGAGCGGAATTTCCCAGACGGCGGCGGCTTTCTCCCGCATGGCGGCGGGACTCATGCGCTGCCAGACAGCCTGCACGCGCGCGGCGAAGGAAGCGGGTGAAAGCGGCGTTTCGGCGGCCTCCTGTACATGGCGGCGAAGCTGCGCAGCGAAGGGGGCGGGCATCGTCGCCTCCCTCTGGGCGAGCAGGATCGAGAGGCGTGCATCGACGAGGCAGAGGTGCAGGCGGCCGTCTGCAAGCGACTTTTCCGATGGACGCTGCTCGGCGGCGAGACTGCCGAAGGAAAGCGGCGCGTCGCCCCAGCCCTCCTTGAATATGCCGGGGATCCGGTAGAGCAGGAAGAGGATGCCGTCTTCCTCGCAGAGCGCAAGTTCCATCTCGCCCGTGCGGAAGGCTTCGATGGCGATGATGTCGCTCTTGGCGAGCTGCAGGATGAACATCGCGCCGTTCACGTCGACTTGGAAAAGCCCGCCTTCGCCTTGCTGGCGGATGGGCAGAGGGAACTTTTCCCCGATCTGGAAGTTCGTATATGACATGTCGTTCTCCTTTGTCTTCTGTGATAGAAAACAGGCGCAAGGCAGTGCCTTGCGCCTGTTCCTCCCTCATCGCGGGCACGAGATGCGCCCGACTTTTTCAATCGTGTGATGAAGCTCTTCGGCGAGGGGCGTCGCGGCTGCGCGATAGTACATCTCCTTGCCCTCGCGCCGCGAGGTGATGAGTCCGCTCGCCTTCAAGAGCCGCAAGTGGTGCGATACCGCCGGGCTGGACATCTGCATGTAGGCGGCGATGTTGATCACGCACTCCTCGTAGTGGCACAGGAGCCAGAAGATGTGCAGCCTCGTCGCGTCGCCGAGCTGCTTCATCGCCGCCGATACCGTGGCGAGCGTTTCCGTGTCCGGCATGTGCGGCAGCACGGCTGGGTGGCCGTGATCGTGCGGCAGGCGCACGGGGGAATCCTGCATGTGTCTCCCATCCCTTCCGAAGGATTCCTGACTCAGTTCGCAACGCCAGGGAAGGCGCCGGCGAAGCGGATCGTGCTGTCGGGGGAGCAAGATGCGGCGCGCATCTTGCCCGCGAGCGCGAGAAAGAGTGCGCCGCGTCCTTTCCCCCGCGCGTTCATTCGGAGACTTTCTTCTTGACGACGCCGAGGCAGAGAGCGCTGAGGACGGCGCCGGCGAAGATCGCGACGAGATAGAGCAGCGGGTTGCCGATCGTCGGCACGACGAAGATGCCGCCGTGCGGTGCGCGAAGCGTGCAGTCGAAGAACATCGACAGGGCGCCGGCCGTCGCCGATCCGATGACGCAGGACGGGATCACGCGCAGGGGATCGGCCGCTGCGAACGGGATCGCGCCCTCCGTGATGAACGAAAGCCCCATGATGTAGTTGACGATGCCCGACTTCCTCTGCTGCTCGGTGAAGCGGCTCTTGAAGAGCGTCGTCGCGAGCGCGATGGCGATGGGCGGCACCATGCCGCCCGCCATGACCGCCGCCATGATGCTGTACTCGCCCGAGGCGAGCATGCCCGTGCCGACGACGTAGGCCGCTTTGTTCACGGGGCCGCCCATGTCGACCGCCATCATGCCGCCCATGAGGAGGCCGATGAAGATGCGGCTCGACGTGTCCATGCCCTTCAAGGTCTCGATCATCCAGTTGTTGATGCCGGCGACGGGCGGGTTGATCACGAAGATCATGATGATGCCGATGAGAAACACGCCGAGGAGCGGATAGAGCAGCACGGGTTTGATGCCCTCGAGCGAGTGCGGCAGATCGGCGAAGACTTTCTTGAGCGCGTTGACGATGTAGCCCGCGACGAAGCCGGCGATGAGGGCGCCCAAAAAGCCCGCGCCGCTCGAAGCGGCGAGCGCGCCGCCTACGAAGCCGACGGCGAGGCCTGGCCTGTCGGCGATGCTCATGGAGATGAAGCCCGCGAGCACGGGCAGCATGAAGCCGAAGGAGATGCCGCCGATGTCCATGAAGGTCTTGGCGTACCACAGGTTCGAGCCGAAGTTGCCGGGATTGGCCGGGTCGAAGGTGTCGAGGAGGAAGGCGAGGGCGATGAGTATGCCGCCGCCGATGACGAACGGCAGCATGTGCGAGACGCCGTTCATCAGATGTTTGTAGATCTGGCGCGTGATGCTCTCGTCCTCCGCCGTGCTTTCCGTCGCCGCTGCCGCGCCGCCCGCATGGCGGTAGATCGGCGCCGTGCCGGCAAGGGCTTCGTCGAGGAGCGCGTCCGCCTTGTTGATGCCGTTCGCGACCTTCGTCTGAATGACGGGCTTGCCGTCGAAACGCGCCATCTCCACGTTCTTGTCCGCCGCGACGATGATGCAGGCGGCCTCGGCGATCTCCGCCGCCGTCAGGATGTTCTTCGCGCCGCCCGAGCCGTTTGTCTCCACCTTGATGGGGATGCCGCGCTTCTTCGCGTGCTGCTCCAGGCTCTCCGCCGCCATGAAGGTGTGCGCGATGCCCGTCGGGCAGGCCGTGACGGCGAGGATCTTCTTCGTGACCGCCGCAGGCGCGGGCGCGGCGTCAGCCTGCGCGGGCGCCGCCTCTTTCTTCGCTTCGAATGTGCCGTCCTCCTTCGCGTCGATGAGCGAGAGGAATTCTTCCTTCGACTGCGCCGCGATCAGCGCTTCCTTGAAATCGGGATCCATGATCATCGTCGCGAGCTTGCTCAAGACTTCGAGATGCACGTCGGCTCCTGTCGCGGGCGCGGCGATCTCGAAGAAGAGGCGCGAGGGGTTGTCGTCCATCGCCTCGAAGTCCATGCCCGCCGGCACCGTCATCGCCGAGAGTCCAGGCGCCTTGACGCCCGCGCTCTTCGCGTGCGGCGTCGCGATGCCGTCGCCGAGTCCCGTCGTGCCCGAAGCCTCGCGCGTGAGCACGTCCTTTTCGTACTGGGCGCGGTCGGCGAGGTTGCCGCCCTTTTCCATGAGGTCCGTCAAGATGGCGATGGCGTCGTTCTTGTCCTTGGGCTGCGTGCCGAGGGCGATGCTCTCGCTCTTCAATAAGTCAGTGATGCGCATATCGATCTTTCCTTTCTTGCTTCGGCTGCTCAGCCGATGGTTTTGAGCAGCGCCTCGACTTCGGGGCGCGTCGCGAGATTTTCAGAAAACGCCGAAGCCGATCCCGTCGCGACGCCCATGAAGAAGGCGCGTTCCCAGGAGCCGCCCGATTCCTCGAAGCCCGCGAGGAAGCCGGCGACCATCGAGTCGCCCGCACCGACGGAGTTCACGAGCGTGCCCTTGGGCGCGGGGCTCTTGAAGGATTCGCCCGTCTCCGTCAGGAAGAGTGCGCCTTCGCCCGCCATCGAGATCAGGACGTTCTTTGCGCCCATCTCCTGCAGCTTCTTTGCGTGCGCAATCAGTTCCTCTTCTGTCTTGAGTTCCGTATCGAACATCTCGCCAAGCTCGTGGTTGTTCGGCTTGATGAGCCAGGGCCCGTACTTCAAGACCTTGAGGAGCAGCCCCTTCGTCGCGTCGACGATGATGCGTATGCCGCGCTCTTTCCGATGCTCCATGATGCGCTCGTAGATGTCGTCGGGCAGCGTGTTCGGTATGCTGCCGGCAAGCACGAGCGTGTCGCCTTCCTGGAGCTTCTCCAGCTTTTGGAAAAGCTCCTTCTGCGCCGCCTCCGTGATCAAGGGCCCCTGCCCGTTGATCTCCGTCTCCTCCTTCGCCTTGATCTTCACGTTGATGCGCGAGAATCCTTCGGCGAGATGCACGAAATCCGCCTCGCAGCCGAAGCTTTCGAACTGCTTCTCGACCGCCTCTCCCGTGAAGCCCGCCACGAAGCCGAGCGCACGGCTTGCGTGGCCGAGGTTCTTCAGGACCATCGAGACGTTGAGTCCCTTGCCGCCGGGCAGGATGTGCTCATACGTCGCGCGGTTGATCGCGCCCTTTTCGAGCGCGCCGAGCCGCAGGATGTAGTCGAGCGATGGGTTGAATGTCACGGTGTAAATCATAGCCTTCACCTCAATCCAGAATGACACAGACTATCACATTTTCAGTATACCTACAGGCGGTTGAAAATGCAAGCGGAATCAAATCCTTCTGCCCTGCGGAAAGGAGGAGAAGGGATTTTCCAGCAGCGGGATTTTTATAGAAAAAAGAAGACTGCCGCACGGTCGTGTGCGGCAGTCCGGCGCCGGAAAGAGCGAATGCGCCGAACCCTCCCGCTCACGCAGGAGGATCGGGCGCATCGGAGAAGCTTTTATTTTTCGACATCCTTCAGGAAGAGGAGCAGACCGTCCGTGATGTATCGGTAGATCTCCACCGTATCGCTGCGGTAGACGCCGGAAGCGCTGCGGTAGAATATGCCGCTGGTGTTCCGGCTGCTCGTTCCCTGATTTTCCATGCGGCTGTAATCGGAAGAAAACTTCCGATAGGCATACGGCTCATCGCTGTCCTCTTGATCGTACATGGCGAAGATCCCCGTCGATGGATCGTAGGAGAAGGTGACGCATTCGTTTTCGTCATAGTCGTTGGCGATCATGTAGCGCTTGCCGCGGGGAGCGGAGGCGGCCTTCGGCGTCTTTCGAAGCGTGAATTCGCGCTGGTTGCTGTTGCCCGCGACGCTCGACGTGTAGCGGACGGGGGATGCTGCGATCGCATCGCCTCCTTCGTCGTTGAAGATTTCCAGCGCGTCGGTGATGTAGCGGTCGAGCGTCCATGTGCCGCCGATGTCTGCGACGTAGGCGCTGAATATGCCGTCCGATCCCTTCTTGTAGAGCGTGCGGTCACTGACGCGCCCATCGACCAGCTCGTCGGCCAGGATTTCGTCGAAGTCGAGGAACGTCAGGCGCTGATACGGCCCTGCGTTGTTGTAGATCGTGAAAACGTCGTTCGCCTCGTCGTAGTCGAAGTATGCGTCCCAAGCCGACTGCGACTCATCTTCGATCCAGTATTCGCCGCGCGGATGCGCCTGGCCGAAACTCTCAGGGTCGTAGAGCGACAGCGTGTAACTCTTGCCGTCGCTTTCGTATGGTACGTCGGCCTTTTCAAGGTCATAGCGCGCCGCATGGGCGGTCTGGCCGGCCGCTGCGAGGAAGAGGGCGCAGCAGAGAGCGGCGCAGAAAACTGTTTTCGTGAGGGCGGAAACGATTTGCTTCATGAAAGAACCTCCTTGCGTTTTTTTTCATTATATCATATAGGGGAAAATGAATCCATTGGATTCCGGGCAGCTGGATGATGTTCGGGCGACTTCGCCATGACCGTGGACGCATGGCCGCATGGCTGCACGGCAGATTCGCGGCACTGGCACGGGTCTTTCGAAGACGATCCTAGCCGTTCTTGATGTGGCTATAGAAGACGATCGTGCCGAGCGCGTAGCCCGCGAACATGAGGATCGCCATGGGGAGCGCCGTGGCGTCGCCGGCGATGCCGACGAGCGGCATCATGAGGCCGCCGAGCACCATGGAGAAGAAGCCGATGAGGGCGGATGCCGCGCCCGCGTTCTTGCCCTGGCGCGAGAGCGCGAGCGAGAAGCTCGCCGTGCCCATGACGGCGAGCGGCACGATGGTGAAGAAGAGCAGGCCGATGATGAGCGCGAGAGGAGCGAAGCCCGTGGCGAAGGCGGCGAGGAGCAGCGCACTGCCGACGAGCGGCACGAGGAGCGAGGCCTTGAGCATCACGATGTCCTTGACGCGCCCTGCGAGGCGTGCGGGCAGGAGTCCCGCGAGGAACAGCCCCGTACCGATGCCGCCGAAGATTAGGCTGTACTCTTGCGCTGAGACGCCGTAGATGTTCTGGAAGACGAAGGAGGAGCCGGAGATGTAGGAGAAGAACGCTCCGAAGACGAAGCACTGCACGAGGCAGTGGCCGAAGAAGTAGCGGTCGCGAAGGAGCGCAGGGAAGGCGTGGAAGCTCGCCGCCATGCTCGTCTGCCGCTTCTCGGCCGGCAAGGTCTCGCGCGTCTTGAGCGTCCAGAGCGCGAGCAGGACGCCGATGGCGGCGAGGACGGCGAAGATGATGCGCCACGAGCCGAGGACGAGGATCTGACCGCCGGCGACGGGCGCGAGGATCGGCGCAAGCCCGTTCACGAGCATGAGGACGGACAAGAAGCGCGTGAGCTCGACGCCCTCGGCGACGTCGCGGGCGATGGCGCGCGCGATGACGATGCCGCTGGCCCCGGCGAATCCCTGCAGGAAGCGGAACGCGAGGAACGGCTCGATGGAGCCGGCGAAGAAGCAGCCCGTGGAGACGAGAGCGAAGGCGATCATGCCGAAGAAGAGCGGCCGCCTGCGCCCGTACATATCGCTCAAGGGGCCGAGGAAGATCTGCCCGACCGCCATGCCGAGCAGCGTCATCGTCAAGGTCAGCTGCGTCGCCGAGGTCGAGGCGGAAAACTCCGCCGAAAGCTCGGGCAGTGCCGGCAGATACATGTCCGTCGCCAGCGGCGCCATGGCGGACATTATACCTAGAAAAGCGATCAAGATCGCGCGGCTATGGTTCGTCATCGTCATACAGCACACTTCTTTCTTGGGAATTTTTCCATAAACAGGCAGGAAAGACAAGGGGTTTCGTATATATCCTATTATTTTTAAAAAAGATGAAGATTTTTTTATTTTATCTATTGACGGAACCATTGTCCTAGAGTATAATTAAAGACAGAAAGAGGCTTCGCCCAACTTCCGATGACGGGACAGGGCGGATGCCGAAGGACGTCCTCCGCCATTGGGGACAATACTCAGGTGGAGCTGAGGATCGGAACTGACCTGGCACAGCGTGCGGTACATTCGTACAAGTCGATGGCTTTCAGCAGCCCGCGCCTTCCTTGCAGGGGGCGCACGATGCACACGATGCGGATCAAGCCGTTCTTGGTACCCGTGGAGGGGGGCGTCCAGTCAAGACCTCATCCCGTCATTCGCGCCGCGCCCTGCGGCGCTCTTTTTTTGCCTGCACGGCTTCGGAAAAAGGAAGAAGGGCGAGAACCCGCCCTTCCTGTCCCGGCCGCCTTGCGCGGCCTTATGTGTCCTTGCGATAGAGACGCGCGATCTCGCGCTTGGCGATCTTGCCCGTCGAGGTGCGCGGCATTTCGGGAATCTGGCAGAACTCACGCGGCACCTTGTAGACGGCGAGGTTCTTCTGCAGGAACTTCTTCAAGGTGCGCATGTCGACGTCCTCGCCCTTCTTCACGGTGTAGTAGCAGCCGCCCGCCTGTCCGCGCAGGGGGTCGGGGATGGCGATGACGGCAGCGTCCTCGATGCCGGGGAAGGCATAGATGAGCTCCTCGATTTCGCGCGGATAGACGTTCTCGCCCATGCTGATGATCATATCCTTGATGCGGTCGACGATGTAGACGAAGCCGTCCTCGTCCATGCGCGCGATGTCGCCCGTGTGCAGCCAGCCGTTCTTGATCGCTCGTGCCGTCGCCTCCGCCTGATGCCAGTAGCCCTTCATGACGGTCGGCCCCTTGACGAGCAGCTCGCCCGCCATGCCGCGCGGCAGTTCCTTGCCGTCCGTGTTGGCGATGATGACTTCGAGCCCCCGCAAGGGAACGCCGATGGAGCCGGGGCGGTAGTGGCGCGGCGAGTCCATCGTGACGACGGGCGACGCCTCGGAGAGACCGTAGACTTCGTAGATCGTCAGGCCGAATTTTTCGCGGTAGGCTTTTGCGATCTCCTGCGGCAGCGCCGTGCCGCCGATGCCCGTCAGGCGGAGGCTCTTGAGGTCTTCCGCCGCTGCCTGGCGCGTGAGGATGGCACAGACGGAAGGCACGGCGTACATGATGGTGACTTCCTCCTCGCGGATGGCGCGAATCGTCTCCTTGGGCATGAAGCCGTTGACGATGACGATCGTGCCGCCGGCGGCGAGCGTCGCGAGGACGGAGCACGTCCAGGCGAAGCAGTGGTACATCGGCAGGACGCAGAGCACCCGGTCACTCTTCGTGATGGCATGATGCTCCATGACCTGGTATGCGTTGGTGCGCTGGTTCACGTGGCTGAGCACGGCGCCCTTGGGGGCGCCCGTCGTGCCCGAGGTGTAGATGATGACGCAGGGGTTTTCCGGCGAGAAGACGTTCGAGAGCTTCGGCGCCGGCATGGCGCTCGCCGGCTTCATGACGTCGAGGAGAGGCAGCTGCATGAGCTCGCCGCCATAGCCTTGCTGGCCGAGATGGGATTCGAGCGGCAGCTCCTTTTCCGTCACGAGGTGGCGCGCGCCGGCGTCCTTGATGATGTAGGCGACTTCGCGCACGCTGAGCTGATAGTTGAGCGGGACAGCGACAGCGCCGAGCGAGTTCAGTGCGAGGTAGGCGACGAGCAGCTCCACGCGGTTGTGGGAAAAGAGCGCGACATGGTCGTGCGCGCGGATTCCTGCAGCGTAGAAGCGATCGCGCGAGGCGCGCAGGGCTTCGCGCAGATCGTCGTAGGTGATGCGGCGGCCGCGGTCGATGACGGCGATGTCTTCGCCGCGCCCGTTTTGCAAGATTTCATGCAGTAACATGGAACACATCCTTCATTTCAAAGAAAAAACATTGCTCATAGCTGAATTTTAAGGCCTGAAGGACTATAAGTCAACTGAAATTCCATTGCACGCATTGACAAAAGGCGGCTTCAATGCTAAATTTAAGTTAGCATTAAGTCATGTCTTGGTCAGCCGTGTCTGCAGCGCAGGACGAAGACGCCGGGAGCGAAGGCGCAGGCTGGTCCAAGGAGGCGGAAGAAGGGGAGAGCGATATGAGAAAAATCTTTGCCTTGCTGCTCGCGGCGATGTTTGCGATTGCAGCGGCAGGCTGCGGCGCGGGCGGCCAGGACAAGAGCAAGGTCGGAAGCGCCGAGCCGAGCGCGGGGAACCGCAAGATCACGATGGGCTACTCGCAGATCGGCGCACAGTCCACATGGCGCGCGGCGCATACGGCCTCGATCAAGCAGGCGGCGGAGGATGCGGGCATCAACCTGCAATTCTCCAATGCGGAACTGAAGCAGGAGAACCAGATTCGGGCGATCCGCTCCTTCATTGCACAGAAGGTCGACGTCATCGCCTTTTCTCCGATCGTGGCGACGGGCTGGGACGAGGTGCTGAAGGAAGCGAAGGAGGCGAAGATCCCCGTGATCGTCGTCGACCGCGACATCCAGACGAACGACGACAGTCTCTACGTCATGCGCATCGGCACGGACTCCGTGCGCGAGGGGCGCGAAGCGTTCCGCTGGCTCGACGGCTACATGCAGGAAAAGGGCAAGAAGCCGCGCGACGGCGGGACGAAGTTCAACATTGCGGAAATCAAGGGCCCGACGGGATCTTCCGTCGTCGAGCGCCGCGATATGGGCTTCCGCGATGAGATGACGGCATCTGCGAACAAGGATCGCTATGAGATCATCGTCGCGCAGAATTCGACGTTCCAGAAGGACGGCGGCAAGCAGGTCATGACGGAGATGCTCAAGACTTACAAGGACAAGATCGACATCCTCTTCGCCCAGAACGACGACATGGCGCTCGGCGCGATCGAGGCGATCGAGGCGGCGGGCCTCAAGCCCGGCCAGGATATCGTGATCGTCTCGTGCGACGGCACGCGCGCGATCTTCCAGGCGATGATCGAGGGCAAGAGCAACTGTACGGTCGAGGGCAATCCGTTGCAGGGACCGCTCCTCATGGAGATGGCGAAGAAGGTCGTGGCCGGCGATCCGGTCGAGCGCACGGTCTTCGTCAAGGACAGCGTGTATCCTGCGGAGATCGCCCCGATGGCGATTCAGGAAAGAAAATACTGAAGCGAGCGGTATGTTATATGCCGGATTTTCGGCGGCTGCGAAGGTCGTCGTCATCTGCACATACGAGCGTTTGATGATGCGCCCCGGTGGAGAGATCTGCCGGGGCTTTTCGCGAAACTTCGCGCTCGATGAAGCCGCCATCTTTCCTGCAGTCGGTGGAGAGATCTGGCGGGATTTTCTGTGGGACTGATACTTTTTTGAAAGAAAAGAGGATCCTCATGCAATTCAACCGTATAGCGACGAAATTCCTGGTGGTGCTGCTGCCGCTGTTCTTCGTGAGCTTCCTGGCTCTTTCGGGCATCAGCTACTTCACGGCGCGCGGTCTCCTGCTGGAGGATGCGGGAGAGAATGCGGAACTCATCGGCCGGAATACCGTCTTGAAACTGGCAAATGAAGTGGAGCGCAAGGCGGATCTCTTGGACGGGCTGTCGCGCAACCCGCTCATCCTGCACGGCACGCGCGAGGAGCGCATCAATGCCTTGCAGGCGTTGAAGGCGCAGATGCCCAGCTTTGCGATGGTTGCCTTTTCGACGCCAGAGGGGCAGGCGTACAGCGATACGGGACAGGATATGGATCGCTCGTCGCGTGACTACATCAAGAAGGTGCGCGAGACGAAGCAGCCATTTTTTGCACCGCCGTCTGTCTCCGGCACCACGGGCAAGCTCATCTGTGTGCTCG
>ERZ773267.857-NODE-857-length-18405-cov-3.499891_pt1 | contig 18405 bp, 19 predicted proteins | sample MGYA00511959_ERZ773267 | MGnify/ENA primary metagenome ERZ773267 (study PRJEB29015, sample SAMEA2738165) | human oral metagenome | biome: human oral; feature: human-associated habitat; material: saliva | place: China | collected 2240 ... | reverse complement strand
CGGCTGCGGCAGCGCCGCGGAGCAGCATAACCTTCTTACGCCGCCGAACGAGCGCAGCCATGTCAAGCGCGTCATCGCCATCATGAGCGGCAAGGGCGGCGTCGGCAAGTCGCTCGTCACTTCGCTCCTCGCGACCGCGATGGCGCGGCGCGGGCATCGCGTCGGCGTGCTCGATGCCGACATCACGGGGCCATCCATCCCGAAGATCTTCGGCGTCAAAGGCGAAGTGGAGAAGGCGGATACCGAGCTTGCGGGCATCCGCCCCTTGAAGAGCGCAGGCGGCATCGACATCATGTCGATCAACCTGCTCCTGAAGAACGAGTCGGATCCCGTCGTCTGGCGCGGCCCCATCGTCGCGGGCATCGTGCGACAGTTCTGGCAGGACGTCGTCTGGGAGAACGAAGACTATCTCTTCGTCGACATGCCGCCGGGAACGGGCGACGTCCCGCTGACGGTGCTTCAGTCGCTGCCCGTCGACGGCATCATCATCGTGACCTCTCCGCAGGAACTCGTCTCCATGATCGTCGAGAAGGCAGTGAAGATGGCGGCGCTGCTGAACGCCCCCGTGCTCGGCATCATCGAGAACATGGCCTACTTCCGCTGCCCTGACTGCTCGAAGGAGCACAAGATCTTCGGCGACAGCCACATCGAGGAGATCGCGCGCGACTACTTTCTGCCGCTGCTCGCACGCCTGCCGATCGAGCCGAAACTCGCCGCGCTCTGCGACGCCGGCAAGATTGAGTCGTTCGAAGGCGGCTGGGTCGACGCGGCGGCGCTCCTCCTGGAAGAGCTGCCCGAGCACGGCGCAGCCGAAGGAGACGCCCCCGCCAACGCTTAAACCGTGCGGCAAGTCCCCGGAGGAAAGCATAGAAGAAGGGCTGCCGCACACGAATCATGTGCGGCAGCTTTTTCATGCGACGAAGATTTCTCTTCCTCGCCAAACAAGGACATGACTGTTTTCCAAACAGTGCCTCTTTCAAGTTCATCATTGAGGCGAGATTTGAATACAAACCACAAGAGGAGAGATAGTCTTATGGCACGGATTCAGATAGAAATGCGCGGGATTCTGGAAGAAAGGCCATCGGCGATAAGTTCAAAGCCCAAATAAAATCCATCTGCCCCATCCTTGCCGAAGGTTCATTGGAAGAAAGGAGCGTTTGATATGAATGCATTGCGTCAAGAGGCGTTTCGTATGATGGAGACCATGCCCGACGAGGGAATGGCGGAGATGATCCGATACATGACCGAGTACAAGCGCAAACTTGCCGAGCGGGAGCAGCGTATCCTCGCCAATCGTCGAGCTTTCGACGACCTGATGAGCCTCTGCAAGTTCATACCGGCAAGGGACGAAAAAAAAGAATTGGAAGAATCGCGTGAGGAGCGTTTCGGAAATGCGTATATGGATTGACACCAATATCTTTAAGGAAATACTTGTTCGGGCTCTTGCCAATCATGACTTCGATGATTTCGAAGATTGCCTGCAATCCGAATGCGCCATTATTTTCGGTGCAGATTACATTGTAACAAGAAATATTCGGCATTTTTCCGGCAGTCCCATTCCTGCAATTACGCCGAATGATTTCTGCAAAAATTTATCAATGGAGCAGTCATAAGAGGAAAATCCGCTATGATGGACTACGCGAACACAAAATTCGTCAAAGGGAGCTTCACCGAAGCAGCGCTGGAAGAAGTCTTCAATGAGGAAGTCTTCGAGCAGGTGATGGAACAGGCGGAGAATTTCAAAAAGCATGGCATTGAGCCTTGATCGGAGGCAGAGAGATGAACGCCGACTTGCCGAGCGGGAGCAGCGTATCCTCGCCAATCGTCGGGCTTTACCACCGCGCAATTTCGCAAGGACTCGAAGAAAGGGGCTGTGCATGAGTCGAATCCGACTCATGCACAGCCCCTTCTTATGCTCTTATGCGCCGCTTTCTTCCGACAGCGTGATCTTGCCGGGACGCACGGGCGCCCACAGCTTGCCCATGAGACTGAAGCGCGCGGGAGCGTCGAGCCTCATGTGGGTATATGTCTTTCCCTCCTGATAATTGGAGGCGAACGCTTCCTTCATGCCGTAGAAGCGGTGTCGGTCATCGTCGTAGGCGAGCGTGGGATTCGGTATCACATGGTAGTCATCCGAACCGCCCTCCTTCTTGATCGCCCAGAAATCGCCTTCGGCCTTCGTTTCAAACGTCGGCGGCGTATTGGGATTAGCCCTCCTCGCCTCGACGTTCGTGCAGGTGAACATCTCGACGGAAAACTCCTGCAAGAGGCTCGCGAAGCGCTCCTTGCGCAGCGCCTCGTCCTGCAGCTCATCCACCTCGCTGTACGCCTCCAGGAATCGCTCCAACGGCGATAGCTTCCGTTCCGGCTCGGGTTCCGGCTCTGGCTCTGGCTCTGGCATCGGCTCTGGTTCCGGCTCAGGCTCTGGATCGACGGGGAATATCTCCTCTTCCAGCTCAGGCTCAGGCTCCGGCTCCTCCTCGCCGTCAACACGGCGACGCAGCTCACGCAACTCCTTCTTCAGCTTGCTGTAACCGAAGATTCCCACGACGATCAAAGCGAGGAGCATGAAGATCAAGAACGATTCGATCAGAATCGTCACGTGGTAAAATTCCTCGACGTCGTCCAAAAGCATGCCGACGGTGCCGCGCAGCTGTTCGATTTCCTGCGGGTCGATGCGCGCGGCAAACGCCTCCGTTCCCCCGCCTGCGAAAAGACATGCGGCAAGGGCGAGCGAGCGCCTTCCTTCCCGCATGATTCGATTCTTTTCCATTTCCAGCATTCCTCCCTTGCGGCGCTCCCTCCTTCGAAAAGCAAGGGGGATGGCTTGCCGCCGTCAGTCGGCGTCCCTGTGAAAATATTTTTCCTCGAACTCGGTGACAGGCATAGGCTTTGCAAAGAAGTAGCCCTGGAACATGTCGCAGCCGAGCGAGCGCAGGTGTTCGACCTGCTCCTTCGTCTCCACGCCTTCCGTGATGACGCGCATGCCGAGCCACTTCGCCATGGCGATGACGGCGTTCAAGATGACGGAGCTGCGCTTGGGATTCCTCGTCTGGCGCAGGAAGCCCATGTCGATCTTCAAGATATCCGCCTCGATGTCCTTGAGCATGGAAAGGGAGGAATAGCCGCTGCCGAAATCGTCGATCTCGACCTCGAAGCCCGCCTCCTGCAGTCTGCCGATGAGCACTCTGTACTTCTCGATGTCGCCCATCAGCGTCGTTTCCGTGATTTCCAACTTCAGCTGCCTGGGATCGATGCCGTGCCTTGCCACGATGTCCGTGATCGTATCGAAAATGTCCAGATGCTCCATATCGCTCACGGAGATGTTGACGGAAATCGTCAGCCCTTCCTTTTCCGTGCCCTGCCAGCTCTTCAAGATCGCCGCCGCTTCTTCCCAGACGTATTGATCCAGCCAATGGATCAATCCCGCATTTTCCAGGATGCCGATGAAGAATCCGGGCGAGAGGACGCCTTTCTCGGGGTGAATCCAGCGCACGAGCGCCTCCGCGCCGAGCAGGTCGCCTTCCGTGGAAACCTGCGGCTGCAGATAGACGGCGAACTGATGCTGCACCAGCCCGTCCTCGAAGCTATTCAAGATCTCCTTTTCGTGCAGGGTGCGCTCAAGAAGGTCGTCGTCGTAGAACGCCACCTTGTTGCCGTTTTCCTCGCGCACAAGATTGAGCGCGAGATGCGCACGGTCGCACATGACGGAGACGGGCATCTGCACTTCTTCGATCTCGTAGATGCCGAGATGGACATTCAGCTTGAAGGCGTTGCTGCTGAAGGTCTTCCCGATCTTTTTGAGTCCTTCGAGAAGTTCCTGCTCCGTGAAGCTCGCCTTGTCCACGTAGGCGGCGAAGTGGTCGCTGTGCAGACGGCCGGCCGTCCCTGAAGCCATTGCCAGCTCCGAAAAAAACTCCGCGAGGCTCTTCAGCATCGCGTTTCCCTCTTCTTCGCCGAGAAGTTCGTTGACGAGCTTGAAGTCCTTGATGTTCGAGCAGATGATGCAATGCTTGCTCTTCATGCCGTAGTCAAGCTCATCGCGCACCGCAGCGTAGAATCCTTCGCGGTCGTAGAGACCCGTGAGCTTGTCGCGCGTCCAGGAGGAGGCCTCCTTCCTCGCCTCGATTTCGGCACATTTGTCGTGAACAAGATAGTAGTAGCCCTTGTATCGTCCGTCACCATCAAAGAGCTTCGCCATCGTCACCTTGTAGATGAACTTCTCCCCGTCGAGGAAGAACTCCTGCTCCCATGCCATCGTATCTTCCCACGGGGATTCCCAGCTCGCATCCTTGAGCCAAGTGGCGAAGAAGCCGCGCAGAAGTTCCAGCTCGCCCGGCGGCACCTGGAAGAGGCGGTACGCCTCAAGATTCGCATAGATGCAGACGTCCTCCACGTTGAAGCACAGGACGCCCGTACGCGACGTATGCTTCACATGCGAGAGCAGGTGAAGCACATCGCGGTCGCGCATCTCCCGCACCGCAGTGCTGCGCGGGTATTTCGTCACCAGCTCCATCACGCAGTTCACGATGCTCTTGTCGGCCAGTTCCAACTCCACAGGGGCGGAAAGCACATGGAAAATCTTTTCATCGGTCACTTCATCCTTTTCCATGTTCTTCTTCGATGAATCGGCGCAGAAGCTCGTGCAGTAGCGGCAGCGGTGTGTCCTGCCCCAGGTGGTGAAGCAGCGTCCCTCGCTCCGGATGCTTCCGTCCTCTTCGAAATGAATCACCTTGCACGCCTTCGCATCCACGAAACGGACGATATCATAGATCGGTGCAAGATTTTCTTTTAGCTGACGCGCTTCCGCGATACTGAATCTTGCCATGTTTTCCCTCCTCAGATACCACAGAGAGCACAGACGCGCCATCCACTTCCTTCGGACTGTTTCTCATGAAGCTTGATAACCTGACCACCAAATGAATATTCCTATATATGCACATATAGTTTACCATGTTCTTACATGAAAAGATAGTCTCTCTTTTATCCGAAAGACGTTCCTTTTCATCTTTTTCCAAGACAATAGCCAGAGGAGCGTCTGCGGCAGACGCTCCTCTCGGAGAGTCCATCCAGCCAGTCGCCGACCTCCCTGCCCCGCACCGAAAGCCCGGGCGCAATCTCGGCGAGCGGCAATAGGACGAAGGCTCTCTCGTGCAGATGCGGATGCGGCAGGCGAAGCTCTGGCGACGCGCTTTCCCACCCTTCGGCGAAGAGCAGGTCGACGTCGATCGTGCGCGGCCCCCAATGCTCTCTGCGCACGCGGCCGAGGGCGCACTCGATGCGCTGGACGGCACGCAGGAGGACAAGCGGCAGAAGGCGCGTCCTAAGCACAGCGCAGGCGTTGAGAAACGGCGGCTGCGCCACGTTGCCCCAGGGCGGCGTCTCATAAAAAGAAGATGCGCACACGAGCCGCGTATCTTCCAGATGCGCCAGAAGCCGCAAGGCGCGCCGCAAGGACGCGCGTCGGTCGCCGAGGTTCGCGCCGAGGCCGACATAGACGATGTACGGCGCACCCGCAAGACCTGGACGCAGGGGCAGTCCCTCGTCCTTGGCGAGAGACTCCTCGTTGACTTCTTCGCCGCTCATGCGCCGCTCCTCTCGATGCGCACGCATACGTCATGGAAGATGCCCGCGATCGGCGCCTCCGGCTTGTGCACGGCGACTTCGACGCGCGAAAGTTCGTACTTTTCGAGCAGCTTCGCCGCGATTTCCTCCGCGACCGCTTCGATGAGGTTCTTCGCCGCGCCCTCGACGACCTCGCGCACATCCTCGAAGACCGTCGCATAATCGACGCTCGCCTCAAGCCTGTCCGTCCGCCCCGCCTCCTGCAAATCGGCGTGGAGCACAGCGTCGACGACGAACCTCTGCCCCTGCCGGCGCTCCTCCGCGTAGCAGCCGTGGTAGCCGAAAAACTCCATGCCCGAAAGCTCAATCCTGTCCATGCTTTTTCCCCTCCAAGATGATGTCCGCCATGCGGCACATGCGCACGATCTCCTTGACGTCGTGCACGCGCACGATGGATGCGCCCGCCGCGACGCCGAGCACCGTCGCCGCACCTGTCGCTTCGAGCCGCTCCTCTACGGGAAGATCGAGCGCGTAGCCGATGAAGCTCTTGCGGCTCGCGCCCAAAAGCAGCGGATACGCTTCGCCGTCGAGCATCGTCAGCTCGTGCAGGCGGTGCAGCACCTCGATGTTCGCCGCCGGTGTCTTGCCGAAGCCGATGCCCGGATCGAAGATCAGGCTCTCTTTCGCCACGCCCGCCTCCTCGGCAATGGCGCAGCTCTCGCGGAAGAAATCCTGCATGGCGGCGATGATGTCCGTGCGGTACTCCGTGCCCGCCTGGTTGTGCATGACGACGACGGGCGCGCGGCATTCGGCTGCGACGCGAGCCATCGCGCCGCGCTCCTCCGCCGCGTACTGCAAGCCCCAGATGTCGTTGAGGATGTCCGCGCCGAGCCGCAAGGCAGCGCGCGCCGTCTCCGCCTTGAACGTGTCGATGGAGATCGGCACGGGAATCTTCGGCGCGATATGCTCCAAGAAAGGCGCGAGCCGCTCGATCTCCTCTGCCGCCGATACGGGCACGAAGCCCGGGCGCGACGACTCCGCGCCGACGTCGATGATCGCCGCGCCGTCCTCGACCATCGAAAGCGCGTGGTCGAGCGCCTTATCGAGCGTGTTCCACTTGCCGCCGTCCGAAAAAGAGTCGGGCGTCACGTTCAATATGCCCATGACGAGCGTCCCTTCGCCGATCGTCAGCTCCTTGCCCGACGGCAACCGGCATTGCCGCTTCGCTCCCATCGCCGTCACTCCTTCGTCCTGCGCATCAAAAGCTCCCACGCCTCTTTGGCGAGAGCCGCATCCTCGGCGATCTTGCCGCCTGCCTCCGACGTCAAGGTGCGCGTCTTCGGCGCAAGCTCGCCGCGCATCATCATGCACAGCTGACGCGCCTCGACGATGACGAGCACGCCCTCTGCCGAAAGCCCGTCGAGCACGGCGTCCGCGACCTCGCGCGTAAACCGCTCCTGCAGCTGCGGCCTCCTCGCGAGAAGATTCACGACGTGGACGAACCTGCCGAAGCCCGCGACTTTGCCGTCCTTCGGCAGGTAGGCGATATGCACCTCGCCGAAGAACGGCAAGAGATGATGCTCGCACAGCGAATAAAACGGGATGTTCTGCACCGCCGTCAGGCCACGCGCCTTCGTCTCGAACAGCTCGCCCCAGGCCAAGGACGCATCTTCGCCGCAGCCCGAAAAAAGCAGATCGAACATCTCCGTCACGCGCTCCGGCGTCTTCTCCATGCCGTGCGCCGCGAGATCGAGTCCCATCGCTTCCAGAAAGTCGCGCATCGCCGCGCTCGCCTTCTCGTTCATCGTCTTTCACCTCTCGCCGTTCCGATCGAAAAGATAAAAAGGGCGCGAAACCGCGCCCTCCCTCAAATCATCCCATGGTGCGCTCGGCGGGAGTCGAACCCACGCTTTCAGCTCCGGAGGCTAACGTCCTATCCACTGGACTACGAGCGCATCAATAGAAACAATATATCACTTTTCCCGTAGGAATGTCAATTTTTATTTCCGACAGGAACGCCTGCTTCATGAAACATAAGAAAGCCCCGCCTCGAAGCCTGCAAACTTTAGGCGGGGTTTCTTATCTCAGCTAAAAGATTTGGGGCTGGTCGTTTGCCGACAGCACCTTTTCTATGTTCATTATACAACAGAGCGGCCGATTCGTCAAACAGTTCCCTTGCACCTCCACCCGCTCGCGCCATTTCCTCGCAAAAACTGGGCTTCACTGCAAACAAGAGCAACAGAATTGAGAAAAATTGTGCTATACTATTAAAATACAAGTATATTCAGCGTTTTCTTAAAACCATCGAGCACCACGAGCCGACAAAAGGAGACGATTCCTGCATGAAGCATACGCCGATCTATGAAAACTGCCGCCTTGATCTGGAAGCCGTCCTCTCACTCGAAGAGAAATACGGCATCGCAGATGACGACGTTCGCCGCGCTGCTGCCACGCTCGACGAGTTCCATGTCGTGACGCCCGTCGTCGGCAAATTCAGCGCGGGCAAAAGCTCCCTGCTCAACGCTTTTCTCGGCAAGAGCCGCCTCGGCAAAGACTACCTGCACACGCAGATCACGCCCGAGACTGCCGTGCCGACGGAAATCCGCTACGGCAGCGAAGAGCGCATCATCCTCCATCGAAAAGACGGCACACAGGAAGAAATCACGCTCGAATCCTTCACCGCCGAAGAATATCGCGGCGAGAGCCTGCACAGCATCGAGCTGATCCTCCCTAACGACGCGCTCAAGGACATCGCCGCCGTCAAGATCGTCGACATGCCGGGCTTCGACTCCGGCATTGAGATGCACAACCGCGCCATCGACGACTACCTGCCGAAGAGCCATGCCTACATCATCACCTTCGAAGCCTCCGAGCCACTGATCGCCGACAGCATCGTGCGCTTCCTGCAGGAGCTGAAGCTGCACGAAATGCCCGTCTACCTCGTCCTCACAAAAACGAACAAGGTCACGGCGGAGCAGCTTGCCGCAGCCAAGGCGCAGATCCAAAGCGACGCAGCGAAGTACCTCGGCATAGCGGACGCCGCCCTCGTCACGACGACGGCGAAAGGCAAGAACGTCGACGTCACGGCGCTCCAAGAAATCCTGCAAGAAATCGAAGCCGAGAGCGAAACGATCTTCGAGCGCACGACGCGCACGCGCATCAAGAAGGAAGCCGCACGCACAGAAGAATACCTCGCCGCCTCCATCAAGAAAGCCGACCTCGCTCCCGACGAGCTTGTCGCCGAAGAAGACGCCTGCCGCCGCCAGCTTGAGCGCTTGAAAAGCAGCCTGGAAAAGGAAAAATCCGCCTTCGTGCGCCAGATCGACGAGAGCGCCATGAACATCGGCGGCAGTGTCGAAGCCGCGCTTCAAGGCGCATCGGGCGAGTTGGAGCGCCTGATGATGAACGGCTCCAACATCTCCGCCAAGGTCAACGCCCTCGTGCGCCAAGCGGCGCTCGCAGGTCTCAAGAGCGACTTCGAGCCGCGCCTGCACCGCTACCTGCAAAGAATCGCCGACGTCGTGCAGATCGACATAGCGGCGCAGATGCCGCAGCTGAGTCCCGAGCAGATGGGCATGGACACCATGACGAAGGAAGTCCTCAAGAAGTCGCTGCCCCTGATCCTCTCCATCATCGGCGCCGTCGTCACCGGCCCGATCGGCGCCGTCATCGCTCTCGCTGCCGGCCTGCTCATCGAGCTGGGCTTCCTCAAGAAGCAGCAGAACGACCGTCTGCAACTCGTGCGTCAAAAGCTCCAAGGCGAGATCATCCCCGAAGTCGTGACGAAGACCGAAGCCGCCATCCGCAGCGCCATCACGGCGCAGATGAAAGAGATCGACGCCATGATCGGCGCGGAAGCCGAGAGCCGCATCGCCGTGCAGGAAAAGGCGCTCGCCGACCTGCGCGAGAGCCGCGAAAAAGCCGCCGCCGAGCGCGAAGCGCGTCTCGCCGAGATGAAGGAAGACCTTGCAGCCGTACAGAGTATACAGGAGAGGTGAAGAACATGAGCGAAAAAACGCCAAGAGAGCAGATCGCCTTGCTTAAAAACGTCATCGAAGACTTACAGGAGCGCGTGCAGACAGCATCCGAAGCCCTCAACGCTATCATCATAAAGGTAATCGACAAGCATCATGAAGAAGGCATTGCACATCCAGTCTTCGAACGTATCTACCATACAAGCAACCAACATGCCTATCAAGAGCACCCCGCTGTACGCAGCTCGATGCCTGAACTATACTATGTGCTGCTTTTGAGCATCTTAACTGTCGCAGATGCCACAGAAGCTCAATGGTTTCATATCTACCGCGTAGCAGCAGGCGCAGGTTATAAAGGCGATGTGCGTGACCTGTTGCCCGCTGCTTACTCTTTGACGGAGATGCAGCTTATCGAATCCATCAACAGCATTCAACGCGACGACCTCACAAATGCTTTCTTACTCGACAGTATATTGCTTGCGCTTCTGCACGAAGAGACTTCCCCTGTTTTACTTTCCTACATCGCTGGACTATTCACCCTGCTCAACGCACCAAAAGAAGCTGTCCATGAAGCAATCCTCATAGCGAAAAACATCGTCGAGCAAAACTGCGAGGCATATCTCGAAACAATGATTAAGGCGAAACATCTCCATGCACATGAAAGCTGTTGCTACCTTTTCCATCTCGATGGCAAAAATATAGTAAGCAATTTGGTTCAAGCCGAATCCACTGAATCAGAACATTTGACAGTGCTTTGTCTCAATGAGCAAAACGTGAATCTGGATTTAGACATGTGGAAAGCAGAACGAATCACCTTTCGTAACTGCATCTTTGAAAACAGTACAATAAAAACCTCGCAAAAAGAAGTTTCCTTTGTTGAATGCCTATTTGAAGAAAAACTCCCTAATACAGGTAGCACACAATTATATGCAGAAAAATTAAGCACCTTTAAAAAATGTACATTTCAAAACATAGCCTCAGAAGCGTGTGTGTTATCTTTATATAATGCAACGATATTGCACTGTATTTTCTCAGATTGCTCAGTATGTAACTATGATTCTAACACCCCATTAATAGAACTATTCAGCAGTACGCTTACAGACTCAAAATTTATACACTGTTACTGCAAGGGTGGCTTTATAGGATGCGGTGAGGGAAGATTACTCCATATAGAAAAGACAACTATCATGCGATGCAAGTTCTCGCATTGCAAAATACATATCGATGGAACTGGTTCTATCGTTTATGCTTATGACTCTTCCTCTATAGAGGATTGTCGCTTTAAAAAATGTATAATTGATAATGGATCGCTTAATTTAAAATGCATAGTTTACCTCTATGGTGCCCAAGAAATCAACAACTCCTTCCATAACTGCTCATGTGAGCAATATGTTTTTTCAATCAATCTTTAACCCCCCCTCACCCGCAAAGGAGCGCCCCATGCCCACAACTAACCCAACCGACCAAATCGCCCTGCTTGCTCAAGAAAGTCGTCGAGCCGACTCGCGATGAGCACGCCTTGCCTGCACAGCTCAAGGAGCTTGAGCGCACGATCAAGGAGCGTCTGCCCGAAGCCTTGGAGAAGAACGCGCCGCCCGATTTCCCTGCGCTCTACTTCGACTTCTGCTATATCTACGACAAGTTCTACGACTTCCTGCTCTTTCGCCCGCTGATCGGCAAGACCGTCGTCGCGCTTGGCGGCGGGTTCAGCAGCGGCAAGTCGACCTTCCTCAACATGCTGCTCGGCGGCACACGTCTCTTGCCGACCGCCGTCACGCCGACGACCTCCGTGCCCGCCTACGTCCTGCACGGCACGGACGAGCGGGCGCGCGCCGTCAACCTCTTCGGCGCGAGCGTCGCCATGCAGGTCGCGGACATCCGCACGCTCTCGCACGGATTCGGCGAGGACGACGAATCCGACGAACTGCCGCTCGGGCATCTGCTGCGCAGCGTCTTCGTCGAGACGCCGCGCCAGCCCTACGCGAAAATCGCCTTCCTCGATACGCCCGGCTACTCGAAGCCCGACAGCGCCGCCTACTCCGCACGCACCGACGCCGCCATCGCACGCAGCCAGCTGAACGCCAGCGACCACATTCTGTGGTGCATTCCCGCCGATGCCGGAGCCATCAGCACCGACGACGTGAACTTCCTCAAGAGCCTGTCGAAAGACATCCCGAAACACCTTATCATCACGAAGGCGGACAAAGCCCCCTCCGACGAAGACCTGCGCCGCATGGCGGACGGCGTGCGTGAGACGCTCGATCGACACGGCATCCGCTACGCCGACGTGCTGACCTCTGCACGCGGCAAACACGCCGCCTGCGACCGCGAAGCCATCGAGAGCTATCTGACAAAACTCGACGAAGGCAAGCGCACGGCAGACTTCGCCTACCAGTTCAAGAAGCTCTTCACCCAATGCAAAAACTACTACGACGAAACCATCCTCGAAGAAAAGCGCCGCCTCGCAGGTCTGAACCGCGCCCTGACCCACGTCGGCGACGTCCCCGAAGTCGAAGAAGGCCTCGCCGCCTTCGCCCGCGAGATGAAAGAAAAAATCCGAGCACTGACCGACGCCAAAGAAGATCTGAAGACCCTGCAGCTCGAATTCTTCACCGAGCTAAAAGCCGTCGCCGACGAAGTACAGATCGCCCTGCCCGAGCCGAGCGAGATCGACCTCTTGGAAGACCGCCGCACGGACGCCGCCGCCGTCGTAAAGAACGTCCTCCAGAAGCGCAGTCTCACCGTCGACAGCGGCCTCCTGCACGAAATGCAGCGCGAACTGCAAAACGTCCCCCTCGCCATCAACAAACACCCCGGCGGCAGCGCCTATAAAGAAGAGCTGCTCGCCCTGCTGCAGGAAGAACTTGCCGCCGATGGAGATGGAGATGCAGCACACCCATGAAAAAAAGCTCTGAACGACGAAAATACAGATCGTCATTCAGAGCTTTTGCGGACATAGCAGATGGATCATCTGAAGGAATCTCGCATCTGAGTTTTCTTTGAGTGCCTTGAATCCATGTTTTTCGTAGAACGGAACCAACCCTCGTGCTTCTTTCCGAACATCTACGAATCGCGCGTTCTTGAAGGAACTTTTCCAAATCCGTATCGCGGGAACACAAGAAGCGCGAAATGGCTTCTTCAATCCGCTCCGGCATCCTTTCCTGCAAAAATCTCAGCGGTGCAAAAAATACTTCTCTAATAGCTTCTCACTCTCTTTCATTTTTTCCTCTATATTCGGGATGGTTTTCACACGTTTTGCCGGTTCATTGATGATTTTCAAAAAATGATTGACTTCGTTTTTCGATATGCACATTTTCCGATCGAAACTGACCGTTGCCATACGCCTCACCCCTCATTCGTTCATTACCAGTTTCTATACTTTCCGATTCCATTGTATCATAAGCAAATATCTGCATCAATAAAAATCGACGCTGCAAGGAGGCCCACAATGTCCATCATCCAATTCAACGCCGTCAAAGCGCAGGAAAGGCGCATCGAATCGCTGCTCAACGCAGAATTCCCTGCCGTCATCCGCGCTCTTGAGCCGCACTCTCACGATGCGGCACTCACCGTGCAGGCACTGCAGGACGAGCTGCGCCGCCAGTGGCACGACTTCTCCTCCGCGGAGCGCAAGCTCAACATCGCCGTCATCGGCCGCGTCAAAGCGGGCAAATCCACCTTTTTGAACACGGTCATCTTCGACGGCCATCATGTGCTGCCGCAGGCATTCACGCCAAAGACGGCGAGTCTCACGAAGATCGAATACGCCGAGCAGAACGCGCTCGCCGTCGAGTTCTACACACCCAAAGAATGGGCGAAGATGGAGCGCACCGCGCAATCGGGCGCGGCCACAGAAGATGCACGCATGGCGAAGGAGCTTGTCGAAGCCACGCGTCAGAGCGGCATCGCGGTGAACGACATCCTCGCGCAAGGCACGATCGAGCATACGTTCAGCTCCGACGAAGAGCTCGCCGCCGCACTCAACCAATACACAGGCGCAGACGGCAGCTGCACGCCCCTCGTCAAGTGCGTGACGCTCTATCAAAGCAACCCGAATCTCGCGGGCATCTCCATCGTCGACACGCCGGGCATGAACGATCCCGTCGTCTCGCGCACGCAGAGGACGCGCGAGTTCCTCGCCGACTGCGACGTGGTGTTCTTCTTGAGTCAGGCATCCCAATTTCTCGACGAAAACGACGTCGACCTGCTCCAAAATCAGCTGCCGCAAAAGGGAGTCGCACGTCTCATCCTTCTCGTGAGCCGCTTCGACGATGCTCTGATGGACGTCATCTATGACATGGACAGTCTCGCGGAAGCGGTGCAGGATACGAAAGAACGGCTGCAAAGACAAGCGAAAAAAATCTTCCGCACAGAAGCGCAGCGCCTTGCCGAAGCGGGCAATGCAAGATGCGCCGAGCTGTTCCAAAGCTGCACGCAGCCCCTCTTTCTCTCCTCTTTTCTGCACAATATGATCGGCAAAAGCCCTTCCGACTACACAGATGCCGAGCAGAAGCGCGCCGACGCTCTCGACGAGTACGGCGACTTCGCCGAGAATCTGGCAGAGATCGGCGACCTCGCGCCCATTCTCGACGAGCTTGCTGTCTGCATCGCCGAAAAAGATCAGACGCTGCTCAAGAAAGTCGAAGGTTTCGTCCCGCGTGCGAAAGAATCCCTGCAAAAGCTCATCGCGGACGAGCAAAAAGAAACGGCACGGCGCATCAGCGTCCTCGAAACGGGCGACGGCGCTTCCATCGAGCACGAGCGTCGTCAGATGGAGCAGAAGATTCACGAAATCCAAGCACGTCTGGAAGAATATTTCGGCACGATCACGAGCAAGATCGAGCAGGCGAAAATAGACGTTCTTCGCAAATTGCGCGAGGACAACCGCGCCTACGCTTCCCTTTCCACCAAGACGGGCATCGAGTACGAAGAGCACGAACGCAAAGTAAGCGATTCCAAATGGTACAACCCCTTCTCATGGGGTTCTTCGCATACCGAGTATTACACCACGGAGCGCCGCTACTCCTATCTCGACGTCAACGATGCACTCGAAAACATCCGCAATTACGGCCGCGAGGCGAGCAGCGACATCGAGCGGACATTCGCGGACAACATCCATCTGCAGACGCTGAAACAGCAGCTCTTGAATCTCGTCATCGAGAACTTCGACGCCGGCAGGGAAGACTACGATCCCGCCTATTTCCGTCTGCTCGCCGAGCGCTCCCTCCAAAAGATCGAGCTTCCCGTCGTCCAGATCAACGTGAGCGCCTACCTCGACAGCCTCATGGGCAGATGGTCGGGCGAGGTGCGCGACTCTTCCGACCGCAGCGCTCTACAAGCCACCCATGCCGCCGCCATGAGCCAACTCTTCGACGCCATCAGCGAACGCTTCACCGAAGAAGTCCCGCGTCTAAAATCGCATCTCGACGCGATCAAAGACGGCTTCGGCAAAGAGCTGCTGCAAAGCATGGAGAGCGACTATCAGAAGCTCCAAGCCGCCTGCCTCGACAAGGATCGCAGCATACAAAAGCTCAGGGACTATGCCGAAACGCTCGCCACGCTCGAAAAGCGCTGATGTGCGTTACGGAAACACACATAAATTCAGCCGCACATCTTCACACATCTGCACGACTGCATTGCATCAGTCGTTCCTCACATTTCTTCCCAAAAGCCATAGGAGGCAGACCGTCCTCCGCTGCGGATGGTCTGCCTCCTGATGCTGTCTCCTCAAAGATTTTCTGCCCTCGCTCACGCCTGCGCTTCATACGGGTAGACGGTGAGTACACCGTCCTTGCACTCGCCGATGTAGACGTCCTTCAGCTCGTAGCCCTGCTCGCGGAGCGCCACGTCAAGCCAGACTCTGTCCTCGCCGGCCAGTTCCAAGGCGTCGTCGTCCACCTGTCCGTCGAGGACGACGGGATAGCGCACGTTCTGCTCGCCGTACTGGATGACCGTGAGCTGGCCGCTCTGCTCCAGGACGGCGCGCTTGACGTCCTTGACGAAGTAGACGCCTGCCATGCGCAGCTTCAGATGGATGTCATGCGCCAGGAGACCGTGGCGCATACACGACTCGACATCGATCTTGCCGCGCTCGATGATGCGCACGGGACTGCCGTCGACGAACGACTTGACGGAAGCATAGTTCGCCTTCAGATACTTCAGGATGAGGACGAGCATCGTCCAGGCGATGAGCACGAGGATGAAGTCCAGGACAAAGATGCTGTTGTTGTAGATGAGGCCGCCGATGATGCCGCCCAGGACATAGTTCTGCACCTGGTCCGTCGCGGAGCTGGGCGCGAGATTGCCCTTGCCGAGAAGGTTGATCTGCACCACGAGGCATAAAAGGCCGAGCGCGAGTTTCGCCACGACCAGTGAATACATGAACATTGCACTTCCTCCTTAGGAATCCTTGTCGACGACTTTCACATCGCGCGTCATCAGATGCGTTTCTTCGTATTTGAAGGACGTGAAATCGCTGTTGAACAGAATCTCGTAATACTTGCCCTGCACTTCGACGAGCATTCCCTGCTTCAAGTGCGTGGAATTCGTATGGATCTCCTCGGGCGGTGTCTGCATCTCCTCGCCCAATGTGTGCAGGAAGCCCGCCATGCGCGAGGTCTGCTCGCTGTCGGCCTTCGTCTGGTTGAAGCTGTTCCACTGCGTGCCGCCCAGGAAGGCGACGGCGAGAACGAAGATGACGATGAGATCGCGGTAGCGCGTGACGAGGCGGTTGCGGAAATACTTGAACGTGGTGAAAAGAAGCGCAATCAGCGCGAGAAAGGACAGGACGTAGAGCGCGATATCATTGAACTGGCTGCGCTGCACGATGTAGTCATAGGTGTAGAATTGCAAGAAAAATACCTCCCTTGTCGGTACGGCAAGATGCCAAGAAGAAGCATCTGCGCGCAGGATTTCCTCAGCGCACGAAATGCGGCTTCAAGGCGAGCGTGACGAAGAAGACGAGAGCCGCGACGACGACGATGCTCGCTCCTGCCGCCATGTTGCAGCCGTAGGCGAGCGCGAGTCCCGCGACGCCCGAGAAGAGCGCGATGGCCACCGAGAGCAGATGGTAGCTCTTGACGTCCTGCGCGAGATTTCGCGCAGCGGCGGCGGGCAGAACAAGCAGCGAGTTGATGATGAGCAGTCCGACCCACTGGATGCTGACGGCAACGACGACGGCGAGCACGGAGGCGAAGAGCGCTTCCGTGAAGAAGACGCTGATGCCACGGCTCCTGGCAAACGAGGCGTTGATCGAGAGCACGAGCAGCGAGTTGAAGACGAGCGCCCAGACGAGGACGACGGCGAGGAAGACGAAGAAGAGCGCAGCGATCTCCTCGGGCGAGATGGAGAGCAGGTCGCCGATGAGGTAGGAGGAATACTTGTTAAAGCCGCCGCCCCGGCTCATGAGCATCAGGCCGAGCGCGATGCCCGTCGAGGAGAAGACGCCGATGATCGTGTCCGTCGACGCGCTGCTGCGGCTCTTGATATAGGTGATAAGGAGCGCGAAGACGACGGAGAAGGCGACGAGCGAGAGGAGCGGCGAGAGCCAGCCCAGGAGAACGCCGACGGCAAGCCCCGTGAACGCGCCGTGCCCCAAAGAGTCGGAAAAGAACGCCATGCGGTTCGACACGACCATCGTGCTCAAAAGCCCGAAGAGCGGCGTCACGAGCAGCACGGCGAGCAGGGCGTTCTTCATGAAGTCGTGCTGCAGGCCGTCGAAGGGCAGTGCGCCGAGCAGGGAATACAGAAGTTCCATCAGTGCCTCGCCCCGCTTCCTTCCGCCGGCACATCCTGCGGCGCAGCGCCCGCGATCATGCCGAAGATCCTCTTCGTGCGTGCATCGCTGAAGACTTCTGCGGGCGTGCCGCTCGTGACGACGCCATGATCGAGGAGCACGACCTGGTCGGCGTACTTCGCGACGAGGTTCAGATCGTGCGAGATCAGGATGATCGCCATATCCTCCTGTGCGCGAAGCTCGGCGACGAGATGATAGAAAAGCTCCAGGCCGTTCTGGTCGACGCCCGAAACAGGCTCGTCCAGGAGCAGGAGGTCGGGCGCGGGATCGAGCGCGAGCGCCAGCAGGACGCGCTGCAGCTCGCCGCCCGACAGTGCTCCGAGACGGCGATCGACCAGATGCTCGGCACGCACGCGCGCGAGGCTCTTCAAGACGCGCGGCCTGAGCGATTTCGCTGGAAAGAGCCAGACGGGACGGCGCGAGAGGCACGCCATGAAGATGTCCATGACGCTCGTCGGCGAGCTTACGTCGAAGCGCAGATACTGCGGCACATAGCCGACGACGGGTCGCCCCGTGCGCTTTCCCGCCGCATCGGCATAGGAGAGTCTCCCCGTGTGCGGCACCTCGCCCAAGATGGCGCGAAGGAGCGTCGACTTTCCCGCGCCGTTCGGTCCGATGAGCGCCGTGAGCTGTCCGCAATGGACGTGGATGTTCACGCCCGAAAAGATTTCCACGCGCCCGAAGGATACGCCGAAATCCTCGATCTTCGTGCAGCAGAGATGGCTGCAGTCGTCCGCCGAACGGGCGCGGTGATGCAGGATGGTTCTGAACAAAGGGATGCCCCTTTCTGAAAACGTGAGGAATACATTCTAGCGCGTCAGCTGCGAGAACGCGCGGTTCGCCAGCCAGAAGCAGGCGAGCGCATAGAGGAAGAGCACGCCGACGGAGAGGACGGACGCCGCCTCGCCGCCCGCCAGGTCAAGTGGTTCCGCCGCGACCCGCGCATCCACTGGCTCGACGCGACCCTCGATTCGACCGGGGCCTGGTTGCCCGGCGAGCGCAGGCGGGTTGCTCAGCAGGCCCTCCGCCTTGTCGAGCAGGCGGACGAAGCACATGCCGGCGTCGCTTCAG
>ERZ773267.854-NODE-854-length-18451-cov-14.546804_pt1 | contig 18451 bp, 14 predicted proteins | sample MGYA00511959_ERZ773267 | MGnify/ENA primary metagenome ERZ773267 (study PRJEB29015, sample SAMEA2738165) | human oral metagenome | biome: human oral; feature: human-associated habitat; material: saliva | place: China | collected 2240 ... | reverse complement strand
ATTTTTCCAATGACTCAAGGTAGAGTTCTTGGATGTTTGATGGTGATGGTTTCATCACCACTTGGAATTGGTGGTGCTGGTAAAGGCGGTTTGGGTTTTCCCCGTAACGTCCATCTGCTGGACGACGTGATGGCTCTACATAAGCCGCATTCCATGGTTCAGGACCAATGGCACGAAGGAAAGTGTATGGACTCATTGTTCCCGCACCTTTTTCATTATCGTAAGCCTGCATGAGCATACAACCCTGGTCATTCCAGTATTGTTGCAAAGTAAGGATGATTTCCTGGAAAGTCAATTTTTTAGACATGTTTTACTCCTTTTTCTATAATTTCTTGCGACACGAGTCTGCCTCGTCGATCGTACGAGGCAAGACGAGTTAGTACTGCGTTTAGCTCAGGCACCCTAGTGCTGAGCATGGGGCAGTCCGACTGTAAGGAGGTCTCTGTCACTGACACAGTGAAATGTTAATTTCTTAGACATTGAATACTCCTTAATTAATTTATCTTTGTGACTCAGGATACAAAAAGAACCGTGTCTTCGCTCCTAAGTCCTTTGACCTAGGGGCGTCAGAAACGCGGTTCCACCCTAATTTATTACTTCATTTTATTTTACTTTACTCAGCTTTTTACTGAGAGAAAGCGCCACTTGCTTACTTTGCTCTACTTGGCTCTCACTATCCCAAGCTCGCTAGAAAAACGCCGTAAGCTCTTCTTTCTTGACTAGTATTATAGCAGAATTTTAGTGACTTGTAAATTAAAATCCGCATGAAACAATCGTTTCATACGGATTTTAGGCTAACAAACAATTTTGTTTTTCTTATGGACGTCTTGCAGCTTTTGGTTTTTTACCATGAAGTTTTTTCTTAGCATTCTTCAAGGCTGTCAAAGCATCTTTCACATCTTGTTGGCTTGCTCCTGGATTTGTAAGAATGGCTTGAGCATTCTTGAAAACTGTGAGATAAGCTTCTTTTTCTTTATTTCCAGCATAGATAAATTTAGCATCCTTTTCTTGGAATTTCAATTCATCCTTGATATATTTTTTCAGGCTTGAAAAATCAGTTGCTTTCCCATTCAATTTTCCTTCTGCACGGCTAAGTTCAGCAAGTGCTTGATTGATTTGTTCTTGTTTCACAGTTGGATCAACCGCAAGCAAGGCTACTGTTTGGAAAGCACGATCGTAGTCACGACGTACTTTTTCTTTGGCATTAGCATAACGACCCGTTTTAGTTGTAGCATCGTATGCCTGCATCGCTTCTTTCAAGGCTACAACGTTTGAATCTTTCCCATCCAAAGCTTGGCTGGCAGCTTCAAGACTAGCTACTGCTTGGTTGACTTGCTCTTGACTGACCTTATTCGTCAAGGCTGCTTGAGCAGCTTGCAAGGCTTGATCATAAGCTTCCTTCTTATCAGCACTCGCATTGAAGTAGTGAGCTGTCTTCGTTATATCTGCCTGATTGTTCAAAGCAGTCAAGAGATCCACTTTTGAAATCACTCCGATACGATAGTTATTATTACGTCCAGCAACAACTGTGATTACAGGAGCTTCCTCAGCCAATTCATAGCCAGTAGGAAGGGTTGCGACCAAGGTATATTGACCAGTTGCTACAGTTTTACCAAAGCCGTTTTTACCATATTTTTCAGCTGGCAATACAAAGTTTTCACCTTCAGCACCTTTTAATACGATCGTAGCCGCTTTTGAAACCGGTTGATCAAAGCTAATGCTAACTGGTGCGTATTCCAAAGTATTAGCAAGGAAAGCGATTGTTTGGAAACTATTATCTTCTGTCAAATCAAATTCTTGCGTCAAGCTGCTGACAAATTTCACTTCTGTACGATCATACGTAAAGATTTCTGCAGTATAATGACCAAAGTTCAAGAAGTTAATATCTTTTGTTTTATCAACCGTTACATATTGACCATTGCTGTCCTTGATACGATACACATACATGGTATCTATATCTTTGTTTGTCTTAGCATCACGCACTGCAATTTGAATACGACCACTATTTTGATCTCGTACCAAATCAGCTAGTGAAATATAGTCTACGTTCCCCGCAAAGTCTTCTACATAGTAGTAGATATTCTTCTTATCGATGTTTTCAGGAAGATCGAAGCTGCCATCTGCATTGGCCTTGATCACATGGTAATTTTCAAGCGCACGTGTACCAGTCTTATCTTCACTCGTTTGGATCATTGTCCCCTTATCATCAAATGGAGTCACGTAAACGAGTTTTTCACTTAAAATACCACCTTCACCAACATCTTTGGCTTTACGTGCTACAAACTGTTGAGCCCCATCTTTGAAACGAATATATCCAGATGTGATCACTGGTTTTTGGGTATCAACTTGAACCTTGAAGGTCGTTGATTGCTCTTCAGCTCCCGGAACCATTGGTGTGTAACGAATGACATAATCATATACACCATCTGCCACTGCATTCCCATTTGCATCCGTACCATTCCAAGCAGTATTATCTAGCGTGTAGCTACGTGGATTCTTTTCATTGCCATCAAAGAAGTTCTTACGATGATCAGATGGAGTTCCTTCCCACAGTGGATTTTTATGTTCCGTATCACTTGCTGCGTAGACAGTTGCATGAAGGTTTTCAATGTTTCGAAGAGCGACCGTCTTGTATTCAACGAGGTCTTTATTCCCATCTTCATTTGGTGAAATGGCAATGCGAACATTTCCGTTTTCATCCACTTGAAGAGCATGAGTTCCTTCTGCATTTTCTTCAATACCAAGGACTGTAATACGACGACCATCTCGTTTCCCTTGTGTAAGAAGGAGGTCATTTTGAAGTGTTAATAGAGCTGAAACATTAGCATTATAGGAAATGTTCAAATCTTTTGGAATATGGTAGTAGAAACCATCTTTTCCTTCGCGTACCAAATCATAGACTGGTTTTTCGACAGCTGGAAGGTTTTGGAATTCTCCCTTGAATCCCATAAATGGCAAGCTGACCACATCCCCGTCATCTGCTGGATCGACAAAACGAACAAATCCTTCAAGGAAATAGCCATTTGGCATTTCTTTGCTCAATTCTTCTGTGAATTTACTTGTATCAACTTTAACCGTAACCGTTTCAGAACTATGCGCTTTCACAGTTACTTCAGGCCAAGCAGTTTCTGTTAATTTACGTGGACGGAGGGTAAATTTACCATCTTTCACTTCATCTGTATCAGTATTAACCAACATTTTCAAGGTACGATCGGTATCTGAAATATTGTGGACAGTGACATCAAAGGTAAAGCTATCTCCAACATTTCCAAGAGTGACACTTGGGTAGTTGTTTTCACCAGTAACATACAAGTCTGTTGAAACGGCAGCTGCTGTGTCGACAACCCCTGCTCCTTGTTGGCGTGGGGACGTATAGACACCGGTTTCTTTGTTAATATGTGGTTTAGCCGTAGACATAATCAAGGCCTTGACAGTTTCAGAAACTTGTTCTGGAGTCAATTCTGGATGGTTCTTCACAAGATATTCTTTTACCAAGGCTGCAACACCCGCCACGTGAGGAGAGGCCATACTAGTACCACTCATATCTCCGTAGGTATTGTCATTCAAAGAAGAGAAGATGTTCCCACCAGGTGCTGTGACATCCGGTTTCAACTGACCATCTGTTGTCACTCCCCAGCTTGAGAAATCAGACAATTGATCTGCCTCGGGAGATGGACGATTGGCCATGGTATTGTTGAAGACAACTTTGTAAGATCCAGTTTTAAGAGCTTCTCCATATCGTTTTGAAATGAAGACAGATGGAATTTTCTTAGCATCTCCATCAATCGCCATACCAAGATTAGAACCTTCTACATTATTGTATACCAAGGCACCTACTGCACCATGATGTAGGGCATTCGCAATTTTTTCTGTGAATGGGATTTCTCCACGTTGGATCAGTGCTAATTTACCAGTAAGATCTAGATCTTTGAAATCTTCTTCTTTCCCAAGTCCAACAGCTACATATTCATATTCTTTACCTTTTTCAAAATCAGTATCGGTTGCAGACTTACTGTAGTCAAACTTACCGTTATCTACATCCGCATTACCTTCCAACCCTTTGACTTCAAAAACTTCTGTCGTAATAATTTTGTTATTGATAGAAGCAACAGAGATAGAGTCCTCTACTGTTGAAGGATTTCCTACCAAACCGTAATCAGGATTTTCTGCAGACGGTCTTGAATATCCATTCCCAAAAGTATTACTATTCCCCGCAGAGATCAAGACAGATACACCCTTAGCACGAGCTCGTTTAATCGCATCAATGATATCTGAACCTGCATTGACCATAGAACCAGTAGAGGATCCAAGACTCATATTGATGGCATCTGCACCAAGGGCTACAGCATCATCAATCGCTTTTACATAAAGAGCAGAACCAGTTGTTTTTTGACGATCCGAAAAGACACGCATAAACATAACTTGCGCTTCTGGTGCCACACCATAGATCTTTTCACCGTTTCCTGCTTCTTTATCAGGATTCCCGGTTGCGATCCCTGTAACGTGCATCCCGTGAGAATCTCTTTCAGCCTCTTTGATATTGTCAGTACCGTCAAAGTAATCATAGGCATATACGACTTTGTCGTTATACCATTTACCATAATCAATTCCTGCCGCTTTCTTAGCAGCTTCTATTTCTTCTTGATTTTTAAACTTGGCTTTTGAAGGATCTGTAATACGAAGAACCTCGTGGTTCACATCCAAGCCCGAGTCGATCACGGCCACAACCATTCCTTCACCTTTATATCCTTGCTTCCAGGTTTGTGGAACAGTAATAATTTCATCACTTTCGATGCTTTGAGGTTTTTCAGTTACATCATGGCGCTCAGTTGTTTCCGAACTTGTCGGAGTAGCCACTTCTGTAGCTTTTTCTACTGGTTTTGATGCTTCTTCCGGTTTTGTTTGTAGAGCAACCGTTGCCTCTTTAGGAACCTCTGCACCTTGTGAATGTTCTACCTCAGTCGGTGCCTGTTGACTGTTTGCTACAAGCTGTGTCCCAGCGCTCGTTTGACCCGCTGTTTGTTCTTCTGCACTCGCTTGTGCAGATCCAAATACCAAAACAGCCCCTAATAAAACTGAGGCTACACCAAATTTGTATTTCCTTAATGAAAAACGCTCTTGTCTATTCATAGAAACTCCCCTTTTATTTTAATAGTAACTATTATAACGCAAAATTATCTGAAAATTCATTCAAAAATGAATTGTAACACAATTGTAATATTTACATACATTACTAACTATTAATTTATTTTTATTCGTTATATTCCGAGCAATAGTAACTAAGTATTATAGTACGTCTGTTTTTTTATTTGAAAACTTTTTCACAACTGAAAAGATAAAAAAACAGAGAACAAAACTGTCCTCGGTTTTTATTGTTAGATATCATTTTTTAAAATTCTTTGGTGTCTGGATCTGGTGCACCCGCTTCAACCGGAAGATAGCGCAGGAGTTCCACATCATCTGCCGTCAATTCAAAATCAAAGCAATCCAGATTGCTCTCAATCCGCTCAGGCGTAACAGATTTTGGCAGTGGAAGGAAACCTTCTTGTAAACTCCAAGCTAGGGCTAGTTGAGCGACGGTTTTCCCATATTTAGTAGCCACTTCTTTTACTTGTTCATTTTGGAACAATTCTCCTTGGCCAAAAGGTCCCCAAGCCTCTAGTAAAATGTCGTGCTTACGACTCGCTGCAATGGCTTCCGTTTGATAGACCCCAGGTGCCAGACGAATTTGGTTCACTGCTGGGATGACCCGAGCTGTTTCAAGGAGGGCTTCCAAATGATGAGGCAGAAAATTGCTAACGCCAATAGCCCGAACCTTGCCAGCAGCTAGCATATCTTCCATTGCTCGCCAAACCTCAGCATTCCGTTTTTTCCAAGCATCATTGTCTCGAAGAGGCTTTGGGTTTGGCCAATGAATCAAATAAAGATCTATATAGTCCAAGCCCAATTTATCAAGAGACTCTTTCAAAGCAGCTTGAGCATCTTCATATGTGTGATGAGTATTCCAAAGTTTGGTGGTAATAAACAGGTCTTCGCGCGCAAGACCACTGTCTTTAATAGCACGCCCCACACTCTCTTCATTCTGATAAATCGCAGCTGTATCGATATGGCGATAACCTGCTTTTAAAGCAGCTAACACAGCTTGATAGGCTTCTTCTCCATCCGCTGCTTTCCACGTCCCAAATCCCAATACAGGAATCTTCACCCCATTATTCAAACGATAATGATTCATTTTTTCTTTCCTTTCTTCGATTTCGGTTTCTTAGGCCCTCGAAGCTTGAGCTCTGGCTTAAAAATATTCTTCTTGGTTGGCTCCATCTTCTTGCTATAAAAACTATAGAGTAAAAATGCCCCACCAACGATCACAATAAAGATATTTTTTCTTACAATCCCATAGAGCAAGAAAAAAATTCCCATCAATAAAAAACGTATATCAATTGCTTTCATAAACTACCTCACATTTCAATTCCCATTATAGCATGAAAAGACATCATTCACAAAATTACACTACCATTGACAAATAACAAGCCCCTACAGACTGTTTAACCCTCATGAATACCTCACAAAAACCTCTCTAGGTATGACCTAGAGAGGAAGTATTCTATCTTCGATTCTTGAATCTAGTTAGTCGCCTGGTAACGTTTGACCCCATCGAGATAGGTCGCAACCAGATCCAAATTTTGATCAAGCACGATGAAGTCCGCATCATAACCTTCTCGAATTTGACCACAAACATCATCAATATGGACTGATTTTGCTGGATTGAGGCTGGCCATCATCACTGCTTCGTGAGGGTTAGCAATCCCCCACTCTACAACATTTTTTAATCCATCTTTCAATTTCAAAATTGAGCCAGCTAGATTACCAGTTGATTTCAAGCGAGCCGTCCCTTCAGCGACCACAACTGGGAATTCCCCTAGCATGTAGTCCCCGTCTTCTAAGCCCCCAGCTGTCATACAGTCAGTAATCAAGGCAACATTTTCTTTCCCTTTTTGTTTCATCAGGATATCACAAGCTAGCGGATCAACGTGATGCCCATCACAGATCAACTCTGCTGTAGTATGAGGCAACTCATACATGGCACCAACCATACCGAGTTCACGGTGCGTCAAACCACGCATACCATTGTAGGCATGCACCCAGACACTCGCACCTGCATCAACCGCTTTTTTAGCTTCTTCAAAAGTAGCATTTGAGTGTCCTAGAGCGACAGTCACCCCTTCGCTAGTAATGGTCCGAACAAATTCTTCTACCCCTTCACGCTCGGGAGCAAGGGCAATCTTATTCAACAGACCATTGGCAGCTTTTTGCCAAGCCCGGAATTCTTCCATACTTGGATCCTTCATATAAGCTGGATTTTGTGCCCCCTTGTATTTTTCTGTAAAATAAGGTCCTTCAAAATAAATACCACGAATCTTGGCTCCTGTTGCTTCTTCGTATCGTGAACCGATATTTTCAGTTACTGCCAAAAGTTGTTCGTAAGAGGAAGTCAAGGTCGTAGGCAAAAAGCTCGTAACCCCTGTACTCAAGAGACCTTCACTCATGGTATGGAGAGTGCCTTCGATATTGTTATCCATCACATCTACCCCACCAAATCCGTGAATATGGGTATCTACGAGGCCAGGCGCAATGCTGTAACCAGAATAATCCAGCACATCCGCACCTTCTGGTAAGCTTTCCACATGTTTTCCAAACTTGCCATCAACAAGCTCCAAATAGCCTCCGCGGCGAACCCCATGTGGGTAATAAAATTGATCTGCTTTAATATATGTAGACATAAAATCGTCCTTTCCATTGTAGGAACTGTGTTCCATTTATATTCATACATATTATAACGCTTTCACTCCCATTTGTAAATGGTCTAGACCTATTTTTAAATAGAATCCAACAAAAACAGAGTAAGCTTCCTACTTACTCTGTTTGACGTTCCTTAAATTTGCTCGATTTGTACTTTCTCAGCGAGATTCATGGCATGGTCTGCAACACGTGTATAGTGAGAAATGATATCAATAAAGTTCACTCCGGCTTGAGGTGTACATTCGCCTTGGTTCAAACGACGAATATGGGTTTTCCGAAGTCTTTTCTCCAACTTTTCAATTGCCTCGTGACGTGCTACCAGTTGGTTTGCAAGACTCACATCATTGTTCTCAACAGATTTTAAGGCATCCTCTACAAATTGATGGGTTTGGTTGTAAATATCTTCCAATTCAGCCAAGGCCGCTTCTGAAAAGACCACTTTCTTACGAATTAAATAATCGGTCAGATTGATCAAGGCTTCCGCGTGATCTCCAATCCGCTCCAAATCCCGTGAGGAATCTAGGATGTTGGTGAGAACTTCACTTTCTCTCGGACTCAAGGCTTCACTCGACAAACGAATCAAGTAGCGAGTCAAATCCTCATCAATGGTATTAATGGCTTCTTCTGTCTTATGTCCCTTTTCAGCTGTTTTTTCATTTTGATGAACAATATAATCATAAGAAAGATTAAAAGCTTTGTCTGCATATTCACCTAAATGAAGCAACTCTTTTTTTGCATTTCCTAGAGCAATCGAAGGCGCTTGAGTGATCAAGTTTTCATCCAAATAGAGCGGTTCATATTTAACAACCTCATCCTCACCAGGAATCAGTTTGGTTACAAAGTATGCCAAAGCTCCAATGAATGGGAATTGAATGATGGTATTGGTCACGTTGAAAGCTCCGTGAGAAAAAGCAATGGTCATTTCTGGTGACAAGTGCAAGAGCCCTTGGAAGTATTCAATCATGGCTGTAAAAGGTGTTAACAAGATCAAACAAAGGATTGTACCGATCAAGTTAAAGAGCACATGGGTTGCTGCAACACGCTTAGCAGAAACATTGGCCCCCATCGCTGCAATAATAACTGTCAAGGTTGTTCCGATGTTGTCCCCAAAAAGAATAGGTAAAGAACCGCGAAGATCTAGGAAACCACCTGAATACAAACCTTGTAGAATCCCAATGGTAGCTGAGGAAGCTTGAATCAAAACGGTGATGATGGCTCCTGCTAAAACACCCAGAATTGGATTTTTTCCAAGAGTGATCATGTACTGACTAAATTCTGGCAAATCTTTCAAAGGACTCATTCCCGCACTAATCAGGTTTAAAGCGTAGAAAATTCCTCCAACCCCAAAGAGAATGCGACCAATATTATTAGCCATTCGATTCTTGGTAAAGAAAAGTAGAACCGTTCCGAGAAACATAATTGGAAGGGCATAAGTTCCCAATTTAAACCCAATAATGAATGAAGTTACCGTGGTCCCGATATTTGCCCCCATGATGATCCCAATAGCTTGACGCAGGGTCAAGAGACCCGCACTGACCAGACCGACGGTAATCACCGTTACCCCAGTACTAGACTGAATAAGGGCTGTCACAACAATCCCTACTAAGACTCCAAGGAAGGGATTACTGGTATATTTATCAATATAGTAGCGGAGACGGTCACCTGCAGCCTGCTGCAAGCCTTCACCCATCGTTTTAATACTATAAAGAAAGAGACCCAGACCTCCTAAAAAGTTAAACAAAATTTCCTGCCAATTAATGGACATGATCAATCCTCCAAATTTGAGATCAAAATAAAACTCCTCTCCTATTGTAAAGGATATTCCCTGATCACACAAGAGATTTCTGCAAAATTCTATTCTTTTTTTAAATCATTGTTTCTTTTTGTTCTATTTTGCTTGTTTAAGGATCCTAGAAAAGAGGTTGGAAAATTCCAACCTCTCTAGTCTTTGTTCAAATTGCGCAACATCTCATCGATCTTATTCCCGTATTCGATGGATTCGTCTTTCACAAAAGTAAGATCCGGAATCTTATACAATTTTAGATTCCGCCCTAACTCACGCTTGATGGTTCCTGTTGCTTTTTCAAGGCCTGTCTGAGCCTTTTGGTTGTCTGAAGCCAAATCACTCATAATTGAATAATACACTTTGGCCATAGACAAATCACCTAGCATTTGAACATCCGTAATGGTAACTCCTTGAACACGCGGGTCACGGACTTTCTTTTGTAAAATCTCGTTGACTTCACGCTTGATTTCCATCCCTACTCGGTCTGTCCGAAAATGACTTGCCATAGGAACTCCTTTCTGCTCTGTGTTTAAAAACTAGGAAATCAGAGGGGAAGCCTCTTTTTTCCTAGTCAGCTTGCTTATTTTTTAATTTCTTCCATGATGTAGGCTTCGATGGTATCATCTGTCTTGATATCATTGTAACCTTCAATCATCAATCCACCTTCACGACCATTTGTGATCTCTTTGACATCATCTTTGAAGTGTTTCAAGCTTGCTAAAGCACCGTCATAGATCACGACACCGTCACGAATGACACGAACTTTGGAATCACGTGTAACCTTACCGCTAAGGACCATAAATCCACCGATGGTACCCACTTTAGAGACTTTAAAGGTTTCACGAATAACTGCTTCCCCGATCACTTTCTCTTCAAATTCAGGATCCAACATTCCCTTCATCGCATCTTCCATTTCTTCAATCACTTTGTAGATGATTGAGTGAAGACGGATTTCCACCTCGTCAGCTTCAGCTTGTTGACGTGCTTGTGGAGTAGGACGGACGTTAAATCCGATGATGAAGGCATTTGAAGCTTCTGCAAGGGTCACGTCTGATTCGTTGATAGCACCAACCGCTGAGTGAACGATGGTCACTTTCACACCTTCTACTTCAATCTTTTGAAGGGAAGCAGCAAGGGCTTCAACCGAACCTTGTACATCGGCTTTAATGATGACATTAACAGATTTCACTTCCCCAGCCTTCAAGGTATCAAAGAGATTTTCAAGGCTGACGCGGTTGGTTGCTTGACGTTGTTTCATCAGAGCACGTTTGGCACGTTCTTCACCAGCTGCACGCGCAGATTTTTCATCTTCATAAACCGCGAAGTGGTCACCCGCCATTGGAGCTTCGTTTAAACCAGTGATAGAAACAGGAGTAGATGGTCCTGCAACCTTCACACGACGTCCAAGGTCATTGGTCATGGCACGGACACGTCCAAAGGTATTTCCGACAACGATTGGGTCTTGGACATTCAAAGTTCCTTGTTGAACAAGGAGGGTTGCCACCGCACCTTTTCCTTTATCCAAACGTGCTTCGATAACGGTACCGATAGCACGAACAGTTGGATCTGCCTTGAGTTCTTGGATTTCAGCCACAAGAAGGACAGTTTCCAACAACTCATCAATGTTTTGGTTGAACTTGGCTGAGATTTCTACAAATTCAGAATCCCCACCCCAAGCTGTCGACATAACACCGTGTTCCGCCAATTCACCGATGACACGTTCTGGGTTGGCACCTGGTTTATCAATCTTGTTAATAGCCACAATGATTGGAACATTGGCTGCTTTTGAGTGGTTGATGGCTTCAATAGTCTGAGGCATAACCCCGTCATCTGCCGCTACGACCAAGATGGTAATATCGGTAACAGATGCACCACGTGCCCGCATAGAGGTGAAGGCCGCGTGTCCAGGTGTATCCAAGAAGGTAATCTTCTTGCCATTTTCAACGATTTGGTAGGCACCGATGTGCTGGGTGATCCCACCTGCTTCACCTGTCGCCACACGAGAATTACGAAGGGTATCCAAAAGGGTTGTTTTACCATGGTCAACGTGTCCCATGATAGTTACAACTGGTGGACGTTCCACTAACTCATCTTCGTTGAGATAACCATCTTCCACGAAGAAACGTTCAATATCGGCATTATCCACTTCTACCTTTTTCTTGGCTTCAATTCCATAATCGACCATCAAAAGTTCAATGGTATCCCCATCCAGCGATTGATTTTGAGTTGCCATAACTCCCATCATGAAGAGCTTCTTGACGATTTCAGCTGGCTCTCTCTTGATCCGTTTTGCGATTTCTGCAACCGTCATTCCATCCGTATACTCAAATTCACTTGGTAATTCATGGAATTTACGCTCTGTTACTGGTTTTGGAGCTTCTGTGCGGTTGTTCTTTCCCTTTTTATTCTTCTTATTGTTATTCCAGTTACTATTTTTTTGATTTCTCACTTGATTTTGACTACTTCGATTCCTTTGTTGTTTTCTTGGACCATCTTCCTCACGATCAAAATCATCGCGTTTCTTATCTGGTCGCGCTTGTTTCTTACGGCGTGTATCTACTTGAGCTGGAGTAGCTACAACAGCTGGCTTCGTATGGCTTTCAACAGTCGGCTCCTGTACAGGTGTTTTCACTTCAGGTACTTCTACCCGTTTCCGGCGCTGTTGACGTTCTTGTTCTGCTTTTGCGGCTTGTTGTTTGTAGCGATCTTCACTTCCACGCGCATACTCAGCATTTTGTTCTGCTTTCAATGCTGCTGCACGCGCTTTGAAATCAATTTTTGGTGCCACTTGGGTTTGAGCACTACGTCTTTGATCTGGTTTGTTATTGCGACGATCAAAACCTTGAGTTCGGTGTTCACTTCGATCTTGTGGTCGTTGATTTCGGTTGTCACCATGACGCTGATTGTCCTTGCGATCACGTTTTGGACGATTGTCTTGTTGTTTTCTACGTTCTGCCTGCTCTTTTGCGCGCGCTTCTCGTTCCGCTTTAAAGTTACGACTCTTTGGTTTAGCAGCTGGTGTTACTGATTTTGTCTCAGTTGTCCCTTCTTTTTTTACGGGCGCTGCTTCTTTTTTCTCTGCGACAGCCGTTGTCTTGGCAACCACTTCTGCTACTTTCTTTTCGACTGTTTCTTTTTTCGCTGAAAAGCTCTTGATCAACTTTTCAGCAACATCAGTATCGACACTAGATGCATGACTCTTGACGTCAAAACCTAATTCTTTCGCACGAGTGACGACTTCCTTACTTTCCTTGCCCAATTCTTTGGCAATTTCGTATAATCTTTTCTTAGACAATTGCTGTCCTCCTCTTCTATTCCATAAGAGACCTCATTTTCTTTGAAAATCCAGCATCTACAACAGCGACGACCTTACGAGCACGTCCAATTGCAGTGCTTAATTCTAGTGTTGAAAACACGGTAGATACTTGAACCTCATAATAGTGACCCTTATCTGTCACCTTTTTTGTCAGGTTACTAGCTGCATCATTTGCCAGAAAAACTAATTTTGCTTTTTCTTCCTGGATTGCTTTGATCACAAGTTCTTCTCCAGAAATGAGTTTTCCTGCTCTTTGCGCCAAGCCCAACAAATTACTTATCTTTTGCTTATTCAAGGCCTAACTCTCTTCTCTTCACCTTATGATCTACATAAGCGATCAATTCATCATAGAAAGCTTCTTCCACTTCCATATTAAAGCTACGATTAAAAACTTTCTTTTTCTTAGCAAGTGCCGCTTCTTCATTGTCTAACTTGATGTAAGCACCTCGACCATTGGCTTTGCCAGTTGGATCGATAAAGACTTGTCCTTCTTTATTTTTGACAATGCGGAGCAAATCGCGCTTATCAATAATTTCATTTGAAACGACAGATTTTCTTAAAGGGATTTTTCTTGTTTTTACCATTTTCCCTCCCTCTCTTAATCGACTTGCTCTTCGTCACTTTCTACTTGGTCTTCAAAAGTTTCTTGAGCTGCTTCCATTTCTTCAAACTCACTAGCAGATTTGATATCGATGCGGTAACCAGTCAAATGAGCCGCCAAACGAACGTTTTGACCACGACGACCGATGGCAAGAGATAGTTTATTATCTGGAACCACAACGAGAGCATGTTTGCTATCTTCATCATCAAAAATAACTTGGTCCACTTCTGCAGGAGCGATCGCATTATAGATGAATTCAGCTGGATCTGGAACCCATTCGATGACATCGATGTTTTCTTCCGTCGGAACCATACGTTCTAATTTTTGATCGTATCGAGCTGGGTGGAATTTGCTGGTAATCTTTTTAATGTTCGATCCACCACGACCAACGATAGTCCCAATCGCATCTACGTTTGGATTATGGCTACGAACCGCAACTTTTGTACGATCTCCAGCTTCACGAGCTACACTCATAATCTCAACAGTTCCATCATATACTTCAGGAATTTCTTGTTCCATCAAACGTTTGATCATTTCAGGGTGGCTCCGGCTAACAAAGACATTGACACCACGTGGATTATCTTCTACCTTGTAGACAAATACTTCAATTCGATCATGAGATTGGAACACTTCTCCTGGAATCTGGTCTTGCTTAGACAATTGTGCTTCGATTGAGCCAAGATTGACATAGATAAAACGATTGTCAAAGCGCTCCACCGTTCCACTCATGATTTCATTTTCATGTTCTTTATAAGTGTTATAGGTGATGGTGCGCGTTTGCTTACGCATTTTTTCCATGATCGTTTGTTTGGCAGATTGAGCTGCTACACGACCAAATTCAGCTGGCGCTTCTTCAAACTTGATCTTGTCCCCCAACTCATAAGCAGAGCTAATGGCCAAGGCATCCTTCAAGCTAATTTCTAAACGGCTATCAAAGACTTCATCCACCACTTCACGAACCGTATAAACACGGAAATCTCCAGTTTTTTCATTGAATTCAATCGCTGCACTTTCTGATTGTCCATAACGACGGCGATAAGCTGAACGCAATGATTCTGTGACTGCTTCGATGATATCTTCTTTTTTGATCCCTTTGTCTTCTTCCAAAATGCGGAAGGCTTCTAGCATTTCTTTACTCATGTTATTCTTGCCTCTTCTATAAAGGCATCCTTTCTTTCATTCTGTTACAATTTTACAGCCAACCTTGCTTTGGACACAAGGTTATAAGGAATATCCACTGTTTTCTTCCGTGTTTTATCCATATACTCAATGGTCAAAACATCCTCTTCAAAACCTACCAAATTCCCCTCAAAGACCTTTTGCTTTTCAACAGCCTTGTACAAGCTGATATTGACGTACTTGCCAACAGCTCCCTCGAGTGCTTCCTTGGTTTTCAATGGTCTCTCCAGGCCAGGACTGGTAACCTCTAAGAGGTACTGTTCTGGAAATGGGTCTGGTTTGATTTGATCCAATAGCGGGCTAATGATTTCTGTCAAATCCGCTGTATCATTCAGTGTGATTCCTTCTGGTTTGTCTACGAAAATGCTTAAGACGTAGTCACCACCCATTTTGCCATATTCAACATCGACCAATTCAAATGGTTCCTTTATAGCTGGCTGAATCACTTCTGTTACTAAGTCAACAATTGTTGCGATGGTTGCCACCTCCTCATAGATAAGAGGCGAAGATATTTCCCCGCCTCTCCTTTTCTATTCATTTGAAATATTATAACACGATTCCTCAATGATTGCAAGGAATATGCTAAAACTGTGCTTCTACACGGTAAATAACCTGTCCTTTACTGGAGAACTTCTTCTCGTATTCGGTCATCACATTTCCCTTATTCAGGACAGGATCATGGTGTAAATCTCTTGTATTTGCCAGAATCTGCCAGTGACATTCCGCCAAGCTGTCCAAGGAATAGCTAAATAGGTCTTGATTATCGGTCTTCATTTCCACGAAGGCGTCTTTTGCCAGAATTTCTTTGTAAATCTTTAAAAAGACAGGACTGCTAAGTCTTCGATTTGCCTGCCTTTTTTTTGGCCAGGGATCGGAGAAATTCAGGTAGATTTTTCCGATTTCCTCAGGAGCAAAGACATCTGCCAAAAGTCTGGCATCTATACTGATGTAGAAAAGATTTGTGAGAGTAAGCTCAGGCTCCTGTTTTTCCCTCCTTTGAATCGCTTTCAGTAAAACGCTGTCGTAGCGCTCAATTCCGATATAGTTAATCTCCGGATTTCTTTTGGCCATTTCAAAGATAAACTGTCCCTTGCCCATACCGATTTCGATGTGCAAAGGATTGATATTTCCAAAGAGCTTTTCGGAAAAAGCTCCCTTGTACTGTTCCGGATTTGATAAAACATAGTGAGAATTTGCCACAAAATCTTCGGAACCGGGGATATGACGTAAACGCATAGGTACTCCTTTATAAATGGTTTTGGATTGGGAGGGAGATGAATATCTAAACATAAAAAACGAAAACAGGATATTAAATTTCAAAGAAAAGGAATGTTGATTCTATCTTCAGCATCACCTGGAAAGAATGCTTGCATTCTTTCCGTATTGCGTAGGACAAGGCGGTGCAGGCGGAAATGCTTGCATTCCCGCCTGCGCCACCTTTGTCCTACACAAAAATGTGCGGAGCACATTTGGTGATGCTTAGCAAAGAGGCAAACGAATACTATATGTGTCAAAACTTTTTATCTTACCGTAGAGTTCCTTGAAATTCCAAAAACTCTTAAATCATTCCTCTTGCCATTTTCTTCCTTTTCCCTGATTTTTACTGTTTTTTTATACCTTACCGGCTCTCCTCCTAATCAAAATTAAGATTTTCTTTATAGGATAGGAACAGTGCCTATGGTATCATAGAACAGCGTTTTCATCTATAGAAATAAGAGGTACAAAAATCTATGCAAGATCATATACGGAATTCAAAATTATTCCATAGAGGACTTTCTCTTGTCTTAGTAGCCGGTCTATTAGGGCTTACTGCTTGTGAGAAGAAGCTTGGTGCTGAGGAGCAGGCTGCTTCTTCTTCGGATCCTGACAACGGAAGCGGAGTCGGAAGGTGTGATGGCTATTGCGGCTCTTGGCTTAAATGCCAATGTTCTTCCCTCTATTGAAGGAGTTACCATTGACGGGCAGGCAGAGGACTTAGCACCGGTTAATCTTACCGTAGGTGTAATTAATTCTGTTGTTAAGGATTTGCAACAAAGATTGATGAACCTTGGTTATATGGAGGAGGATGAACCGACTACCTATTACGGAGATGCCACCTCCAAGGCCGTGCAGTATTTCCAAAGACAGACAGGACGGAAAATGGACGGTATTACCGGCGTAGACACCTGGGATGCCTTGATGTCGGAATCCGCCCCCCATTATGCGGCAAAGCTTGGTTTTCAGGGAGACGATATCACCAAGATTCAGTACCGTTTGTATAACCTGGGATATCTTACGGAAAGCGGTCAGATTAACGGAACCTTTGATCAGGATACGGAAACTGCGGTAAAGAAATTGCAGGAAGTTAATAAACTGACGATAGACGGAACAGTGGGCCAGACCACTTACAATCTTCTATACTCCGATGAAGTAAAGGCCAATATTATTGCGCTCGGAGAACAGAGTGAGATAGTAAAAAAATATCAGAATCGTCTGATTGCATTGGGATATCTTTCCGGAGAGGCGGATGGGAATTTTGGACTTAGTACGCAAAATGCCATTCGTGCCTTCCAGTCCAGAAATGACCAGGTAGTGGACGGCTATCTCGGCCCGGATACCAGAAGTCTTATGGACTCTGAAAATGCCAAGCCCTTCGGTATGCGTCTTGGCGAACAAAGTGATGATGTAAAGAATATGCAAAATCTTTTGGTAAAATACGGCTATCTTTCTCAGGATAAGGCTTCCGGCTATTTTGGAGAGCTGACAAAAGATGCAGTTATTGCCTTCCAGTCTGTGAATGGTTTAGGAACGGACGGAACCGCAGGAGCCAAAACATTGCAGCTTCTTCAGTCCGGTACAGCCAAGTCTAAACCAAAGCCCAAAGCAAAGGCAAATACACCAAGCCGTGGCAATAGAGGCGGTGCAGCCGGAGGAAATTCCGCTCCGGCAGGAAGAGGAGATACCGGCTCAGGTGGAAGTGTTTCTTCCGGTGTGGGAGGCGCAACAGTTTCCGGTTCTGCAGGATCTTTGATTTCCATTGCGTCCTCCAAAATCGGTTCTCCCTATGTATGGGGAGCCAAGGGTCCGAATTCCTTCGACTGTTCCGGTTTTGTGTACTGGTGTTTGAACCAGGCCGGCGTGGGAACTTCCTATATGACCTCCTCCGGTTGGAGAAATCCGGGACGATTTAAGAAAGTAAGTATGGGAGAATTACAGGCAGGAGATATTGTGGTGGTACGAGGACACGTAGGAATTTATGCCGGAGGAGGCTCCGTTATCGATGCATCATCCTCCAATGGCCGCGTGGTGCACAGAAGCTTATCCGGCTGGTGGGCCAATAACTTTATAACCGCATGGAGAATCTTCAGCTAACAGCAGCAGAAGACTGACCAATTGAAGAACTGTAAAAACCAATAAAGAAAGTAAAAGATGCAGTGTGGGTCTGAAATAAGAGGTATCTGGGCTGGTGAGCCGATCAAGTGAAGGCCTATAAAACTCAATAAAAGCAGCGATAGATGCAGTATAGGTCTGAAATAGGGGTAATCTGAGCCCGTCGGTACTAGCGGCGAGCTGACCAAGTGAAGGACTACAAAAATCAATAAAAGAAGCAAAAGATGCAGTGTGGGTCTGAAATAAAGGGTAATCTGAGCCCCTTGATACTAGCGGCGAGCTAACCAAGTGAAGGACTACAAAAATCAATAAACGAAGCGAAAGATGCAGTACAGGTCTGTAATAAGGGCAATCTGAGCCCGTCAGTACTTACTGAAAGCGAGCAAAGCGAAGCTTGAAGTTA
>ERZ773267.851-NODE-851-length-18473-cov-16.751385_pt1 | contig 18473 bp, 18 predicted proteins | sample MGYA00511959_ERZ773267 | MGnify/ENA primary metagenome ERZ773267 (study PRJEB29015, sample SAMEA2738165) | human oral metagenome | biome: human oral; feature: human-associated habitat; material: saliva | place: China | collected 2240 ... | reverse complement strand
ATTCTTGGATATTAGAATTTCGAAAATTATCCGATATAGAGTATGAGAAGTACTCTAGTAAAGAAATAATTTCGATATTTCGTAATAAAATGCAGGAGGCGTTCAGGCCTGCAAAAGAGTTTAGTGATTTAATAGTCTTTTCATTTATAAGAGTTATATCAAAGCATTTAGTTGAAGAACTGTACCCATTATCTTGCTATTTGTTAGGAGACTTTTCTTTTGCTGCAGATCTAAAGTAAATAGAGCTGTTTACACTGTTTGTAAATAGATCTATGCAATTTGAAATATAGAATAACAGTATATATCAGACTAAACATAGTGGCGACAAGATAGAAATATAAAAAATCCTCTTTACTGGTAACTAGTAAAGAGGATTTTTTGAACAGATATAATTTAAACATTTTAAGATATTTAAAATACCACTACAAGGAGCATCTTAAACTGTTCCTGAGCATACACTGCATGTGGGTGACCAGCCGGCATTACGATGGATTCTCCCTCGTGAAGTTCGTGTGGGATTCCGTCAATAGTAAGGCGCCCTACTCCATCGAGGCATGTTACGAAAGCATCTCCGCCAGATTCATGAGTGCTAATTTCTTCGTCTTTGTCAAAAGCAAATAGCGTTACACTAACTGCATCGTTCTGAGCAAGTGTCTTACTAACTACTTGACCATCCTGATAAACAACTTCATTCTTAAGTGTCAAAACTTCTGATTTGGATATATTCTTCATAGGCTCTTTCATATCAATACCTCCTATATCTAATGTGTGATTTGTACAATGAATGCGAATCTCATCTCTTGAGTTGATTATATATCTCTAACACGCAAATACATGTAACATCTGTTACAAAAAAGTAATTTTTACATATTCATTGTGTATTATCACGTACAAAACTATAATAGATATATGCAGGTACTCTCATGTGGGGTATGTGCTAGTAATGTAAACATGAATCCTAATCTATAGAAAAAGGAAAACGGAGGATGATATGGCAGGCAGACTAGTCGATGAAAAGATAAATGAATATGTTGAAGCCCTAAGCTCTGGTGCGCCAACCCCAGGCGGTGGTGCGGTTGCAGCTCTAACAGCGGCTCAGGGGGCAGCTCTAATTATGATGGTTGCAAACCTAACTGTTGGTAAGAAGAAGTATGCAGAGTTTGAAGAACTCAATGTAGCAGCGATAGAGGAAGCAAAGGGATATTTAGATCAGCTTATGGCTGGAGTGGATGAAGATAAAAAAGCTTTCGGGCAGGTTGCAAGCGCATATGGAATGCCCAAGGAAACTGATGAAGAGAAGGCAGCGCGCAGCGAGGCGATTGCCATCGCCTCGGTCGGCGCAGCCGAAGCCCCGCTCAAAGTGATGAGAGCGGGCACCTGCGCGCTCAGACTCACCGATAGTTTGATTGGCAAATCCAACAAGCAGCTAGTAAGCGATCTGTACGTAGCTGCTTTAAATCTAAATGCAGGAGTTCAGGCGGCAGAGTTCAACGTGTCAGCAAACGTACCATATATTCCTGATCGCGAGCTTGCGGAGAGCTGGAAAGTAGAGTCAGAGAAGCTCGCAGAAGAGGCAGCTACTGTATCTGCAAAAATACTTAGTCAGGCAAAATAATTATCTATTTCAAAAAACATGCAAAAAAGGTTTAAAATTAAGCATGTTTATAAAATAGAACAAAAAGGAACATAAATTATAGTAAACATTTCACATAACCTTCACACAAGGAACTTAAATAGGTGCTATACTTCTAATTGTTCAATGAGGTTTGTTATTCTAATACAAACTTTCCTTCTTTTATTGAATACACACACACTACAGGAAAGGGATGCGCAAGCGTCCTTTTTCTGTTTTTTGTACTATAACCCCCACTTTTAGGGTTATAGTACAAAAAGAGTTGATAAAAACCGCTGTATCCGTTGAGATTTCAACGTCTACAGCGGTTTTATCTTTTTTTATATTATCCTTGATCCGTATGTGTAAAGAGCAATTTTTATATGCTGTCTATGTACCAAATTGTTTCATCAGCAAAGCCATAATGTTTTTCGTCTACCAACCAGTTATTGTTTATCCGCCTAACAATATATTTATGCTTCATATCAATAACACCACTAAAGTGGATAATAATTATCGCCAAATCTGGTTGCTGCATAGTAAACTCCAATGAGAAGTCTTTGTTATGCACATAAAAATACTCGCTCGGATTGCCGTAATGATTCGCATATCCTTTTGATATGAGATTCTCACTAGCCCTTCCTTTCAAAATTTCTTCATAGCGACTTTCATATTCTGCCATAAGCTCGTTCCATTTCGGATGATTTTGGTTGGCAGGAATATTTAATGTAGATTTTTCAGAATCTAATTCACGGTTTCTGTTATAAACTTCTTCTTCAAGCAAAGTTAATTCTGTCAGTAATTCAAGTAGGAGAGGGACTACTTCATCTGCCATTTTATTATACTTTTTAAGGGTGTCTTTTATTATGATGTTCATTTGAGCTTATCTTCAAAACTTGTACTCTGATCCAAATACCTCTTCTCGCTGCTGAACCCTCTACCGTGAACACTGCCAACCTTGCTTAGGATAATAAATGCATCAGGATCGAGGTCGTGAACTAGCTTCTCAACCTTATACAGCTCTCTTGAAGATATAATGGTCATCACTATGTCAGTCTCTCTTCCTAGGTAACCGGTCTTACCATGAAGCAGTGTAGCGCCACGATCAATATCGCGAAGAATAGCATTTGTAATCTCTTCAGAGGCCTTAGTTACAATCTCAAGTTTAGTCTTAGCTGCTCCGATAGCGAGGAGTCTGTCGAGAGTAATTGTATAAACAAGCACTAGCACGATTCCGTACAAGCTGGTGCGCTTTGGTGAGAACATCATCTGACCGATAAGAATCATGAAGTCAAACACATACAGGCTGACAGATATAGGAACCTTAAAATACTTGTTAAGCACGAGTGGTGGTATATCCATACCTCCGGTGCTGGCTCCAATTCGAATAATTATCGCAAGTGAAGTACCTATGCATAGGCCGCCGAATAATGACGCGAGAAACATGTCATTTGTAAGAACGAAGTTACCAACGATCTTTTGCAGGAAGCCGAGAATTGTCGGGAATGCAAAGGTGCTTATCATTGTGGTGAGTGCAAACTCTTTGCCGAGCAGTCCAAAACCGATCACAAACATTATTGCGTTAAAGATTCCTACGAATAGCGAAATAGTTATTCCGAAATGATGATTCATTATAATCGCAATACCCGTCGTTCCGCCAGTGATTAGTCCGGTCGGTAGTATAAATAATGTTACACCGATTGCATATATAAAGTTTCCGAACACAACTGTGAGTGCATTTCTCAGGAACTGCTTGCTGAAGATGTAGCTTGAAAAGCTGAAATCAGTGTTTTTCATAGTCTTTCTCCTTTTAATTATCAACAAAACTTTACATGGTGACAGTAGACATGTCAACCGCAGAGAACGTATTGTGCGATATTAAATCAAAAACAAAATGAACCGCTGCTTGGCGTCAGCGGTTCATTTCTACTACGAAATTATTTAATTAAGAAAGAACAATCAAAAGAAAATGTTTTATGCACTTAATTCCTTCTGCACCATTATATTAGCATCCGATTATGTCGTTTCTGTAATGATTTGTTATTGCATTGGTGTTTCGTATATATCAAAATGTTCAAAGTCCTTAACAGATTATAAAGGCTAAGGCGGGAAACTTCGTGAAATGACCATGCGGATATGGTATAAACTATAGAAGAGTATTTAAGATAATTTATATTAAGCATTTAAAGGGAGAAGAACGATGAGTATTGAAAAGACATATATCATGCTTAAGCCAGACTGCGTGAAAAGAGGCCTCATAGGCGAGGTTATCTCAAGAATCGAGAGAAAAGGCTATAAGATAGTGGATGCCAAGATGATGAATCTCGACGAAGCCATTCTAAAGGAGCATTATGCTCATCTTGCTGACAAGCCTTTCTTCCCTAACATCGTAGAGTATATGACATCTGGCCCGGTTCTCGGTATGATTGTCGAGGGAGAAAGTGCGGTTCAGGGAATGAGAATCATCATGGGCGCGACTAAGTTCGAAGAGGCGACTGCGGGAACTATTCGTGGAGACTTTGCACACAGTACTCGTGAGAACCTCATCCACGGATCTGATTCTCCTGAAAATGCAGAAATAGAAATTAAGCGTTTCTTCGGCTAAATATATAATACTTCGAGCAAAAGACATTAGAAGATATATCGAAAGAGGTTCGGTACATGACGTTAAACCAATTACTTTACATAATCACAATAGCTGACGAAGGTTCGCTCAACAAAGCGGCAGAGAAGCTTTATATGACTCAGCCATCGCTGACAAGCTCTCTAAGGGAAGTTGAGTCAGAGCTTGGCGTAACCATATTTCGAAGAACAGGCAGAGGTGTAACTGTAACTAATGATGGAGCGGAGTTCCTGCAGTATGCAAGGCAGCTATACGGTCAGTACGAATCGCTTATGGGCAAGTACTCGGATGAGGGTGGTCTCAAGACGAAGTTTGGAGTTTCGACACAGCACTATTCATTTGCAATCAAGGCCTTTGTAGAGATGGTAAAGAAATTCGACATGAGAGAGTACGATTTCGCCATCCGCGAGACTAAGACGCAGGAAGTTATAGATGACGTTGTGTCGCTCAAGAGTGAGCTCGGATTAATTTATCTAAGTGATTTCAACCGTCAGGCCATTACCAAGGTGCTGAAACAGAACGGGCTCGAATTCGTACCACTTATCGATTGTAACGCATATGCGTATGTGTGGAAAAATCATCCGCTCGCTAAGTGCGAAAGTGTTAGCTTCGAGGACCTTGCAGATTATCCGAATATGACATTTGACCAAGGAGATAATTCGACACTGTATTTTGCAGAAGAGCTTTTCGCCGATATCAATCATAATCACATGATTAAGGTTAACGACAGAGCAACCATGCTCAATCTCATGCAGGGGCTGTTCGGATATACCGTATGCTCTGGCATTATTTGCGAGGAGCTTAACGGTGACGACTGTGTTATGGTGCCAATAAAGGACGAGCGCGTTAACACAGAGGGTGCGATGCAGATCGGTTATATAATGAAGACAAACACCATTCTCAGCAAGATGGCCGAGCTGTACATCAAAGAGATGAAGTCGTATTTAAGCTAGGGCACAGACATTAGGGCAGTATACTGTTTACATAAGATATAATTAGTAGCGAGCAAGTTATAGGTAAAAACTATAACTTGCTCTTATTTTTTAGAATTAGACAGCTCGTAATCTATATCATATAATTCAAACATAGCAAAACACATGCGGCCAAGAAAGCTGCGAACAATGAAAATACAACTACGGGAAAGGGGATATATAGATATGAGCGATATTAGAGATTCAAAGAACTGGGGATTTAACACTAAACAGGTACAGGCAGGACAGGAACATGCTGATCCAGCAACTGGGGCAAGATGCGTTCCTATCTACCAGTCGGCATCATATGCATTTGATAGTGCAGATTCTGCTGAGGCGAGATTCGCACTTAAGGAAGCGGGCTCAATTTATTCAAGACTTGGAAATCCGACTAATGATGTACTTGAAGCGAGAGTTGCGGCGTTAGAGGGCGGCTCCGCTGCACTAGCAGTTGCGTCGGGAACAGCAGCTATTGTGTACGCAATTCAGGCTGTTGCACAGCATGGCGAGCACATTGTAGCTGTTAGAACTCTATATGGCGGTTCGTATAATTTATTTGCAAATACACTTCCTCTAGTTTCGGGAGTTACTACAACATTCGTTGAATCTGACGATTACGAAGGTTGGGAAGCGGCGATTCAAGAAAATACGAAGGCGCTATACATAGAGATTGTTGGAAATCCAAACTCCAACGTTACCGACATAGAGAAAATTGCGGAGATTGCACATAGACACGGACTTCCGTTAATCGTGGACTCGACATTTACACCGCCGTTCCTAATCAGACCATTTGAGCATGGAGCTGACGTAGTCATTCATTCGGCTACTAAGTTCTTTGGAGGACATGGATCAACTATTGGTGGATTAATTGTCGATGGTGGAAAGTTTGACTGGGCAGCATCGGGTAAATACCCATGGATAGCTGAACCAAATCCATCGTATCATGGACTTAACTTTTACGAAGCGGTTGGACCAGCTGCTTTTGCAGTATACTGCCGAGCAATTTTACTAAGAGATGGTGGGGCGTCACTCTCAGCATTTGACGCATTCCTACTCCTTCAAGGTATTGAGACACTTTCACTCAGAGTGGAGCGTCATGTCAAGAATGCACTCGAGATAGTTGAATACCTTGACAAACATCCACAGGTTGAGAGAGTACATCATCCGTCGCTACCTAGCGAGCCATCGCATGAAATTTATAAGAAGTATTTCCCTAAGGGGGCAGGTTCGATTTTCACAATTGACCTTAAGGGTGGCAGAGATGAAGCGAAGAAGTTTATCGACAATCTTCCAATATTCTCAGACCTTGCAAATGTTGCCGACGTAAAGTCGCTAGTGATTCACCCAGCGAGCACAACTCACTCGCAGCTTAGTGAGGAGGAATTGTATGCTCAGGGAATTACACCTGCAACAATCAGACTGTCAATCGGAATTGAGGATGTGGAGGATCTCAAGGCAGCGTTAGATGTGGCTTTTGAGTCAATAAAGTAAGCCAACAGCTCATAAACACAAGTAAATCAACCGTAGAGACCTACATAATAATAAAGTATACGCAGGAGCGGGGCAGCAGCCCTGCTTTTGTGTTGCCTCTATATTCTATATAAGGTAGAGAATGTTGAATTAAGAGCTATATGTTTTTATAATAATTGTAAACTCAACAAAAACAAGGTGAGAAGGACAAGGAAATGGTTTATTTAAACGAAAACGCTATAAAGTACATTAAGAATATGGGGTTCTCGGATATTGTCATTGATGTAATAAGATTTACAAGCTGATGTGCACCTCCTAAGATGGAGATGTCAGTAGGTTTTGCTGACAAAGACAAGGATGTAGATTATTACATCGAGCGAGGCTACCGTGTGGAAAATAGCGAACTCGGCATGGTTTATTATCCGAAGCGCAGTGCTGTCAAGATTGGAAAGATTGAGATTCGCTACGAGGAGAAGCCGTGGCTTAGTAGCTTTGAAATAGATGGGCTTAGGCCGGCAAAGTCCCGAGGTAAGAATTATAACCGAAGCATGCAGCTTATACTGCAGTATGCGAGGGCATTTGACGGCATTGCACGAAAAGATGTAGTTGACCTATGCAAGCTAACAACATCGCAGTCAAGCAAGCTTCTATCCAGAATTGTCGAAGGCGGATATCTGGAGGCTCAAGGTGTAGGCAAGGCTACTCGCTATGTGCTCACAGAAGAGGGCAGGAAGTATAGGTGATGTATTTAAACACATCATGAACTAATCTTTTTTATATATTAATATCTAGTAATTGTAAATTCAAAAGCAAGGCAAAAGCCCTGCTTTTGTTAGTTTAATGCATCTACTTAGATTGTAAGAAAGCCTGCTTGGGTTGATTTAATAAGAAAAATATTATATAGTGTAATGAATTTATGGTGTATATTCAATTTTGTAATTAGGAAGGAGGTAATTGATGGCAAAAACAGCGAATAATATATCACATGTGAACAAGCGTTGGCGTCACGTTATATTAACATCTGCGTGTGTGTCGATGCTTGTTTTTAGTTTTTGCTTAGTAGCAAATGCTTCAACTGAAGAGACCATCACTACTAAGACTTTGACTAATGAAACCACCGCTAAAGTGAGATACGATGAAACCGAGGCGCAGAATGAGCAGGGAGAGGTTGCTACAGAAACTCAGGAAGGGGTTAATAATGAAACGACTCTAGAGGCGGTGGACAGAACAAGTGAGACAAGAGCAGCAGTGGCTACATCAAGCAATAACATTGCAGATGCACCATCTGTTACAGGCACTTGGAAGAGAGAGGCTAGTGGATGGCGTTTTTATAACAAGTCCGGTGTAATGCAGAAGGGGTTCTGCTATATTGATGGTAAAAAGTACTATCTTGGGCTAGAAGATGGTGTTATGAAGTTCGGATGGCAAAAGATAGATGGAGCGTATTATTATTTTGGTGAAATTAGTGATGGTAGCATGAAGGCCAATTGGTAACATGTTAACGGTAGGTGGTACTATCTAGGTAGTGCAAATGACGGAGTGATGAAGTCTGGTTGGCAGTATATTAACGGACACTGGTATTTCATGGATAACAACGGATATATGAAAACAGGAATGCAGAATATTGCGGGAAAGCAATATTATTTGGGGTCGGTGAATGATGGTGCTATGAAGACAGGCTGGCAGGTGATAGAAGGTGGCTGGTATTACTTTAAAGACTCTGGAGTGGCAGTAAATGGGTGGCAAGCAATAGCTGGTTACTGGTACTATCTAGAAAAAAACTATATTATGGTTAGTAATGTTATTAAAGCGATTAGTGGTCAGAGGTACGCATTTAGTTCATCGGGAGCTATGCTTACTAATGCATTTGCATTTAAAGGAAGATATTATTTGACAGATTCTTCAGGTGCAATTACAAGTGAAACTGAAATAAGTGATGTAATATCATTTGGGATGAGATTTATTGGTGAGAATGGATATAGATTCAATGATTGGTATTATGACGGAAATACCAAGCATCGCTCATGGGCGTGGTGTAATACATTTGTATCATATGTAATGTATAACTGCGGAGTTAATTTCAAAAAAACCGCATATGTTCCAAATGCCGAACAATGGATGCATGGAAATTATAAGTGGGTTGGTTATAACGAAGCAAAAGCTGGAGATGTAATCGTTTTCTGTTGGAATGGGGCAGGTAATAATAGTGGAAGTGGAGATAGAGATCATATAGGGTTTCTAATTTCAAAGAATGCCGATGGAACGTTCACAACACTTGAAGGAAACACAAAGGGAGTAGTTGCAGTCAGAACTAGATATTCAAAGGATATTAGAAATATATTCAGCCCAAGATAAAATAAAGTGAATGACTATAGGAATACTTTATGTCATATAAACTGGATGCTATACAAGATTTATATAAACTCTTAATATATATTATATATTTTTTTATTTGAGCTTAAGGCAGCAACGGGGTGCTAAAGAAAGGTAAATATTTAGTATGATTAAATATTATGTGGATGAAGTAAAATATAAAGCAAATTCATATAATTATATGTATAATTGATATACTATAATGTAAATTATGCAGATATTATAAGGAGAAGAAGTAAATGGCTAGGAGCATTAAAAAAATTTGCAGAAGAAACAATAGATGGCTGCTCATTACGAATCTTATACTGATTGTCGTAATATCGTTAGTTTTACTATATTCACAGTTATTTAGAGCGATAAAACTTAATGGACCAAACACAGTTCGACTAAGAGTAGGACAGAAGTATGTAGAATATGGTACTAATCTAAAATTAGCAAAGCGAACAGGTACGATAGATACCAGCAAAGCAGGGGAATACAAAGTCAAATATACATTGTTACATCAATCTGTAACAAGAAAAATTATTGTTACAGATAAATCTAATATAGTAATGGGACTCAAGGGGTCGCAGAATACTTTAGTGCGGGAAGGTGATCCATATATTGAATCGGGGGCCTTTGCAACTGATAAGAAAAGAGGACCTATTTCGAAGGATAAAATCAAAATTTCAGGGAAAGTAGATACTTCAACCCCTGGCAAATATAAAGTAAAATACTCTGCAAATATGGGAAGAGAGAAAATTAGTATTGAACGCAATGTAGAAGTTGTTAAAAAATCGGACTTTAAAGCAGATGAAGATGGAATACCAGTAATGATGTATCATTACGTATATACAGAAGCGAATAAACCAGATAACATAGGTGCAAACCACATATTGGATACAGATTTAGAGGAACAATTCAAGTATCTTAAAAAAAATGACTACTACTTTCCTAGTTATCAAGAGCTGAGGGCCTATATTGAAGGTAAAATCGAGCTTCCTGCAAAAAGTGTAATATTGACATTTGATGATGGCGAATTAGGATTTTTGACATACGGAATACAGCTTGCAGAAAAATATAAAATTCCAATTACTTCATTTATTATAGTATCAGATGATGAAGGGCACAAAGCACGAGACTACGCAAGTGCCTATGTTCAATTTCAAACTCACTCATATGATATGCATAGGGCAGGTGGACATATAGGGCATGGCGGAAGAATAAGTGCAATGTCAAAGAAAGAAATCGTAGATGATTTGAAAAAATCAACTAAATGTTGTGGTAATGGTGATGCTTTTGCATACCCGTTTGGAGACTATACAGATGATGCAAAAATGGCAGTAGATGAAGCAGGAATTCTTTGTTCGTTCACTACTGAATATGGAAAAGTAAAAAAAGGTAGCGATCCAAGAATTCTTCCTAGAGTAAGGGTATCTGGGGGCAATAAACTTACAGCATGGATAGCTTCATTATAGCAAATCATAAATATGTTGTTGCGAGATAAAATGTATATAAGATTTTAAAATGATATAAAAAGGAGAAGAAATGAATAAAAATAAGTCACATTATCACATACTGATAATGATAATAACCTTTGTGACACTTGTGATAGGATTCAGCATAACAACTAATGCAGCAGAAGAAGGAGAAATATCTGAAAATACAAGTGTAACAGCAACCGTTGTATCAGAAACAGAACCAAAAGAAGAAGCTACAGAGGCAAAAGACACTGAAGTGCCCGAAAGCAATGTTTCGATGCATAGAGGAAAACAAGAAGAACATATAAAAGAGGAAGAAGCACATATAAAAGGAACATGGCTACATGATTCGACAGGATGGTATTTCTATAATGAAAATGGAGAAAAGCAGAAAGGTTTTTGCTATATAAATAATAATAAATACTGCTTTGAGGAAAATGATGGACTGATGAGAACAAGCTGGCAGTATATTGATAATGTATATTATTATTTTGGAGGAATAAACGACGGTGCAGCAAAGATAGGTTGGCAAGTAATAAATGGAAAACGGTATTACTTTAACGAGTCAGGAATAATGCAAACTGGGATGAAGAGAGTCGGTAATGGACTATTCTACTTTGGAGGGGAAAGAGATGGTTCAATGAAGACAGGCTGGGAGTATCTCGATAACCAGTATTATTATTTTGGCAAAGCAAATGATGGAGTCATGAAAATTGGCTGGCAAATAATCGATGGAAGCTGGTATTATTTTGATGGAACTGGAGTAATGCAGTCAGGGCTTAAAAGAGTCGGTAATGGTTTATTTTATTTCGGAGGAGCCCGTGATGGAGCCATGAAAACCGGTTGGCAAAATTTGGATGGGGATTGGTATTACTTTAATGACTCTGGAGCAGCTGTGAATGGTTGGCTACAGCTTAATAGTATGTGGTATTATTTCAATCCAGATTATAAAATGGTGAAGGATACCATAATAACTATAGACGGAAGAAAGTTTGCATTTGATCCTTGGGGTGGATTACTTAAGGGTGCTTTTATATTTAAAAATGAAATAATGAAAACAGATGTCTATGGAGCAATTAAAATAGGTGGCTGGGTTAATTATAATGGCAATTGGTATTTCCAGCTAGAAAATGGTGAATTTATAAAAAATACTATGAAGGCATTAGATGGGTCAAATTACATATTTGATGAATCTGGTGCAATGCAATTAGGACTAGTTGCATTTGAAGGTAAGAGCTATGTTACTAGTACAGCTGGTGCTGTAATGAGAAATGCGTGGACTAAAGTTTCGTCATACTGGTATTATGCCCAAGATAATATGGAAATCTATAAAAATACTATGGCTAAAATTGGAAATAGCGAATATGGGTTTAATGAATCCGGGGCAATGTATCTTGGTAGATTTACAATGAATGAAAAAACTTATATAACAGATGTCAATGGTATAGCAATTGGTTATGATGATTCTGCTGAATCAAAGGCACGAGAAGTTGCGGCTAGCCTAAACTATGACTTATATAAAGCCTTCTATTATTGTGCAAACATGTCTCGCTATTACTTAACTAGCAACGGAAGAACTAGCGAACCTATCATGAGTTCAGCAGACTATGCAAAGTATGGATATAAAAACCGTGGTGGGGATTGTATTGTAATGGCTAGTTCGTTCAAATATCTTGCGCAGGCATGCGGATACAGTGCAACACAGTGGTTTGGATGGGTAGGTAGCAGTACTCACTCTTGGTGTGAAATAGGTGGATACATATATGATCCTAATTTTACAAATGCGACAAATCGTAGTGGTTACGGGCTTACGTATGGACAAAAAGGTACTTGGAAGTACAGAAAATCCTATACAATGTAGTGCGAGTATGATATTAAGGAGGAACAAATGAAAAAGCTAAAGAAAAGTTTTATAACCATGATGCTAATGCTAGCTGTAGTATTTGCGTTGTCGGCATGCTCTAGTCAGGATAAAGAAGAAACTGTTAAAGTTTTAAACAAGACTGGATTCGATATCTCGATGAATAATCACAAGATAAAGAAAGACAAATCTTATGAGATAAAGGTTAAGGAGGATAAAAAGACATATAGGCTTAAGATTTCCTATCAAGATGGAGATATAAAAGAACTTGGGAGTGTTAAACTAGGTGATATTAAGTCCAAAATAGAAATTAAATATGAAGATGGTGTGACCTTTATGGCGTACGAGACTAAAAAGGGTAAAAAAGTAAGTACGAAAGAAAAGGAACTAAAAGCGAAGATAGAGGCAGAGGCAGCTACATCTACACCTGCTACGGAAAACACACAAGCAACTAGGCAGCAAACAGTTGTATCGGGAAATAACCAGAGGAGCACAAGTAAGAATACTGCACCAGCAAATACTCAGAAAAATCAGAGACCTGCCGGTGGTAATTCAGGGGCAGCTAAAAACAACGATAACTGCGTTGACCCAGATGATCCTAATAATTACAACTAAGAATCACTTATATAAAGCATGTATGAAAGTATGCGGATTATCCGCATACTTTCCGTACAAAGGTGTGTTAAATGGATATTACAACTTTAGCTTATTTTCTATTTGTACTACTGACATCAATAATATACTGGAGCGTAAGGGGAAGGTATCAATGGATTATCCTCCTATGTTTCAGTATTTTGTTTTTTTTAATTAATTCCAAACCAACAACGATATTATATATGTTATTTAGTATTTTCAGTGTATACATAGGAACAGCTATGTTGGAAATAATTGATGAACACAAAAGGCACATAGTAGCTATATCTGTGGTACTTTCAAACTTCCTTATACTTGGGGTACTAAAATATAGCAATCTAGTTGTAGATGCAGTGAATTTAATTGGATTTAAAAGTGGTCATAGTGGAGAAGTATTGGGAAGAGTGAATCTAGTTTCTCCTCTTGCCATTAGCTTTTACACACTACAAATTGTAGGGTATTTCATAGATTGTTATAGAGGGAAGATTAAAAGAGAGACAAACATCTTTAAATTATTGTTATTCACGTGTTACTTCCCAATGATGATTTCTGGACCTATTTGTAGGTTTGATGATATTAAACCTACACTTTATGGAGAAAATAAGTTTGATTATGTGCGCGTATCAGATGGCATGAAACGCATTGCTTTAGGGGTGCTCAAGAAATTCGCAATTGGAAATAGAGTGTTTTCTATTGTTTTAGTTATTGACACAAACCCTGAAAAGTATGGAGGGTTGTACAATTGGCTTTCCGCAATTATATATTCAGTGTATTTATATATGGATTTTTCTGGATGTATGGATATTATTTGTGGCGTCTCAAGGATTCTGGGGGTAGAAATTCCGGAAAACTTCAAAGCACCGTTTTTCGCTAAATCAACACAAGAATTTTGGAGAAGATGGCATATTACACTCGGTGCATGGTTAAGGGATTATGTTCTCGATTCAGTTCTCAAGGCTAGAGGATTCATTAATTTTACAAAACTTACGATAAAGAAAATCGGGAAAAAGCGGGGCAGAAAAATTTCTGTATACGTATCCATGCTATCTGTGTGGATATGCATGGGAATTTGGCATGGTAACGGGTGGAAATATGTTCTGGGCGAAGGACTCTGGTATTGGTTTGTTATTGTGCTCGGCATGATCTTAGAGACAAAACTAATCAAGGTGCGGGATTTTCTACATATAAACTCAGAGATGAAGTTATGGCATATATTTCAAGCTATTAGAACATTTTGTATTTTTTCAGTAGGAAATCTTTTTTTTAAAGCAGAATCACTTACAAGTGCAATTAATCAAATTTATGCATCATTTTCAATAAGAGGGATGAAAATGCCTATCAGTAGTTTGATAACCAATAATAAGAATATTAGCGGAGGGATGAATTTGTCCGTACTAATCCTTTCATTAGTTTTAGTATCATTTATTGATACAGTAATTTACAAAGAGGAAGATATATTCGAGTTAATTGCAAAACGAAAATTAGTTTCAAGGTGGTGTATATACACTCTCATAATTGCATTAATAGTATTGTCATTAGGTACTCATTCAGAACCTTTTGCATATGCACAGTTTTAAGGAGAAGTGATGAAAGTGAAGCTAAAACTTTTGTTAAAAACAGGTATAGCAATTTTAATCGCACTTGTTTTTAATTGGACTTTTTTTAATAGTATCCAGTCGTATACGAGGATAATGCTTCATGAAATGTGTACGTATGACGGAAATATAGATAGTCTAGTTGTAGGTGGTTCAGAGGTATTCAAGGCATATGATGCAAAAAAAGCTTCGACACTCATGAAACAAAATGTGTTTAATGCAGGCTCTGCAAGCCAACAACTTGGTGGGTCATTAGCAGTTATCAAGGAAGTGAGCAAATATCATAAAGTCAAAACTATATATTTAGACATGGGCTTCCAGAGAAATCAGTCAAATAAAGAGGGAGAATTGCAAACTTATATACTCACTGATTATTTTAGATTTGGATTGAACAAATACAAATTTTTATTCGAAACAGCAGGATTTAAGGGAATACAAAATGACATAATGCCATGTATTCATAGGAATGGAAATCCTAGAGATGTTGTTCGTGGGAAATTATCAAAAGACTATCGAAATTTCGGATATAAAAATGTTACACATCCGACAGAAGAATACGCTGGAGATGGTTTCGTATATACGTTTAAACATGCAAAGCAAGGCGATTATTTTGAAATTGCCGAGAATATAAATTCAAATCAAGTTTTGTCAAAGTATGCAGAAAGAAAACTAGAGCAAATTACAAAATTTTGTAGGGAGAATAATATTAAACTTGTACTAGTAGAAACACCTCTTCCCGATGCAACACTATCAAAGGAAAACTACCAGCCTTATGTAAATTATATGCGAGCATATGCAAATAAAAACAAGTTGGTATATTTAAACTTTAATCTATTAAAAAAAGGTAATATGGATTTAACATATGAAGATTATTTTGATGCTGCTCATCTTAGCGGAAAAGGTGCTGAAAAGTTCACCAAAGTATTTGCAAGAATTGCTCAGATAGCTAGCGATAGTAAAAATAAAGCGGATCAGCTTTTCTATAGTTCTTATAAAGAAAAACTACTAAATAATGCAGATGAGACAGTGAGGTAGATTATGTGGGTATTAGATAAATTGAAATCTATGAAAGATAGTGATAAGGTGGCGCTTATTCATAGGCAAAGAAAAATCACTTTTAAGGAACTATGGGAATTATCCGAAAAAATCGCAGCGTATCATAATGAAAAGCTGATGATCAAAGCACCAATACTAATATATGGTAATAAGGATATCGAAATTACCGTAGTTATGTTAGCAGCATTGAAATCAGGAAGGGCATATGTATGTATCGATACTACTTTTCCAAAAGAACGTGTTCAGAAAATCGCCACTATAACTGAAGCAGAACTAATATACAATTTCAGTAAAGAGGATTTCAGTGATTTCGTATTTGAACATGACATAAAAGTTAAGACTCGCGATGATTTTGGGTTATTTGCTGCAGGTGCACATGTTGAGGTAGATGAGAGCAGTTGGGTAAGCGAGTCAGATATTTGTTATATTTTATTTACATCAGGAAGCACGGGAGAACCGAAAGGTGTTAGCATAACTAAAAAGAATGTGGTTAATTTCATAAATGGATTCAAAAAATATCTGAAAATAAGTGGTATGGGGAATGCATTAAATCAAGTGTCATATTCTTTTGATGTATCAGGTATACAGTTCTATTACCATCTGGCCTGTGGGAATACACTGTTTAACGTCGATAATGCAATGATTACAGATTCGGGAGAGCTTTTTAGCTATCTCAGAGATAGTGAAATAGAATCATGGGTGTCAACACCGTCGTTCATGGAGATGTGCGTAGTATATGATGAATTTAATCAGAACATGCTCCCTAAACTATCTAGAATACTTCTTGCTGGTGAAATTTTGACAAAAAAGCTCGTAGAAAAACTAAATCATAAATTTCCAGATGCAAAAGTCGTTAATGGATATGGTCCTTCTGAAATTACAATATTAACTTCGGCTTGTGAAATCTCGGAAGATATGCTGCATCAAGCTGATAATCTACCTATAGGTTACGTATTAGAGGAGGCTACATACTGGATTGAGCAGCAAGCGGAATCTAAAGACGCTAATATCAAAGAAGGTGAACTCATCGTAGTAAGCGATAGCGTATGTGATGGATACTACAAACAACCAACTTTGACAGAAACTTGTTTCTTTAAATTTGATGGTAAAAGAGGGTATAGAACCAGAGATTTAGTATATAAGAAAGATAACTTACTTTACTTTAAGGGAAGAACTGACTTTCAGATTAAGTTAAATGGTTATAGAATAGAGTTAGAAGATATAGAAAATAATATGAGAAAAACAGATATTGTTTCTAACACTGCAGTTGCCCCTATATATCGAGATGAGAAAGTAGCGTACATACAGGCCTTTGTTGTTTTAGCAGAAAGAAATGAAGGGAGCTCGCTTAAGACGAAGCTACAGATAAAAGAAGAACTTAAAAAGAGAGTTCCTAGCTATATGATACCAAAGAAAATTACAATATTAGATAAACTTCCTATGAACAGTAATGGGAAAGTAGATAGGAAAAAGCTTGTTGAAGAGTATGATTAAATAAGGGGGAGAAATGGATAAGATTGATAGCATTGCAAGAGATATTCTTGAAGAGGTGTGTGAGACAAATGAGATTTTCGAAGATTTAGATATGGACCTGTTTGAGACAGGTTATTTAGATTCTTTTGCTCTCCTTGATATTGTAGTGGAGATTGAAGATAGACTAGACATAAAGGTTAATCCTAATGATATAAACAAAGATAAATGTAAATCAGTTAACACGTTTACTGTATTTCTTCAGGGTTACGCAAATAAGGCTAACTAAACAAAGCTTGCCATATCAAAATTTAACATGATACAATGAAATGGCACTAAAAGGCGTCATTTTGTATATTACAAAAAATTTAAAAAAGGAGGGATGAGATGTTGAAAGAAAATCAGGGAAACGGCATGGCTAAAATTACGACGCTACGTCATCACCTGCTAGTAATGGCAACCTGCCTTGCTATGATGCTAGCTAGCTCCTGCTTTGTAGCTAGCGCTACCGACGAGGATGTTTCAGCAAATGGGGCTGCTAATAACGAAGCCGTATCTACTGAAGAAAGCACTGATGCGGCATCGAACCAGAACGAAGATACTACAGAAAATCGTCAAGATGCTAGCGCAGTTGATTCTAATGCAACCGATCAAGCAGCAGATGACCAGTCTACAGGTTATGCGGCTCAGGCAAGAGCAGCAACCTATGATGTTAGTGATGACGAGTTATCTGCACCTGCTGTTTCTGGAACGTGGAAGAGCGAATCCGGTGGCTGGCGCTTCTATAACAGTGCTGGTGTAATGCAGAAGGGCCTATTCACTATCGACGGCAAGAAGTATTATCTAGGACCAGACGGCATCATGAAGACTGGCTGGCAGCAGATTGGTAGTCATTACTACTACTTCGGTTCAGATGGTTCCATGAGAACAGGATGGCTCAGTGCGGGAAGCACTTGGTACTATCTACATTCAGATGGTTCGATGGCTTTCGGGTTAGAGGAAGTTGAAAAGCTACTCTACTTCTTCGGAGCGTCAAATGACGGAGCGATGAAGACTGGCTGGCATAAGGTTTCCGATGCATACTACTATTTCGAATCTAGCGGTGCAGCTGCTAAAGGATGGCAGAAAATCGGCGGCTACTGGTACTACTTCGACAAGATGGGAGTTATGCTTACAGGCAATCAGGTGTTAGATGGCAAGAGCTACTATCTAGGTGCTGCTAACGACGGAGCCATGAAGACTGGCTGGCTGGTAGTTGGTGCAACCTATGAATCAAACAAAAAGATTGCCGACCGATGGGGATACTACGGAGCTGATGGAGCCGCTTTAAAGAACAACTGGCTAAAGTA
>ERZ773267.849-NODE-849-length-18527-cov-6.697596_pt1 | contig 18527 bp, 33 predicted proteins | sample MGYA00511959_ERZ773267 | MGnify/ENA primary metagenome ERZ773267 (study PRJEB29015, sample SAMEA2738165) | human oral metagenome | biome: human oral; feature: human-associated habitat; material: saliva | place: China | collected 2240 ... | reverse complement strand
TTTGAGGCCATTTTTAAGCGCATTTTTAGGCTCTTTTTCGACCCCTATTTTTGACTCAAAAATCGACCCGGTCAGCAGCGCAACTCAGGGTCCAAAAATCGACCTCAAAAACCAGCCTATTTCGACCCCGGGGTAAGCCTCAGGATTGGCCTCCAATTGAAGGCTATCATTACTACGATTTGTTACCACTTTTTACCATTTGGTACCATTTCGAGGCGGACAAAATGTCCGATAAATGCTCGGTAAAATGTTCCAATATGGCGCAACCTGCTTTAGTAGGGTGTTCCGATTTTCCCCGTTCCGGGGCGAAGCCTCGTAGCGGATTTGCGCACGCAGGTAGTGGACCTATTCACAAGCACCCCCAAAAGGGCATTATTATAATATAGAAAATAGCTATTTATATATGTCATTACCAAACTACCTAAGCAGAATCAAATCTGCCGGCGTTTACAGGTATGTGTTTGACAAGTCGGTTGTACCCTCAGGCGAAGAGACTACTCTCCGTCTTGTGGTGGGTTACTCTGAGCTTGGACCATTCAACACCCCTGTCTACATCAAAGACGCCGCCGAGTTTATCCAACTTTTCGGTAATATCAGTCGCCGAATGGAAAAGCGCGGGGTATACTTCCATCGATTGGCTATCCAGGCCCTGGATCGTGGTCCTATCCTCGCACTCAATATCAAGCCATTTAACGCCGGGGAAACCCCAGAGGAATCGTCCATCTATACCTTCTCCGGGGTAGATATCTTCGACGGACTCTCCAAGGTCCGCGGGGGTAAGTGCGTCGTGGCTTCCACTACCAAGGGTCAGCGAGACACCGGCGTAGTGTCTATCTACGACACGAACCGATTCTGGAGCGTAGATGCTAACCGTCTTCATGATATACGCATCTCCAAGGGGGATAAGAACGGCTATGTCCGTATCGTTCAGACCTCGACCAAGGACGACTCCGTGACGGTCTTCTTCCGTCCTACCGTCCCTTCGGGCTATGCTGTGAAGATCTCCGACTGGTTCTCCAATAACCGCGAAGACCTCCCCACCTACCTCGAGTCGATCAAGGATCGTTACCTCGATGAGTACTTCGGGGAAGTGTATGTGTTCAAGGGTAACCTGAATAAGGAATCCCTTTTCGAATATACAGGTTCCCTCGGCTCCAGTCTCCCCTGTCAGTTCGTCTATGCTAAGGACTCCGATGGCGATCTCATCTATTGGGACGTACCAACGGCCTCGGAAATCCATGCTGCTACGACCCCGGCGAAGATCGAAGAGCTAAGCAGAAAGTACTACCAGTATCCCGTTCTTAAGTCTATCAAGACCTACCAGGGTGGTCGTCCTGAGGAGTTTGTCCTCTGCGAGGTCTCCGAAGCTGGTACAGAAGAGTGGACTGAGGTCGCTCCCCGATATGAGAAGAAGCGATTCAATGTATCTATCTCCTCCTCGGCTGACCAGTGGAAGGAATTTACCGGGGTCGATGTGAAGAAGCTCCCCCGTATTAATGGTAATCCGTCTACGGCTGGCAATGCCCATCAGTGGATCACCTCAGAGCATGAAGCTATCCTCGCCTGGCAGAAGTTCTGCGTCGTGGAGGATGGTCAGGTAAAGGTCAATCCCGGATACCTTAACTCGTACGGGGAGAAGGCTGATGCCCTGGATGATATGTCTGCCGTGAGCACCAGTAACTTCCTCGGTCACTATACAGGTACGCTCCTGCCAAACTTCCGCGATAGCCTGGGGAACTATATCTCCCTCGACCTTATCTTCAACCTCGACTACAACAACCACAAGTGTCTGATGCATTTCAACGAGCTCTTCCTCGACGAGATTGCCGAAGCTGACCTTGATGGTGATGGGGAGTTCGAATATGACCGTGGGGAGCTCGCCCCTGCCTCGTCGAAGAAGCTGTATACGAAGGAACAGACGGTGACGGAGAAGAAGATCCGAGACAAGGAAGCGGAGATCGCCACTAAGAAAGCCGCTGGAGAGAACACCGATAAACTCGAGGCAGAGCTTAAGAATCTACAAGATAAACTCGCGGAGATCATCAAGCCCACGAAGGTAAGGAGCTATTTCTCCCTCGTCTGCTCAGGTCTCGGTCTCGGTAACCTCGAGGCTGGTACGGAACTCCGCAATGCTATTGATGCCGGCGTTCATGTCTACCCCACAGGTCTCTACCTCGAAGGGTATGAGTACAAGTCTATCGCTCGTACCGACACGGGGAAGACCCTTCAGGATAAGATCTTCGGCGTCCTCTCGTACAAGGGTATCCGTGAGGCTCTGACCAACAATATCGACGTAGACTACCACTACCTCATCGACACGTTCCAGTCTTACCCCGGTTATGGTATGAAGAGTCAGCTGTCGGCTATCGCTATGGCTAAGGACAATGCCCTCGCACTCCTTAACTTCCCTCCGATGGATGCTATCATGAGCCATTGTGGTCATTCCCGCTACGATGGTGGCTTTGATATGAAGGAGGTCACGAAGATGCAGAACGGCATTAGCCTTCCCGCAGAGACCCAGGGAGCGTCCTGGTGTGCTTTCTATACCCAGCTGGTGATGCAGGAAGGGGCAGTGAAGCAGACGATCCCCTCAGCAGCCCTCGTAAGTAACCTCTTCATCGACAAGTGGCAGAATCGTCTCCCTTACTATATCGTCGCCGGTCCTAACCACGGTCTCGTAGAGTATAACGGTCTCGTCGGTCCTGACTACAGCTACGCGAGGAAGGATCTGGATGTCCTGGAGCCATTTGGTGTGAACGCTATCGTGAGACTACCCCGTTATGGAGTCGTGATCAACTCCAACCAAACGGCTAAGCAGACGCCGGTCTCAGCCCTCTCTAAGGTCCATGTCCGTGAGTTGGTCATCTTCCTCCAGAACGAGATTGAGAACATGCTCCGTGGTTATCAGTGGGAGCTCAATACCCAGGAGCTTCGCGAGAAGATCAAGGCCAAGGCCGATGTGAAGCTCGACCTGATCCGTGCTAATGGTGGGGTCTATGACTACCGAACGAAATGTGACAGTGAGAACAATACCCCAGAGGTCATTGATAACGAGATGGTCATTCTGGATATTGACATCGAACCTGCCCGTGGAGCCGGTAAGATGGTCCAGACTCTTACTATCTACCGTACCGGAGGTATTAAGAGTTCACCAAGGTACTAAACCAACCTAAAAAAGACAAGGGGAGACGATTTCTCGTCTCCCCTTTTTTTATGTGTTTTTCAGGTGGAAAGTCTCAGCTTCGAGCCCTGATCCTGCGGATAAAGTCTTAAAAGAGGGTAAAGAGGGTCTCTTCAATATCGTCGAGGAGCTTAGGATCTTCCGTGTAGCTGAACATTCGGAGCTTCGCGATAGCATCCACGATAGCGGCATGGTATCGGGCTTCCGTGTCGAGGAGGATAGCTTCTGCATCTTCACCGGCTTCGACCAGTCCGTTGTCCTTGAGGTCTTCAACCACATCCTCGACGCACTCCTGATAGAGTTCGTCTTCAGCATCGTCTTCGTCGTACTCTTCGTCTTCGTCTTCGTCGTCGTACTCATCCTCGTCACAATCGACAAGACCACTGAGACGCTCATTCACCGCATCGACGAACTGGTTGAGTACTTCCTGAATTACTTCTTCTGCTGGAGTGACCTCCGTCTCGGGATCTAATACCTGAACGGTATTTGTGTTCACATTCTCTACCACAATCCCGTTGGTAGCTGCGATAAGGACCTTGAAGTAGTAGTTACCATAGCACACTACCTCACCCTGCTTTGCTTCACTGATACGCATAATTACTTAAATATAGATAAATAGTTCTTAAATTTGTTAAAATAGCCTTTGAATAGGACCACGCAGACGGCTTTTTGTAGACTGGTGGTGTTGGAGGAAGCATCTAAGTAACTGAGTATGACCTCCACATTATTGAGTGTGGTAGAAGCGGACTCCTGACTAAAAGTCTTTCTATACCACGAGGACTCTTCGTCCCGGAGGTGTTCTTTCAGCTCGTCGATGGATAGTTCCGACCAGCAAGGGGTCGAGTCATCTTCAAAATGTAGGAGGTGCATACTTAGTTTATCTTTTGCTTACATTAATATATAGGAGAATGCTTCCGGTTTTTTACATACAGGAGGCGTACCCAGGCAAAATGTTTCCTTTCTGAGGGATAGGCCGGATTCCATTGCTTGTCATAGGCCTCGCGTTCGAAAGAAATGGCATAATAGGCCTTCGTGGGGCTAAAATACCAGAGACATTTGATGAGCCACTCGACTAAGTACCAGATATAGAAGAAGATATACCCCATCTCCTGCATCTGCTTGGTGTGGATAGTCTCGTGGGTGACCATCTGACGGAATTTTACCCCGGTCGCTCCTCGGTGCTCCCTGCGAACAAAGAGCACTCCGAAGAGGTTGATAGCGGTATATCCGGGGAAAGGGAGGAATCGGTTATAGATTATCATGAATACCGAGCTCGTTTTGAAGCACTTCCAGTCGCTTGTCCTTGTTTGGCCAGTCGTCCTTGTGCTTGGTCTCGATCTCCTTACACCATTCCTCAGCCAGTTTCTTCGCCTCGGCATAGGTACGGACATCCAATCCCTCGTCACACCAGTTTTCTACCTGACGGCTGACCGTTCCGATCCAGTTACTCTGAAGACCAGGGTAGTAGATAGTCACTACCGCCTTAGGCTCATCAAAGACCCACATCTCCCGGTCGTCGAGTTGGTGATGCTGCTTAGCCATATAGTCTATCGCTTAAGAGATTTCCACTCGTCAACACTGACGTCCTTGGTAAAACCGTCCCCACTGACCATTACGGCAATAGCATCGTGGCTATGGAGGCTCTCGAGGTGACTGACGATGAGCTTGAAGCCATCGACTCCCTTCATCCCACCAATAGCATTACCGAGCATTCGCACCGCATCTTCGACGAACTTAGGCTGAGCCCCGTTCTTCTCGGCAAAAGCCTGTTCGTCCTGACGCTTACAGAACACCAGGGTCTCCGTGGTAAGGGTCTCACGACAGAGATCGACGAGGTCCTCAATCCAGATCATATCGTTCATCTCCACACCGATACGGGCCACTGATCGCTGACTGTGAGGGATACCATAGACATCGCGTGTCTCCGCGGCGTGAAGGCTAAGCTCCGTGCTACAGGGGCAGGCCGAGCTATATACGAAGTCCAACCACATAACCTTGCGGTACTTGCCGTTCTTGTCCAGGTCCACGTCAAAAGATACCTGATAGTACTGCCAACCACCTTCCTTCGTCCCGTCTTCCTTGGTGGTGCGAAGGGCCTCCTGCCAGAGGTAGTAGTCGAAAGACATAGTGATATGCGCATCAAAACTCTCCAGATCCTTCTTGTACTGGTCGAGGACGTTGCATAACTCGTTGATATCAAAGACTGAGTCCTGGTTCTTGTAGGCCGTACGGATGATTCGACTCATGTTGATGCCTTTCTTCTCCGCTTCCAGACTGACTGTACCGGTGATATTGGCATTGATATCCATAAGACCCCCGCTCTTCTTTCTGAGCTTCAGGGGCATGTGAAATCCGTGAATACCTACCATCTCAATGGGGATAGTATGCACCTGGGTATTCTGCAGGTCGGGAAGGGTCTTCACATAGGCCGCATCAGCGACAAAATCCTTCTCGTAAACGCGTTTTAGCTTTCGTACATCCATATTTTGTTAATTAACTTGTTCTGAATAGATTTGATCGAGGTGGAGGAAGAACTCCTCATTTTCCTTGGAAAGATAATACTCCATAATAGGGTCCATAACGTGTATATTTTAGAGTTAGACACCTATATATAGGATACTATCCGAGGTATTTTACTATCCAGTACCGTTTGTCCTCGTACTGGTTGGTGAGGATGTCTCCTAAGTACACCTCTTTTACCTCCCCATCGAGCCACGTGAGGGCTTTCGCCAGGATATATTTGTGGCCCTTATGCCACCAGGCGAATTTCTCCGGACCGTACTGGTAAATCCCATCGTCGGCATAGGGGTTAATGCTATCCACCTCATATAGAACCACCGGTTGGTGGAAGAATTTCGTTAGATTTCCTCCCACCAACTGGTTGATTCTCAATAGGGTTGGGTCAAGCAGCATGCTTGCGACGTACTTTTAGTGAGTTTCGATGGTCATACTCCTCTCTTATCTCCCCAAATACGGATATGAAGTCGGTCACAGAACCTCCACCCGCGCTTATAACAGACGGGTAAGGCCTTCTCCGTGCTCGTGTTGATCTGGGAAAGAGTCTGACCTTCGGGCATGATGAGTACCCGGCTATGGACATACGAGCCAAACTCCTTCACCAGCGGGTCCATAACCTCATCGACCATTTTCTCCGTCTCGTCGTTGGTATAGACGAACTTAAACTGGAACGCATTGGCTTGGGCAACAAACTCCGAGAGAGCCTTGGGATTATAACGGTTCTTGTGGTGCATCTTCCTCTCTTTCTCCGGGACCTCCGTTCCCTCAAAACAACCTGAGTTAGCGAGCTTGGGGGATACTGACCAGAGACTGACGTAGTGGAAAAGGGTCTCCGTGGGGAGGATACTACCATTCGTCTCGACCGTGATCTTCACCTCCTTGTGTCGGTTCTTAAATTCCCTCAGGAGTTCACCCAGGGCCTCTTTCTGAAGTAGGGGTTCTCCACCGGTGATAACGAGGTCGGTGATAGTATTTCCCTTCATCTTCTCCTCAATCTCGCGGATAGCTTCCTCGATCTCCATAGGTTTCACCGGTTCGGCGTGGTGAGAGGTATAAGGGGTATCGCAGATAGACCCTCCGGCGAAGACACAACGGAGGTTACATCCATTGAGTCGTACGAAGATCGCAGGACAGCCAGTCCATACCCCTTCCCCTTGGATGGTAGGACCAAATATCTCGTTTATACTGATTTTTGTCATAGATTCTCAAATTTTGCGAAGCTCTTTAGAGATTCTCTAATAATTTAGCCACGGGTACCTTAGGGAACAGTCGATAGGGGTACTTCCTTCCTCCTTTCCCGTCGGTACGGAACTCAAAGGCCACTCCCAGGGATCCGATCTTATAGTCGATCATAATGGTCTTACCGGTTCCACCACTGATCCGGTAACGGATAGGTCTCATCTTACTGGCAATAGAGGTAGCCATCTCTTTCTCCGAGGGCACTTCGATGCACTTAGTCGGGGTGAGGTAGACGTAGTCTCCTCCGATGAGCTTAGCCATAAGACAACCGAGGGAGGTCATGTCCGCTGTAGCGGTCAGCTCCTCGGTGAACTTCACTCCATCTCCACTCCTATACCAATCAGCCACCGTCTCGGGGTCGATACCAAAAGTAGTGAAGAAATTCACAAATGCCGGGGGCAGTTCCTCTTCCCAATCGGTGGTATTCATGAAGTTCACGCTGATACCACTGAGCTGGGCCGTATCCATCTTACAGCTGATATAGACCGGGGTCTTACCGGGGATCTCCACAGTGATATCGGCGATGACCTTGGCGGATTCGGATCCAGTAAAGTCCTTGTTTACGACCAGATTCTTATCAAAAATCCACCCATCTCGGTTTCTCTTCGTGTCTCCGGAACCCGTGAGGAGTACGATGGAGTTGACCTCGTCTACGGTAATATCCGTAAGGCCGGCAATAACCCTATCAAGGAACGGAGCCGACTCGACATGAGGATGGAGGATAGTCCCTTTCTTCGTGAAGTTGGGGTTTCCCGGAACAGCGAGGTCCTCTCGGGAGGCCCATTCCCCCGTCATACGATGGAGGATAGCCTGTTTGATGTCGATGAGAAGGTCGTGCTCCAGCTCCAGTCCTCGGGCTGCTCTGACCCCACGGGGGCTACCATTCCCAAAGACTACCTTGTTCTTACCGAATTTGAGAAACCCCCCTTGGATAGCATAACCAGCCTTGATGAGGTCGGTAGCACAGTCCCCTTCGGCAAATTTTCTCGCGATTTTGACCTTCTTCCTATCCCCAGTATACCGGATAGGGGTATATATCTCCTTGGAACCGTCCTCTTCCCAATGCTGGTAGATAATATCCAGAGCACGGTTAAAATCGTCACTCCGTAGGATACTTTGGAGGAGGCTCTTGGCCTCCTCCTTATCCCCTTCCAGTTGGTTAAAGACGGTACTCTCGGTAATTATCTCTACCAGGGTTCTCATCGGAGCTCAATCTGCTGGGTAACCGCAGGGTAAAAGATCTTATTCCCTAAGAACCACCACCCCACAAGAGCATCACTCCATTCACTGGTGACCCCCTCGGAGAACCTCAGGCGCTTGTCGAAGTCTTCCGGGAGGAAATTGAGGTCTTCGTAAGTGGCCTTGGCACGACCTGTAGCCGTCTCCCAAACTGTCACCGAACGGACCTCTACCCCACTCTCCCCGTTAGCAAAGACCGAGTCTTGGAGAAGGTCCTTCACCAGTCGGAAAATGAACACCGACAGCATCTCCGCCGAGGGGTTGAAGGGGGTGATGATATAACGGTCGTTGTTCTCCTTGAAGAAATTGATGTATTCCTCTGGTTCCGTGTCCGCGATGATATGACAGTGGTCCATAGAGTCGATGAGTTCCTTGATAGAACCCTTCATCAGACCAAAGTCCATCACCATCTGGGCATTATCAAGACGGGTGGCCTCAAACTCCACTTCAATCTTGTAACTGTGGCCGTGTACGCTATGGGAACAGCGCTTTGAGGTGCAGTTTCTGACCACGTGACTGCCTTCTGCAGTAAAAATCTTGGTTATTCGCATGTTAAATCGTATATAATATATATCAGGAATTACTTATGGTATTTTACCATCTGGATAAACTCCTGAACATTGGATTGGACCTTCCACAGCTGTGCCGGAGTGAGTACCCCAATGTCGTCAATGAGTACGTGGGCTTTTTGGTCATACAGACCTCTTCCCACTACCCCTTGCTTGACGGCATAGGCCGTGTCGATGGTCTTGACAAACCGGGGAAGTTCGGCAAACTCAATAGGGTGGTGAGTCCCGAGGAGATGTACCGACATGCCCTCCAGATCCTTACTCATCTCATGGAGTAGTAGTCGTCTCCCCACAGCATAACGAAGGTCGTCAGGAGTACCGGTCATAACCGTATCAGCCGTCTCCCACAGGAACCGGTTATGGAAAGGAATAGCTATATAGTTATACCCGAGGGACTTATAAAGACTAAGACATTCGCGGAAGTCTGCAAGGCTATTGCCTTGCAGCACGGGGATGCCTATTCCTACTGTCGTACCCTTCCAATCCTTTACCATCTGCATAGTCTTCTCCTTGTCCATCAGGACATCGGGAAGGAGGTAGTAATCGGGTTGGAGGTCCTCAATACACTTTATGAAATGCTCCACGTCCAGCTCCTCTCCACGAATGAAGTACTCGTAAGCAGAGTTATCCAGAATCTTCATTCTCGTAGAGCGAGCCTTATACCAATTTCGGTACGTGGGGTTATCCAGAAGGTGGTGAAGGACAAAGTCGTAGTCCGTGGAAGCATCGAGATTTAGGTATCCGGTGGGCATCTCGATGGCAATTTGAGGCCTACTCAGGGACATAAGCAATTCCAACAATAATCTTAACACTCCAATGGACGAGCCACAGGAGGTTCATGATGAACAGTAAGGTAAGGAATACCCCATTGTTCCTACGGATATTCGAGTCCATCACGGAGAGGAACTGGAAGATCAAGGTAAAGAACAACAGGATAACCAAAGAGATATATAAAGCCATTATAATCGTTGCTTGTCATTCTGCCACTGACCATCGTAGAGATTGGTCACTGGGGTCGTTTCATGAACCAGGGTCTGGGCCACACGAGCCCCGACTTCGATGTTAATAGGAAACTCCACTCGGAGGAAACAGCCAATACTATTGGTCTTAAAACCAGCGTCGAACTGACCCCCGACGATCTCCGAACCACAACGGCAGAGACTGCTGCGGGTCTTGAGGGTCATTGCGTAGCGATCCTTCATATCGCAGCCCTCCTCCATCTCCAGCTCGTAATAGCCGGGGGTAAGGGTAAAGACCCCGTTGATAGGGGCGATCTCTACCTTGTCTTGGGCCTTGGGTAGGGCCGTGGACTTCAGACCAATATGACCCGTAGACGTGGGGAGGAATTTGGTAATATTCTTCACTCGCACGTCAATACCCTGCTGTTGGAGACCTTCGGGACAACTCCCGGAGATGATCCCCTTTTCTAAAATTTCTTTTCCTGTTAGTTGCATAATTTCCTGTATTAATACACACTCTTATTCATAGCCTCACTCAGCTTTGCAAACGTCTTTCGTAGGAGAGTGTCCAACTCATAGGCGTCCGTGGGGCTAATCTTCCCAGCTGCAATAAGATCATGCAGTATGGTGACTGAGTCGTCGAGGTGCTTACGAGCCTTCTTACACTTCTTGTAAAGGTATTCGCCGTCTACCTCATCATCATATTCGGGATGTCCAGGGGCTGGTCCACAGTATTCCATAGGTTTTATCTTATTCTTTCTAAGACCATACCACATAGCATAAATTTCCGACATAGGGTTACGGGGCTTATCCAGCTTACCGTAGATTTCATCGTACTCTGGTGACCCCGGGTTTGGTCCAATAAATTCCATAGTTTCTTATCTTACTTAATTCTCCTTCCCAGAAGTATGCCACATAGCACGGTAATGGCTCCTATAGCCATACCACATACCCACTTAGAATCTGACTTGGGCTTTTTTGGCTCCTCAGGGACACCGTAATAATCCTCGAACCACTCCTTGGTTCCTTCCTTAGGTCCGCAGTATTCCATTATTCCTTATACTTAATAGGGTCCTTCATCTTGTTCTCCGCAAAAGCATCTAAGCGGTCGTGACAAGTACCACACTTACCACAGCTATGGCCTTTTCCGTCGGGGTTATAGCAGGAATGGGTATGCTTGAGGTACTTCTTGATCTCTCCCTTAGTCCAACCAATGGCCTTCATAGCCTCTACCGACTTACGGAGGAGCTCTGCCTTGGTATAGTGCTCAAAGGGAGCAATATAGTCTACATTCTCACTACCCCAGTTGCTGATTTTGAAAGCCTCTTCGCAGGCACGACGGCTCTCTGGAGTGGTGTCTGGGTAATTTTCATTGTCATTTTGATGGATGCCCAACACGATACCTACCTCACCTACTTCCTTAGACCAGCTGAGGGCCTTACCGTAGATGATGCTGGAGAAGATCACGTTGCGGTTTTCCACGACCGTACTCTTCATATTTCCGTCCCCGTAATGACCTTCGGGGATAGCCTCGCCACCCTTATGGAGCGAGCTCTTAGACTCACTAAAGGCATCGGTGAGGTCAATAACCTGATGGGTGATGTCTACCCCCTTGGATTGGAGGAACTTAATGTTCTTCTTGACCTTCTTGAGCTCTACCGAGTGTTTCTGACCCCACTGGAAGCTATAGGCCTTGATCTTCTCCGTACCTTCCGAAAGAAGGTAAGGGACAAGACAGCTGCTGTCGAGGCCTCCGGAGAGGCTGATGATGATATTTTTTGTTTCCATATGCTATATATAGGAAAATTTGTTTACTATTTTATCCTTTGTCTAAAGCCGTATACATCGACCCCTTGTTATTCTTAATGGCATCAGCCACCTGAACCAGGGTCTTGTAATTTTCCTCGGTGATCCTATCAAGCTCCTCGATGATATGGCCTTCTCGGTCTACTATCTTGATGTCATAGGTCTCGAATGGTGTAATAGTCACGGATAGATCTCCGAAGGGGTTACCATCCATCAGGGGAAGTACAAAATGAGCATAAGGATGACCATTTACCGAAGATAGTTCACACACCACACATCCCGAGGAGGTAACGATAGAGGGCTTGTCATAAAACAGACCCATAGTACCCACCATATAGTTGGTGATGTCCCAGAGGTGCTCATAAGCCCCCTGGATATATTTGATTACATATCTATCCATAAATCACTCCGTTTACATAAAGTTTCTTTCCGAGGAAATAGCTGGCCATCTCGAGGGCGATATGAGGAAGGTAAAAATCTATCTGCTGGTCGATACGGGTGACCCCACCGGCATGAATGAGGACCTTTACTGTATGGGTAGTACCGCTCGAGGTCACAGTGACTGACCTATTACCTTCACGGAAGATCAGTTTGTTACCCTTTCTGGACCCGAAGGCTATCTCCGCGGTAGCGGCTGTTCCATCTCCCTCCCTCATCACTACTGGATGGGGATCTTGGGTAATCCAACCTCCGTCCTGCGTGACCGTATGGAGCTTTTTTGGGTGACGATGCGAGCCAACAAGGATAGATCCACCATTATGGCTAATGCGGAAAAGCATTGGCTTAATCTCCTCACAATGAAACTCTTCCTCGTTATTCTGGTCGATGACTACCCCATTCACATCAAAGCCGATGGGAAGCTCCATCTTTCGTTCTGACTTTCCAAATAGCACCACGGAGTTGAGATCCGGGTTCATCTTGGAAATCCCCGTGTCGGGGCTCGCCGCAGCTGCGGAGATCATAAATACCTTTAGGTTCATGTCAAAAAATTTCTACAAGTGGTTTACCGTAATTCTCCTTGAACGCGTAGTCCAGACTGAATAGGTGGGAGAGAAACAGGAACGATGGATCCAGAGTCTTGCCCCAAAACAGCCACATAAAGAGTAGGCCTACAAGGATCATTACAACCATATATAGGAAGTAATCGATGAAAATTTTCATAATAGGTCTATTTTTTTGATATCGGTACACCAAATAAGAAGATCAGGGCCAGAACCCAATACCACCATTCGATTGAGGTGTGACTGTAGGTTTCAAAAAGCCACTTAATGCCCATTGCAATGGCCATAAGGCATATGATGAACATAAAGAGGATGCAGATAAGTTTCAGGAAGTTCATATTTGCGAGGTACTTTAGTACATTTCATAATTATAATCTAAAATTTCGTCTTTTTAATCTAAACAAACTCTTCATCCACATATGCTTATGATAAGAGTTCATGAGAGCACAAAGACCATAGGGGAGAAGGAACATTACCAGGGTATGAATGACCGGGGGGCCATCAGGACAACCATCGGAGACACAAATGAGCCACGTTACCAGTAGATACCCTGTGCCTCCAACGAGAAGGATCATGAAGACTAGTTCCACCAGTATCTGGGCTATTACCCTTAGTATACCTTTTGTTACCATATTTTTCCAGAATGGTGAGAGTGTCGTTAGGCAATTTTCCCCAATAGTACCCCTACCCAGTAGGTGAAGATAAAACCAGGAATTATAGAAGCCAGAATGACACCGATCATACGACCGGTGTCCGGCGCGCAGCTAACAAAATGAGCCACTATCCATATCGTCAGGGTGAGGCTCACTAAGAACCACGGAAACCGGGATCGGGGTGGAGAGAAGCATTTGATAAATCCACTGATAATGACTCTCATAAGGTATTTCTGGTGAATGTGAGGACCTTGGTTGGTCGGTCATAGGCGAAGGACACATGCCCCCAAAGGGGGAACTTATCCAGCAACCACTGGGCTACTTCGGTAACCCCCAGGGGAGGGGTGAGAGGTTCTCGGTAGTTTAGTACCGGAGCCCTGTGGAAAATGGACTTGGGATACCATCCCAGAGCAAAAGCCTCTTCATTACCCCAAACATCCACGGAGGTAAAGTAATTAAGCTTACCCAACTCCACCTTATTCGTCCCGATGTACCCTACGAGACTATCCAACTGTTCCTTGGAGTAGGGGTACGTATGTAGTCGGACATAACCGAGGTACAGGTCTATCTCCCTGCTCTGGGGGCGTAGGAGGATGTTGAATCCGTACTCCTGAAAGGGAAGCTTACTAAACACATCTTCCTCCCGAACAATACTCTTCTGTTGAGGTACTGTATGGAGGTAGGAAATGATCTCCTTACCAATCTGCGAAGCAGCTGGCCCACCCATCCGAATATCCCTGGTCCAGGTAGTGAAGTACAGGCTGTACCCGGGCTTGTATAAGCCTTCGGCACACTCTCTGAAGGGTTTGGGGTTGTAGACCTTGTAGTTCATAATGCCTATATATCGAACAACATATCCACAATTTTATCCCAACATTTCCGGCGGAGCTCTACCAGGGCATAATTCAAATTCTCCTCGGTAAGGGGAAGTTCCGTACATACCTTACCGTTATTACAACAGAATATCCTGGTTGGGCCTGCCAGATGCTCCGCAGATTCGCTAATGGCTATACAAGGACCACGGAGTATCTTTCTGGGGTAAAAGAAGTAGTCCCCGGATAGCTCCACGGTCAGAGTCTTACCAAAAATCTCCAGTTCGTTAGTGGCACCGTCAAATTTCTGTATCATTGTTAGCTTTAGTTGATCTCTGATAACTGTCATAAAGGAAGCTGCGCTGCTTGGCTCGACTCACGGCACAGATCATAGTGCGTTGCTTGAGGTCCTTGTACTCACTGAGCTCGGGGAGGTCCTGCTTGGCCAGCTGGAGGTTGATAGCATACTGGAAAATGGAATAGTCCACGCTATCTGGTTGGATTTCCTTAAAAGCCTCCACATTCTGACAACCCAGAAGGTGTACCTTCTTACCTTTCTCTCTTGCATACTCCATCATCAGAGCCAGCTCCTCGGTATTGGTGTTCCACGCCCGGGTCTGAGCCAATCCCCCGATAGCCAGGCGAGGGTAGAGGTCAGAGTCACACAGGTCCTTCCAGTACTGAAAGCCCTGGTGGAGCTTGAAGACGGGGGTGGGGTAGTAGCCCAGAATATCCCTAATCTCCTCACGACAGTAGTTCTTGGGGCTTAGCAGGTCGGGGTCGTGGCGGAAATACTCATTATCGAGCTCAAAAACCTCCTTGGGCTTGATGGTGCGGAGCATGGAGAGGAATTTTTTCTTCATCTTCTCACACCGGTCGTGAAACTCGGGGTTGTCCTTACCGTACTTCATCTCGTACTTGAAGAGGGTGAAACCACCGGAGTCGAGGTAGAGGCGATCTGTTCCTACGCAGTCGTAGATGACCTTGGCAGCTACCTTGGGCATATCGACCGTACTGATGAGGATGTCATTAGGGACGGAGGAGAGGACCTTGGGGAGGACCTCCTTCCATTTCCCCTCTCCACCACAGGCGTAGACAAATCCGGATCCGAGTCCGAAAACCAACCTCGGTTTATTTTCCATAGATTATTCTTTCAATTTCTTCCGCCAGAGGTCGGATATTTTCATGAGCCGACGTACTGGTGCGGTCCTTAATAAACTTCTTCCAATCCTCCTCGAACCCGGAGTAGAAAGCTTGGGTGGCCGTCATCAGGGGAAGGACTCGACGGGCTGCGTCTTTTCTACGACCCTTGTGGATCAGGTAACTATATACCTTCGAGGCCTCCTTGAAATAGTCTACCTCGGCATTATCAAAGGGAGTGACCCCGTAGCAGATAGGAAGACAACCGTCGGGAGTGGCGAGTACATATCGGGTACTCTGCTCCACGATGGAGAGCTTGCGATGACGGTTCCACTCGCGGGTGATCTCAATACTCGTCTGAACGTGGAACATATGCCTTAGGTAATGGTGAGGGGTAACCTTCCAATACTTCACCATATCGGTCCAGTCATTCTCCACAAGCACTCGGTAGTTGGTAGTGATGAGCTTACCATCGTTCATGTATAAGGTCATCGTGTACTCATTCTCCTCCAGTTCCTTGGTAGGGACGTTAAATGGCACGGAGAGGTACATAGGAACAAACTCCAACACCGATAGATGGTTGAGTTTCTCCATCTTCTTGATGAAGTTAACCCAGCTATCTGGAGTAATCTTCCCCTCCGAGCGATGGGAAATGCGACCGGCCAGCTCCCCGAGACGAAAAGCCTCTTCCAGAGTAGTGGGTTGGGAGATTTCCTTGACCCAGGGTTGAACAAAACGTATCATGAGTTAATGAGGTCCTCCAACTCCTCTTTCATCTTATCTACTGAACGGATGCCAATCTCCTCCAGTAGTTCGCTGTTGACCCCCTTGCCATCGACCATTCGGGTAAGGCCGGCCATATTCCATTTAGAGTACTCACCGATACGGTTGTCAGCAATGACAAAGCCCGCGGCCTGAGCCTCGGAGAGACCGGAGACGACGAGCACATCAGCTTCCTCGATCTGGAGTAGCTTGAGGGCTTTGAGACGGGTATTACCGGCCAGAACGACCAAATTCTCATCCACGACGATGGGGTTGATGTACCCGTACTCTTGGATGGATTTGGCGACCATCTTGGCCGATTTGTTATTGTGTCGGGGGTTACCCGGATACGGAGTGAGCTCGGAGAGCTTTACCGTCCTAATTTCTTTTTTTATCTTTGGTAGTGTTGCCATAGGCTATGAGTTTAAAAATCCAGATGAGGAGCATGATTATTGCTGACCCACCGACCATTCGCAGAAGGACTGGTACGGCATCTTGAAAACAGTCTCTTATAAGACCAAACAGGGCATATAATAGGAATGCCATATATACCACAAGCAGAGCGGCTTCCAGATTATGATACCACCTGCGGCGACTTCTCGGCTTGGTCTCTAATATATATTCAATTTTTTTGCGAGGAATGTTAGTTCCGTCAATTTTATGGGTCATTTTGTTACTTTTTATACCAGTACTCGATGATGGGGATAAATCCATTTATCAAACCTGCTGCCATAACGATTAGCGCCATAATAAAGACTACTTTCTTCTCATCTTCTATGCTACTCCAAAAGCAGACCCCTACCACTACCGCCACCACCGTGGCCAGAATAATGGAGACTGTTCCGATATGCTTGATGGCAAATGGAGTCTTGGTTTCTAATATATATTTTGTCATTACTTCCGCACCTTAAAACAGAATGCACCCACCAGAGCAAAGATCAGGAACACGACCATACCACCAATCCAGATGGGGTTGGAGAGTCGAGGGAAGCCGTTGAATATGGCTATCATAGAACTCACGGCCGTACTAATGGTCACTATCAGAGCCACGAGGACGATGAAAATAGTTAGTTCTTGTCGCATAATTTTGGTTTTTTAGTAGCCCAGAATACATGAATTTGGATGTCCTCCCCGACATAGGAGTACTTGTATTGTAAGTTATCATCGGTGTCCATACCCGGAACGATTACCCTTTGGTTTCCCAACAGGTACTTATTAGCATGTCGTAGGGGGGCTGCTGCCTCCTTGATGGGGTAGGTAAAGGTTTTTGTTTTGTTTTTTACGATCTCCTGGATCATAATATACCGGATATGGGAGAATCCGCAACGCGATTGCGTCTCACCTTCGGCGCATCCATTTGCCGTGTTCACGTCCTCTGGACGGAGCCACGACAGTGGATCCTCCTCTGGTTTATTTTTATTCTTTTTGGCCATTTTTACTTACTTACGTGGTAACACATACCTTCAAAACACTGCAGGATGCGGGTAAGGTCGGGGTCATTCACCGATAGGGTCCTGGGGATGGTATATTCCTCACAAATCCCCTTCGAGCTCCAGAATTTGACCTTGGTGATACCCTCTTCTTGTTGAATACGACATAGGTTGGAGGCCCATTCGACGGTATCATTTACCGGGCTGGTGACGAGCATATGACCCCATTCCAATTTTTCTATCGTCCCGAAAATCGATATCTTAGGTGGATACTCAAAAGCAAGTGCACAGAAATCAGAATGGAACTGCTCGTAGTCACCACCTTTCCGGTAATTGTCGTAAATATCCTTGAAAATTTGCATACCTATCTTCGTTTATGAATATAGATAGGAGAATTTTCTGGAGATTTTATGTGAAAATGGGAATTTTGAGAGGGTTTTATAAAAGTTGGGAGGTAGGATAGATCGTAGACATAGTCTATTTCGCATTTTAAGGCGCGTCTATGCGCTTCAAATATCTTTTTAATACAAATGTATAGGTCGCGCTGAGATCGCGCAGTAGGGCGCGATTATGCGAGCCGCGCAGTTTTGGTGCTATTATTTATGGCTGCGCCCCGGGAACTTATCTTCTTTATGGAGCAATTTTCGAAACCCCCTAAAAGCAACCTCCACCATAATCCCATAGTAGATGGGTTGTGCTCCATCATAAACATCTCCAAATGCCCAGGCATGTGCAGCATGAAGATCCTTGAGGTGATCGAACTCCTCACTATCCATATGAATGGGGTGGTCAAATACAAAGGTTTCATCTATTAGCGAAGCATCCTTGAAGGTGACGGAGGATTGCTTCCCATCCCAATCAATCTCGAGGATAGTATATTTGGTTACCCACCGGTCGGTCTTCTCCACCCACTGATATACGGAGTGATACCATCTCAGTTCGGTGATATTCCCATTCTCATCAATCTTTGGAGTCCGGTGGGTCCAATCTAAAATCTTTTTTCTTTGTTCCTTATAATCAGGGAGCTTCTGGAACTCCTTGAGCATTCGTTCAAACTTTTCCATCTTATGTTGAGTCTTACTGTGCTTATAGATGGGAAATTTTGAGGTCGATTTTACAACCCGAAAATAGGTCTAAAATCTGCTACCAAAAAAGTTCATTTGTGCGCGGTTGACCTCGGAGACCAAAAAGTGCGTTTGTGCGCGGTTTGGATGGGTCG
>ERZ773267.845-NODE-845-length-18539-cov-12.100628_pt1 | contig 18539 bp, 13 predicted proteins | sample MGYA00511959_ERZ773267 | MGnify/ENA primary metagenome ERZ773267 (study PRJEB29015, sample SAMEA2738165) | human oral metagenome | biome: human oral; feature: human-associated habitat; material: saliva | place: China | collected 2240 ... | reverse complement strand
TGTACTGCGATTACCGGCGGATACTCACGGAGCAGACGGAGAGACTCCCGCTCGAGTTTTTACAGAGTTTTTGCACGCGGGAGATGCTGACAAGCGGGGACAGCACAGCGGAAGAGGTCTACACCCTGCATCCGGACAATGCGGCGCGAAACCGGTATTTCGCGAACTTAGGCAGACGAATCGAAGAAGCGCCGGAAGTATCGGAGGCGATGAAGCAGGCGTTCGGACAGATTGTGAACCGCAGTCTGCGGGAGTTTCGCTGGAACCGGAGCGTGGCACTGCCCGGCTATGATGCCACGCGAAATGTCTGTGATATTCTGTTGCCGCTCCGATTTGCGGAAGGAAGGGAGCCGGAACGCGCGATAGCGGTAGAGCGCACAGAGACAGGCGAGTATATCGCGAGAGAAGTGCTCTCCCTCTCGAGCGCCTACCGCAGGTGCCGCGCGGTTCTGTACCCGGAGAGTCAGTGGCTCTCGGCGGAAAAGGCGGTTGCCTACGACCTGGGCTGAATATGACGATAAGTGCCGCGACAGCAAACAGCTGTTGATACGCCGAATGAAGAAGGGAGATTGGATTAACAGCGCTGGTTACCGGGGCAAAGTTTCGAGAGGCGGATTTTTTGGCAACAAGATGAGAAGAAGTCGGCAAAAGGGCTGCGCCAAACTGTCAGGTATCATCGCGGCGCAGATAAGCAGCTAAGAGAAGGGGGGATGTGTCATGAAAAAGAAGTTTGTGGGGGTCTTGTTTCTTTGCTGTATCGCAGCGAGTGTGGCGTGCGGCGCAAAATCGCAGGAAGTCAAAGCAGCAGGGCAAACAACGGTGGCGGCCAAGGTGAAGAAAAATACGCTCGCTGCGAGTCATGCGACCGCTGTGACAGAGAGCAGCGCGGCAAGCACTGCGGCGGCAGGCGGCAGCACAGCAGAAACAACCTCTGCCGCGAACGAGACTGTCGCGAAGACAGCATCAACCGCGGAAAGCAGTGAAGCACCGACGGAAGCGCTGGCCGCGGAGACCTATCTCTGCTTTCAGAGCAGCCGCTATACCTACGGGGAATTTCAGCGGGATCTGAGTCGGTTGCAAAAGCAGGCGGGGAGTGCGCTGCGGGTCGATGTGCTCGGCAAGACGGTCGACGGGAATCAGCTCTATGACCTTCGCGTCGGGAATCCGGAGGCAAAACATCATCTGCTGGTCTTCGGCGGCATTCACGCGCGGGAATATATTACAGTGCAGCTTGTGATGCGGCAGGCTGTGGAACTGCTTGCGGCGCAGCAGAAAAACGGCAGTTTCCGTGATGCCGCAATCAGAGATTTGCTCGCGGACACGGAAATCCACTTGATTCCGATGGCAAACCCGGACGGTGTCAGCATCAGCCAGCTCGGCATGGACGGCATTCACACGGAAGCTGTGCGGGAGACAGTACGGAACATCGCGACGAAGGACGGAAAGCAGCTCACAGCGGGCTATTTGCAGCAGTGGAAGTCGAATGCAAACGGTGTCGATCTGAACCGGAACTTCGATGCGCTCTGGGAGTCGTATAACGATCATCTCGGTCACGCCTCTGCGGATCACTATAAGGGAACGGCGCCGGAGTGTGAGATTGAGTCGAAGGCGCTGGCGGATCTGACCCGGCAGGTCAAATTTGACGCGACCCTCAGTTACCACACGCAGGGCGAAGTGATTTACTGGAACTTCGGGCAGGAGGGGGCGCTTCGCGACATGACCCTGGCCCTTGCAAAGCGAACCGCGGAACTGACCGGCTACCGCGTGGACGGCAATTTTCAGGCGCTCGACACAGCCGGATATAAAGACTGGGCCATCTCGAAGATGGGTATTCCGAGTCTCACGATTGAGGCGGGCCACGGCGGCAACCCGGTGGATCCGGCGCAGATGGAAAGCATTTGGCGCGAGAATAAGGATGTGGTGCCGATGACACTGGAGATGATTGTAAAAGGCGAAGTACACCGCATCAGTGAAACAAAATAACCGGGGGAGCAAACGAAATGGCAGAAGGAAAGGGCAGAACGCATATTGTGGCGCTCGCGGCGGCGGGAGTTGTGGCTGTGGGAATCGTGGCCGGCGTATTGATTGCGAGTCAGAGACCGGAGAAGCGCTTTGAGGCGGCGGCGCTCGAAACAGAGACCCGTGAAACGGAAACAAGCGCTGCGGAGACCGAGACAGCGGCGACAGCACCTGCAACGACCGCGGCGACAGAGGGCGCGCCGCCCGTGACAGCGGTAGCGACCGCCGCACCGGTGGCGGTAACCGCCGCGGCCACTGTAGCTGCGGACTACTCGCGCACCATGTATGTCTCGCACTGCGCGCAGTCGATTTCGCTGCGCGAATCGCCGACCACGGCGGCGCGCGCCGTAAAGCAGATTCCGTTTGCGGCGCCGGTGACAGTGCTGGAGACCGCAGATAACGGTTTTTACAAGGTCATCTACAACGGAACCACAGGGTATTCGCTCGCATCGTACCTCATCAACTACCAGCCGGATGAGTCGGAGCGCCTGGACAAGCCGGTCGGCGCGGTAGAGACAACCGCTGTTCCCGGCCCGACATACCGGACTATGTTCTGTGTGAACTGCAAAGAGTATATTACGCTTCGCAGCGTGCCGGACACGAAGGGCGCGGATCTCGCCCATATTCCGCTCGGCGCTTCGGTCAGCTATGTGAGGACAGCCGACAACGGCTTTTACGAGGTGATTTATAACGGCAAGCGCGGCTATGCACTGGCGCAGTATCTGAGCTACTAAGAAGGTTGTGTTTCGGTGACGGGGGAAACGATATGAAAAAGCAACAAATCGCGGGCGTTGTGCTCGCAGCCGTACTGGTGCTCGGCGGTGCAGCGTTCGCGGGCTACCAGAGCACGCGCTATCCGCGGACTCTGAAGGCAGCGAATCAGGCGGTACAGGCGGGGCAGGAGGCAGAGGCGGTCGCACTCTATGAGAAGGCAGTGAACGTAAGCCCCGGGAAAGCGGAGGCGTATCTCGCGCTCGCGGATATTTACGAGAAACACGCGCAACATGCGGACGCGGTGTCTGTTTTAAAGAAAGCCGCCGAAGCTATACCGGGGAAGTCAGGCGAGGCCGCAAAGATTCGGGAAAAGCTCGAAGAACTGAATCCCACGGTCACGGCGTCGCAGGAATCGGGAACCTATCAAGATCCGGTGGAGCTGAAGCTCGAGAGTAAGAGCGGCAAGGAGATTCGGTACGAGCTTTCGGAGGCGCCGGACGGTACCGACAGTGCACCTAAGAGCTATACGGAGCCGCTCATGTTCCGGCGAAACGGAACCTACCGGATTAAGTGCTATGCGATGAATCAGAGCGGCGAGGCGGGTGATCCGACCGAGCTGAACTTCACGATTCAGCTGGATCCGGAGAAATACCATATGAACAGCTGGTATCAGGGCAAGGACGGCGGCTGGTATTACAACAACGACGCGGGTGAACCCGTAATCGGCTGGCGCCTCATCGACAACAACTGGTACTACTTCGCGGACGACGGCAGAATGAAGACCGGCTGGATGCAGCTGGATGGCAAGTATTACTACTTAGATGACAACGGCGTGATTGCAAACGGCTGGCGGCAGTTTGAGGGTCGGTATTACTACTTTTTAAGCGACGGCAGCATGGCGGCAAACCAGTGGGTCGACGGCGCCTACTATGTGGGAGCGGACGGCGTGATGCTGGTGTCGACGACGACACCGGACGGCAACCAGGTCGATGCGAGCGGCAAGAAGATTGAGAAGAGCCGGAACGAGAAAGCGGTAGAGGCTTACAGGAAGGTGCTTCTTGACCGGAGCTGGAACGGTTTGGGACGTTCGGGCGGACAGTTTGCCGTCGTGGATGTCAACGGCGACGGCGTATGGGAACTGCTGGCACAGATAGATGTGGAAGGGTATGATGCGAATGTTTCAAAAATATTTTATTTTACGGACCAGCTGCAGCAATTTTCTCTGGATGGAATAGAGCGGTGGGATATTCTCATGCCATCTACCCATCGACTTCTGATTGAAAGAAGACGAGGAAAAGACATAACAAGAGTTATCGGATTCGATAATAAAGTGATAGAGTATCCGGATGCATATATTTTTTGGTATGGGCTCGATAATCAAGATGGGAATATTACGGAGGAAATCCGAAAGAAAATGCAGCAGGCGGTCGAAACATATTATACTGCGCCCTGCTACCGGATTGAACTGATTGATATCACAGAGAGCAATGTCAATCAGTATTTAAGCGGAAAGGGAAAAGAAAGCAATCTGACCTATGTTGGAGATCACTATTGAGATTCTTTGCCATATAGAACCGACTTTACATGGGGACAGTACAACACCTGCATGGTCCAAGATTCCGGCGGAGGAAACATAAGATCGGAAAAGCTGAATTCAATACGGACGGTTTTGCTTGTCCCGGGGTTGGAAACGGGTGTATACTAGCAATGAACTCAATACAGGGGAGCTTGTGTGACAGGCTGAGAGGAAGGATGACCTTCGACCCTTATACCTGATGTGGGTAATGCCACCGTAGGAACTTCTTTTGCGCTGTGACTTTGACAGGAGGATGCCGCCGGTGGCTTCCTCCTGTTTTTTGTTCAAATTTCGATGAAAGAGGGAGAATCAAAATGAAGCGGCTTGATATCAGGAAAGTGGCCTTGGCCGGTCTGTTCTGTGCGGTTGCGGTACTGGGAAGTCTGTTTTCGTTTCCGGCTTTCGGGAGCAAATGCGCACCGGTGCAGCATGCGGTGAATATCCTCTGCGCGGTGTTGCTGGGACCCGGATATGGTCTCGCTGTGGCATTTTCGGCTGCGCTGATCCGCAATGTGCTCGGGATCGGCAGTCTCATGGCATTTCCCGGTGGCATGTTTGGCGCGCTGCTCTGCGGTCTCGTGTATGCAAAGACGAAGAGTATCCCGGGAACACTGCTCGGAGAAGTGTTTGGCACGGCGGTGCTCGGCGGTCTTTGCGCCTATCCGGTTGCCATCTTTTGGATGGGAAAGAGCGCTGCGGGTCTTGCCTTTTATGTATTTGTGATTCCGTTTCTGATTTCTACGGTCGGCGGTGCGATTCTGGCCGCGATTCTGATTTACAGCTTGCAGACAGCCGGACTCCTGCGACATATGCGGGAAGCGATTCATGGATGAGGAGGAAAAAATATGTTTCAGACGATATTTGCCAATGTGAGAAAGGCTTGTCCGCTCGTGCACAACATCACGAATTATGTGACAGTCAATGATTGCGCCAATGTGTTGCTTGCCTGCGGTGCTTCTCCGATTATGGCGGATGATGAAGAAGAGGTCGAGGAAATCACCGCGCTCTGTGCGGGTCTCAACATCAACATCGGCACCTTGAACCGGCGCACCATAGCATCCATGCTGCTCGCGGGAAAGTGGGCCAATGCGCTGGGACATCCGGTTGTGCTGGATCCGGTCGGTGTCGGTGCCTCGAAGCTGCGCACGGAGACAGCCGAGCAGCTTTTGAAAGAAGTGAATTTTACGGTGATTCGCGGCAACATCTCCGAAATCAAAACCCTGGCGTTCGGCAGCGGCACCACGAAGGGCGTGGATGCGGATGTCGCCGACAAAGTGACGGATGAAAATCTCCCGGAGATGGTCACCTTCGCGAAGGCATTTGCGGCGAAAACCGGCGCTGTCATTGCTATTACCGGTGCGATTGATATTGTGGCGGATAGCAGCCGGGCGTACTGCATCCGAAATGGGCATCCGATGATGGCTTCAATCACGGGAACAGGCTGCCAGCTCTCTGCGATGACGGCGGCTTTCGTTGCGGCCAACAGAGAGCAAGCGCTCGAAGCTGCGGCAGCGGCCGTTGCTGCGATGGGCTACGCCGGTGAGCTCGCCTATGAGAGACGCAGCGCAACCGACGGCAATGCGACTTACCGGAACGGCATCATTGATGCGATTTACAACATGACACCGGAGACCTTAGAGAAAGGCGCGCGCTATGAAGTGTACTGAGGAGATGATGCGGCTCTATGCCGTGACGGACAGAGCCTGGGTCGGAAAACAGAGCCTCGCGGAACAGGTGGCGGCAGCGCTTCGGGGCGGCGTGACCTGCGTCCAACTCCGCGAAAAGGAGCTGGATGAGGAGCGGTTTCTCCGGGAAGCCGAGGAAATCTTTGCGCTCTGCAAGCGGTATCGCGTGCCCTTTTTCATCAACGACAATGTTCCACTTGCCCTCTGCTGCCACGCCGACGGCGTACATGTGGGGCAGGACGATATGGATGTCGGCGCTGTGCGCCGCTTGGTCGGTCAGGAGATGATAATCGGCGTCTCGGTGCATACCGTCGAAGAAGCGCGCGCGGCGGCAGCGGGCGGCGCGGACTATCTCGGGGTCGGCGCCATGTTTGCGACATCCACCAAGACAGATGCAAGTTTGGTGACCAAGGAGACACTCCGCGCAATCTGTGACGTGGTTTCGATTCCGGTGGTCGCAATCGGCGGAATCAGCAAGTCGAATCTGCTCGAACTCGCGGGCACCGGTGTCGACGGCGTCGCTCTGGTCAGCGCAATCTTCTCCGCAGCAGACATCGCGGCAGAGTGCCGCCTGCTCTACGACTTGTCGCAGAAGATGGCAGGGCTTGAAAAGTGAATGGACTGAATGAGAAACGAGCGGAAGGAGGATATGACATGAAAGTATACACAGCGCTCAGCATTGCGGGGAGCGATTGCAGCGGCGGTGCGGGAATTCAGGCGGATCTTAAGACCATGACCATGCAGGGGCTCTATGCGATGAGCGCAATCACGGCGCTGACGGCACAGAATACAACCGGCGTCCGCGCGATTCGGGAGGTGAGCACAGAGTTTCTGGGGCAGCAACTGGATGCAATCTTTGAGGACATCACGCCCGATGCGGTCAAAATCGGCATGGTGGCCTCCGGCGAACTGATTCATGTGATTGCGGAAAAATTGCGGCAGTACGAGGCTGGCAATGTGGTTCTGGACCCCGTGATGGTCGCGACTTCCGGCGCGGCGCTTTTGAAAACAGACGCCGTGCAGGCGTTGACGGAAGAGCTGTTTCCGCTCGCCCTGCTGGTGACACCCAATATCCCCGAGGCAGAGCTGCTTTCCGGTTTGGCCATTCATACCGAGGAAGATATGCTGCGGGCAGCGGAGAGCATCGGAAATCGGTATGACTGTGCCGTGCTATTAAAAGGCGGACACCAAGTCAATGAGGCAAACGACCTTCTCTACCAACAGGGAAATGTACAGTGGTTTCGCGGAGAACGCATCCGGACCGAGAATACCCACGGCACCGGCTGCACCCTGTCGAGTGCGATTGCCGCGAATCTCGCGAAGGGCTTTTCACTGGCAGAGTCCGTGGAGCGTGCCAAGGCTTATCTCACCGGCGCACTGAAGGCAGGGCTTGACCTCGGCAAAGGCTCGGGGCCGCTCGCGCATTTTTATAGCCTGACCAACGCGTGACCGTTGTCAAAGAGGCCAATGATGAAACAATATGAGGCAGAGCAATCCCCAGAGATTCTTGAAAAACTGATACAGCTCTCCGCGCAGTGGGCGGCGGAACAGAACTGCTACGGCTATTATCCGAATACGGAAGCGGACATCGCGGGAAAACGGATTTTCCTCGCGGAGGATGAAGACGGCATCGAAGCGTATCTACTCGGCAAGGTCGAGAGTGCGAAGAACATGAAATCCATCATGCCGGAGGGAACACAGTATTTCGAAGTAGAAGAATTGTACGTTGTTCCGGAAAAGCGCTCGCAGGGAATCGGCGAAGCGCTGTTTCGCTTCGCGGAAGAAACAATCAGGAAGGATGTGCAATTTATTGTGCTCAGTACTGCGAGTAAGAACAGCAAGGCGATTTTACATTTTTACTTGGATGAACTGGGAATGCAGTTTTGGAGCGCGCGGTTATTCAAGAAGGTGGGAGAATAGGACAGGTTCTTTTGAACAGTTTATATTAGAAAAGGAGTCATACTTGATCTTGAGATTTGAATGAATCAGGTTCATAATTTAACCTGTGAAGCTATCAGATAGTCACATAGAAATATTTCTTTTGATACAATAGGGCAAATAATGTGCCAGTGATTCGCACCGGAGGAAAAAACGTGCTACCCGACGGAATCTACGAACAATTAATCAGCAAGGGTCTGGAGCGCGAGCTCGAGCAGAGTGATAAATACCGCTTGACGGCACCACTGGATACCGCGGAGGCCTCTAAAATTCTTGCTAAGTATGTCGCTACGGTCGTGGAGCGCGGTATGGAGAATCTGAAGGATCAGGGGGCTGATTTACAGGAGCAGGTTGCACTTGCAAATCAGTTGATTGCTGCCATTTTGGAAAGAACCAAGGAAGCCGACTTTGCCGCGCTCTCCGTTGCAGAGCGTGCGGAGCAATTACTGGCACTCTTTGACCGGAAGAACAGCATACTGGCATTGGATGAAAAGGCGCAGCTCGTGAGACCGGAGACCTCGATTGCGCAGTCAAGTCTCTTTACCGGAGCGGTACATGAGCCGCAGATGTACAGCGAGCTAAAAAAGGAGATCGTATCCAGCAATCGCATTGACATCCTGGTTTCGTTTATCAAATGGAGCGGCTTGCGGCTCATGATGGATGAGCTGAAGCACTTCACTGAAAACGGCGGGGAACTGCGCTTTATCACGACCTCTTATATGGGCGCAACGGATGTTAAGGCCATTGAGGAGCTCCGGAAGCTCAGCAATACGCAAATTAAAGTAAGCTACAACACGAAAATCACGCGACTTCACGCAAAGGCATACATCTTTTATCGCGACAGTGGTTTTACCACTGCTTATGTGGGCTCTTCAAATATTTCCAATGCGGCTCTGACGAGTGGTCTTGAGTGGAATACCAAGATTACTAAGCAGGATTTACCGGAGACCATAGCAAAAGTCGCGGCTACGTTTGAGTTCTACTGGAATGACAAGGAATTCGAATACTACGATGAGGGGCAGAAAGAGCGTTTAAGCCGCGCCTTGCAGGCTGAGAAGTACAGTGGAGAACAGCCGACCGAAGTCTACACGATGGACATTCAGCCCTACTCCTATCAGCAGGAGATTCTGGATAAGCTGGAGGCCGAGCGGACCATCCGAGGTTATACTCGCAATCTGGTTGTGGCGGCAACTGGTACGGGTAAGACCGTGATTTCCGCGCTCGATTACCGCCGTTTTCGGAAGCAAAATCCCGGGAAACCCTGCCGACTTTTGTTTGTCGCACATCGGGAGGAAATTTTAAAACAAAGCCTCTATACTTTCCGCGCGGTGTTGAAGGATGCGAACTTCGGCGAGTTGTTTGTCGGAAATCATAAGCCGGATGCAATTGACCACCTCTTTCTCTCCATTCAGACCTTCAGCAGTCAGGCATTTACGGATAAGACTTCAACAGACTTTTACGATTACATCGTGGTAGATGAGTTCCACCACGCAGCGGCGAAGAGTTACCAGAGTTTACTCGCATACTATCAGCCGAAAATTTTGCTGGGTCTCACGGCAACGCCGGAGCGTATGGATGGGAAGAACATTCTCGCCTATTTGAGTAACCGGATCGCCGCAGAGATACGGCTTCCGGAGGCCATTGACCGCAAGCTCCTCTGCCCCTTCCAGTATTTCGGCGTGACAGATAGTGTGAATCTGGACGATTTAAAGTGGGCTGCGGGCGGCTACGATAAGACGGCACTCTCAAACATTTACAGCATGAGCGGTTATGTTGCAAAGCAGCGCGCCAACTTAATTCTGTCCTCCATGCTGAATTATGTGACGGACATTAACGATGTAAAGGGACTCGGTTTCTGCGTGACGGTGGAACATGCGGAATTTATGAGTCGCTTCTTCAATGAACATGGCATCCCCTCCCTGGCATTGACGGGAAAGTCACCGGAGGAGGAGCGCCGCAGCGCCGGAAGCGCACTGGTTTCCGGCAAGCTTTGCTTCTTATTTGTCGTTGATATCTACAACGAGGGTGTCGATATTCCCGAAATCAACACGGTCATGTTCCTCCGGCCAACGGAGTCGCTGACTATCTTTTTACAACAGCTGGGACGAGGTCTCCGGCTCGCGGAGGGAAAAGAGTGCCTGACGGTTCTCGACTTTATCGGACAGGCAAACAAAAAGTATAATTTCGAGGATAAGTTTGCCGCCTTGCTTTCCAATAGCGGTCAGAGTGTGGCGCGGGAAATCAAAAACGGCTTTGTCTCAGCGCCGAAGGGCTGCTATATCCAACTGGAGCGGCAGGCAGCAAAGTACATCCTTGAGAATATTCGTGCGTCCTATGGCAACACAGCAGGCTTGGTGGCGCGGATTGCCTCCTTTGAAGAGGACAGCGGATTGGCGTTGACGCTTGCAAATTTCATTAGGTATTACCATCTGGATCCAAGAAGTCTTTATAAGTTTGCTTCTTTCTCGCGCCTGTCCGTGCGTGCCGGTGTAAGGGACGAATTCACGGAGCCCTTGGAAGAAATCTTAACCAAGGCGATGGCAAAATTCGCGGTTGTGGATTCCAGACGGTGGATTCAGTTCATCCTGAAGCTACTCGAAAACTTGCCGACACTCCAAGTCGAGGAATTCTCTGCGCTTGAACGGCGGATGTTTCGCATGTTCTATATGACAGTTTGGGGCAAGGCCTTCGATGAGGAGAGCCGGGAAGCGTTGGCAGAAAAGCTCACAGCGCTTGCAGAAAGTCCGGTTATGGTTCGGGAATTGCAGGAACTCCTTCGTTATCAGTATGACCGCATTGATTTTATTGATGAGCCGGTTAATCTTGGCTTTGACTGCCCGCTTGACTTGCACTGCAGCTACAGCAGGGATCAGATTCTGGCAGCGATGGACTTTCTGAAACCCGCAACTGTCCGCGAAGGTGTCAAATGGCTGCCAGAGCAAAAGCTGGATGTCTTCTTTGTGACCCTCAATAAGTCCGACAAGGACTATTCGCCGACCACCATGTACAACGATTACTCGATCAATGAGACGCTGTTCCACTGGCAGAGCCAGAGCACCACGGGGGAGCAGTCCGCGACCGGGCAGCGTTACATCCACCACAAGACGCGCGGCAGCCGTATTCTGCTCTTTGTCCGCGAATTCAAGTCGGATCGCATCAGCAATACGGCGGCAGCCTATACCTATCTCGGGACTGCAAACTACGTGAAGCACGAGGGCAGTAAGCCGATGAACATCACCTGGCGCCTGGATGCGCCCATTCCCGCAAAGTATCTGCGAAAGACGAATAAGCTGGTGGTGGGGTGAGAAAGAACGAGAAAGGCTATGTGCAAAGAGTCAGTGCGTTGAACTCTAAAACACGACAAGATTAATAATAATTGGCATCAAACTTTTACTCGGAGCTTACTTCCGGTAGATGGTATACAAATTACTTGAAGGTTAAATATATAAATGTGGTAGAAATGGGATCTGAGGATGATTGGTTAATGTTGCATAAGGGGGAATTAAAGGAAAAAGCTATACTATAATTGTTGATTTATGTAGAATTTTGTTGTTGGACAAAACGATATTACAAGAACCATCAAAGAACTATATGGAGGGAGTATGCAAAACTACCAAACGATAATTGGAGGAAAATGGTGGAAAGTCGATTTTCATTTACATTCTCCGGGATCATATGATTATGGTCATGGCAATGCGAGTCAGAAAAAGGTATCTCCAAAAGATTACTTAAAGTGCTGCATGAAAGCCTTGTTAGATTGCGTCGTAATTACTGATCACAACACTTTTGATTGGATTCCTAAGCTAAGAGAAGCCTATAAAGAGCTTAAGGAAACGAATGATCCAGATTTTCGAGAATTGTACATATTTCCCGCGGTCGAATTTAACGCTCAAGGGAATGTACATTTATTGGGAGTATTTGATCCTGAAACAGATAATAAGATGCTGGATGCAATTCCTTATTTGGTAGAATATAATCCCCAAGATGAGACAACAAAAAAATCTCTTGCTGAAGTGATTAATGTTATTTCAGAAAAGGGAGGTATAGCAATACCTGCACATGTTGATGGACCAAGTGGATTGTTCTATCCGGGGATGAAATCAACGATTGTTAGAACTGCACTTAGTACAGGTAATTTATTGGCGCTAGAAGTATTAGGTGAAAGAATTGACTCACCTGAGCTAAAAGAAGCGAAGATGAATTTGACGTATGTAGTTGGAAGTGATTCTCATTCCACCGACACTATTGGTAGTAGATTTACATGGGTAAAAATGGGAATCCCAAATATTGAAGCGTTGAGACTTGCATTATTTGATACTTCTGATGGAGTAATTAGGGATAAAGATATCAAAGGAAATCCTAACGATAGACATGGAAATACCTATATATCGGAATTGGTTATCTCTAACGGGAAATATATTGGAAGAAACTCTCCATATAAAGTGGAGTTTAGCCCGTGGCTTAATAGTATTATTGGAGGCAGAGGGTCTGGAAAATCATCTTTGCTTAAGTTCATGAGGTTAATACTCAATAGAGGTGACGAACTTCCAGAGGAATTGCTCACAGAATATAATGATTTTATAAAAGTACCAAGCAACCGTACAGATCTTGGGATGCTTCAGAATTCAAGTAATGGTAATAACGGTACTGAGATAATAATGAAGATATGTGTTGATGGTGTGAGCCATCAACTTAAATGGTCAGATAATGTGACCACTGAATATAATACAGATACTGGAGAGTGGGAAACGGCTAAATCTTTGAAAGAACGTTTTCCGGTAAGACTCTTTTCGCAAAAGCAGTTATTTGCAATGACAGGAGATACCAACTTATTATTCGAATATTTGGATTCGGAGTGGGATTATAAGAATTGGAAGAAAGACTTTGATGATTTAAAAGATAGCTATAGAAAAGAAATGGGGAAGTTGCATTTATTGCACAAAAAACAACTGCAGCATGAGCAGTTAACTGTGCTTTTGAATGACACTAAAAAGAAAATCGGGGTTTTTGAAACTGAGAAGACTAAGGAGGTTTTGAAAAAGAAGGAACAACTCAATTCTCAAATTGAATTGTTAAAAAAAACATACGAACGATATTACGGATTTATTAATTGGATTAGAGGGTTTGATACATTTATTAATCTCAGTTCACCGGAGATTGAAGATACAATTGAATCATCCACAAAAAAGGTGATTAAAAAGTGGTGTGATGATATAGCAAAAGTGGTGGTTGATCTTCAAAAAATAATTGATGGTAGCGCACATTTGTTTATGCTTCGGGAAGAATGGATTGGTTCGTTACCAATATCAAAACAGATCGAAATTAATAGAGATGAATTTGATATGGTTATTACAGAACTGAGAGAAGCAGGAATCGATGATGTGGATAGATACACAGAATTGATCAGTGAAAAAGAGAAATTAGAAAATGAAATTGAAAGTCTCGGAGAAGTAAATCGTGATATTTTTAATTGTGAGTCAAATATAAATAATCTAAAAAAAGAATGGAGAGAGCTTGTTAAACGGCGACATGATGAACGTAGTGCTGTCCTTAAACGCTGGAATGAACTTGGAACACTAAGACTATCACTTATCAGTTTTGGAGATCTTTCAGGAAATGAAAATGATTTTAGGCGGATTATAAGACGGGAGAGCAGTAGTGTCTTTGGTAAAGAAATACTGGAGTATAATGAAGGAGGGTTAACAAAAAAAGGAATTTTATATTTCATATCAAAGGCAAGTGGACTCTCAGATAAATTGGAAGAGTTTGAGCGAATGAAGACGCTTGTTTTGAATGCACCAGTTGAATTGGGGAAAAAGTTCTCAGATTACTTGTTAAAGTTATTTGCTGATTATCCAGAGAGCATTGCTGAATTAGATATGTGGATTCCAAGAGATTCTCTTAATTTGGAAATCAATCTGAATAAAAAGGGAAGGCCGCTATATCGTTCTATAGATATAGGATCTCCTGGGCAGCGAACTTCTGCAATTTTGTCACTCATTCTAGGAATTAGTGAAATGCCTATCATTATTGATCAGCCTGAAGATGATTTGGATACTAGGAACATAACAGATATTATAGTTGCAAGTATGAATGAAATGAAAAAGAAACAACAGATAATAGTTGTTACTCATAATCCCAATATCGTGGTTAATGCGAATTCGGAACAAGTAATTAGGCTCGATTATAGAAATGGACAGATTATAAATACTTGTAGCGGAGCGTTGCAGAATCACGATGTTAGAGACGCAATTTGCGAAGTCATGGAAGGGGGTAAAGAGGCACTAGAGAAACGCTATTATAGAATATTTAAGGCATTGGAAAAAGGATAATATGTAAAACACTCGTGAGTGCATATTATCGAACTTTTTTGTGGCGTAGCTGTTCGACAAATTCTCGTGTTGTATGCGCCCATCCCCGCAAAGTACCTGCGAAAGACCAACAAGCTGGTGGTGGGGTAAAGCCGCTTTCTGTTACCGCTCCGTCCGGAACGGATACCTTCTTTGATGGCGGCATCTTTGTGAGTCTTCAGGACTGTGACTTGTGAAGGAGAGAGCTCGAAACCCCTTGGTTTCGGGCTCTTTTCGCATTTGTAACTTGACGAAAAACGGTTGCGGAAGTATGGTAATTTATGAATATTTTATGAAAAGAAGCAGGTCTTGGTGCGGGAAAGCGGGAGCTCAAAGAGGCGAAAAGTACCGCGTAACGCGCTATTCTCTATAAGGAAGGTGGAAACGCAGTATGCATCCGGAAGAAAAAAGAAGATGGGAGCCGCAAATCCGGAAGATCATTCGGGAGCGGCAGGCTTCGGCCTACAATATGGTGGACATTGCGACGCTCGAGCCGCTCTTTGCGGCAGAGGGGCTTTGCTATGCGGACTTCGGTTTTGCGAGCCTTCGGGATTTCTTGAATGAATTCCGGGCAGTTTTAAATCTGGTGGACGGAGCGCCTGCAGGCGGTGGGCTTCCCGCAAAATCCTATGTGCAGCTGAAGGACTTTGAGACTTCAGAAGCGACAGTAGAGCAAAAAGCGGAAGCTTCCGAACAGCCGTTACGGCCGGTCTCGCCGGAAGGCCCCGTACAGCCGGAACTTTCCGCGGAGGCGAAGGCAGCGCTTGCGCCGAAGATTCAAGCTGCTTTTCGAAGTGCGGTTTCCAATGAAGGGGGCTGGGTGAACCTCGCGAGTCTCGGCGCGCTGCTCAAAGAAAACGGGGCGGACGCCAAGCAGTTCGGGTTTCAGAAAATTTTGCCTTTCCTCGAGCAGTTCCCGGAACTGCTTGCGGTAAAGCGGGAGCCGACGCCGAGCGGCAAGGCCTGGGTCGTCTATGCGAAGCTTCGCGATTCGGCGTCCGCGCTTTCGTCGGAAGGCGCAGGACATACGCCTATACAGCACACGGTGCGTGCGGATGCGGTACACGCGGTCACTGAACCGTCCGTGCCGCCTGCGGGCACCCGGACAGCGAAGGCAGCTTCGGGAAGCGAAGAAGCATTGCAACCGGAACTCTCTGCGGAAGAGAAAGCGGCGCTCGGCCCGAAGGTTTGCGCGGCGGTTCAGGGTGCTGCTTCGGATGAAGCGGGTTGGGTCAACTTAGCCGGAATCGGGGAAGCGCTCAAGGGAAACGGAATCGATGTGAAGCTGCTCGGCTTTCAGAAGATTTTGCCTTTCCTCGAGCAGTTCCCGGAACTGCTTGCTGTAAAGCGGGAGCCCACGCCGAGTGGTAAGGCGTGGGTTGCCTATGCGCGTCTCAAGGCGGATGACAGAAGAGAGGGCGCGGGAAAGAACGCGAGAGCGACAGTCAGATCGCAGTCGTCTTATGTTCCCGTGACAGCGCACAGAACCGTGGAGGGGAAATTCCCGACCAGAGATTCCTGGCTCTTTAACTGGGCCAGAATTCCGAATGCAAAAATCAAAGAACTCGCGGACAAGGCGCTGGAGGAAAAGTGGTATTACGGCGCGGCGAATGCCGCCGAGGCCGAGAATTACCCGATTTTAAAGAACTATCTCGCCTACACCTTCAAGCGGCTTGCAATCGAGGACAAGATTTTATTCGGGAATACCACGGATCCGGAGCACGCCGGGGAAGAGTATGCGGCGTTCAATACGGGACTGGTTGACAGAAAGTACGAGTATATCTACGCGCTCTTTAAAAAGAACACGATGACGCCGCAGCCCTACTGGTATTTGCTTGACTTTGTCGTGGCGGGAGAGCAGTCCGGAAAAACCTTGGCAAGGCTCTTTTATCCGCTGCCGAAGCGCGCCGACTATTTTGAGAACAAGTTTCAGAACATGGTCTATGACACTTCGACGCAGTTGCTCTGCGACTACACACACATCATTGTGGAGCGTATCAGCCGCTTTCCGCTTCGCTTCCTGCAGGAGAATTGCCCGCCTGATATGCTTGAAATCGACGGTGTGAAATTGGAAGAGGTCTATCCGAAGCACGCCAAGGACAGCGAGAGAAAGCGCTATTTCGAACAGCTCGGTGAGCGCATCAACAATACGCCCGTGGTGCTGAATAATTTGAAAAACCGGCTGGAGGCGGCCATTCATCTCACCTTAAAGCGTGTGGAGTGGAATTATAAGACGGCGATTCCGGTGTACTTTCCGACCAGAAATCTCTGCTCGCTTTTGTTGCCGCTCTGCCTCTCGGAGGAGGGACAGGTGGATTTGGCACTTGTGGTCGAGCATTTGCAGTCGGGCGCGTATCAGGGGCAGACCGTGTTGCCGCTTGACCTGGCTTATAACAACAGCCGTCTTCTCACCCGGCCGGACAGCGACTGGCTCCGGACCGACAGCATTCAGTCGAACGGTTCGGATGATGAAGAGGAATAAAGCGGCGAAAGAACCCGCGGTTCCCGCATCGACCGCGGAGAACACGGCGGAAAACGGTTTCTACGAGGTCATTTATAACGGCAGACGCGGCTATGCGCTGGCGCAGTATCTGAGTTACTGTGTGGTTGAAACGTCATTGAAAGGGGGATGAGAGATGAAAAAGCAAAAGCAAAAGCTTGCCGCTGTAGTTCTCGCAGCGGGCGTGGTTCTCGGCGTAGCGGTCTTTGCGGGGTATGAGAGCACGCGCTATACGCGGACGGTGCAGGCGGCCGAACAGGAGTGGCAGCTCGGAGACACGGAAGAAGCAATCCCGATCTATGAAAAGGCAATCCGAATGAAGCCGAAGCGGGCGGAGGCCTATCTTGCGCTCGCGGAGATTTATGAGAGGAACAAGCGGCACGCGGATGCGGTCTCGCTTTTAAAGACCGCCGGTGAGGCGATGTCCGGCAAGACTTCGAAAGATGCGACGCTCATTCAAGAGGCACTGGAACGCTACAATCCCACGGTCAAAGCATCGCTCGAATCCGGCAGTTATGAGGATCCGGTGGAGCTCGAACTAACGAGTAAGGGCGTTTCGATACGCTATACCCTTTTGGAAGCGCCCGTGGGCGAGAGCGCGGAAGAGCAGGATTACGAAAAGCCGCTTCGCTTCCGCAGAAACGGAACCTATCGCCTGCAGTGCTATGCGGTCAATCAAAAGGGGGAGGCCGGTGAGCCGGTGGAGCTTAGCTATGTAATCAAGCTCGACCCGGAAAAGTATCATATGAACAGCTGGTACCAAAAGGACAACGGCTGGTACTACAACGACGATACCGGGGTGCCGGTGGTCGGCTGGCGGCAGATTGACGGCAACTGGTATCACTTTGCCGAGAACGGCGAGATGATGACGGGTTGGCTGGAACTCGGCGATAACTTCTACTACCTCGATGAGAACGGTGTCATTGCAAACGGCTGGCGCAATCTGGATGGAAAGTACTATTACTTCCTCGAGGACGGCAGCATGGCGGTGAATCGTTGGGTGGACGGAGATTACTATGTCGGCGCGGACGGCGTTATGCTGGTCTCGACAACGACCCCGGACGGCTATCAGTTGGATGAAAACGGTAAGAAGATCGAGAAGAGCCAAAACGAGAAGGCGGTAGAAGCCTACCGAAACATACTTCTCGACCGGAGTTGGAACGGCAGAAAACTGCCCGGCGGACAGTTCGCGGTCGTGGACATCAACGGCGACGGGGTTTGGGAGTTATTGACGGAGTTGGATACAGGCGGATATGACGATGCGATTTCCCGAATCTTCTACTACAAGGATCGTTTAAATCAGTATGCCCTGGATGGAATCGAGGCTTGGGATTATCTGATGCCTTCTTCACATCGGATTGTGATCGGAAGAATGCGTGGGAAGAACATTACCCGAGTGCTCGGTGTAGGGAGTGACGGGAATTTGACGGTATACGACGACTCCGATATTTTCTGGGGTTACTATGAAAATGCTGAGGCTTGGGTGGGCCCGGATCAGGCAAAGATCATGAGTCAGACAGTTGAAAAATACTATCGTGACGCATGCTACAACATACTCTTTGTTGAAATCACAGAGAGTAATGTAGCGCAGTACCTGAGCGGCAACGGTCAGGAGACCGGTACAATTTTTGCCGCCGGCAGCTTCCCGTCTCGATAAAGTATGAACTTGTCGAGACGCTTTGCCTGTATGTATTTTTGCATGTGAGGGTTTGTCAATCATGTGTGACACCAGCCGAGAGAAACTCTTGAAGAACAGC
>ERZ773267.841-NODE-841-length-18596-cov-3.260234_pt1 | contig 18596 bp, 14 predicted proteins | sample MGYA00511959_ERZ773267 | MGnify/ENA primary metagenome ERZ773267 (study PRJEB29015, sample SAMEA2738165) | human oral metagenome | biome: human oral; feature: human-associated habitat; material: saliva | place: China | collected 2240 ... | reverse complement strand
ATCCGCGTTTAAACCGGTCCGTTAAATTTGTCTCGTCGGTGAAGTATTTAAGATTTCGCTCACGCAAAAACCGCTCCAGCTCGCACTTTCGTACGCCTAAAAGCGGACGAGCGATCACGTAGTCCTCGCGAGCTTCTAGCTCTTGCATACCCAGTAGCTCATTAAGCCCAGCACCCCGCCCAAGCTGCATCAAAAACCACTCGAATTTATCGTCAAACTGATGCGCCAAGATCAAATTTTCATATCCATGCTCGCGGCAAATCTCGGCGAAAAAATCATATCTAGCCGCGCGCGCCTCGTGCTCGAAATTTGACGCGCCCAGCTGCGCGCTTTTTACGTAGATTTGTTTATTAAATTTAGCCGCTAGATCTCGTGCCGGGGCGACTTCGCCCTTGCTTTGCGCGCGGACGTTGTAGTCCACGATTGCGATGTCAAATTTCACGCCCGCCTCGTCAAGAAGATAAAAAAGAGCCGTGCTATCGACACCGTGCGAAAAAGCAAGCAGATTTCGCCCCGATTTTAGCTTATGCAAAACGGGCGCACTTAGCACTTTAGGCCTTTGCCGTGATCTTGCCCAGCGCCTGGCTGCCCGCTACCTGCGTGATCTCGCACCAGTAGCGACCGCCGATTTCTAGCTGCTCCACGTCGCTTTCGTTGATCAAAATTTCGCCGTCGATGTCCTTATCCCATAGCGCCTTTTTCGCGGCATAAAACATCTCGCCCTCGCTGCTTTCGCCCTCGAGCGATACGATAAATTTCTTGCCCAGCTCCTGCGCAAAGCTCGCTTCTATCGCGACACGAGTGATCTTTTCGATCTTGCTTAGGCGCTTTGAGATGATTTTGGCGGGCACCTGCTCCATCTCGTACGAGAGCGTGTCCTCCTCTTTCGAATAAGCAAACGCCGAAATGCGGTCAAATTTAAACTCCTGCAAAAACGCACAAAGCTCGTCAAATTCTGCTTCGCCCTCGCCCGGATGTCCGACTATGACGCCCGTTCGTAAAAACGCACCAGGCGCACTTTTCATCAAATTTAAAAGCTCTTTTATCCGCGCCGCGCCACTTCCGCGCCTCATGATTTTTAGCATTTTGTCGCTGGCGTGCTGGATCGGCATATCAAAGTAGTTTACAAACACGGGCGAGGCGATGATGCGCTCTATTAGCGCGTTTGAGGTCGTGCTTGGGTAGAGATAAAGTATGCGCGCGGTTTTGACGCCATCGATCTTTTCGACCGCGCCAATTAGCGAGATGAGGCCGTCGCTAACCGCGTGATCGCGCATATACGAGCTGCTGTCCTGCGAGAGGAAGCTAAAGTCGTAGTAGCCCTTTTTTACGAGCCTTTGCACCTCATCTACGATATTTTCCAGCGCGCGGGATTTTAGCTTGCCTTTGAAGGTTGGGATCGCGCAGAAGCTGCATTTTTGATTACAGCCCTCTGAAATTTTGATGTAGGCGTGGTAGTTTGAGCCCGTTATCACGCGCTCCTCGCTTGCTTGCAGGTAGGTGTCCGGGCTAAATAAATTTTGCTTTTTTAGGATGATTTCATCGATCTTGTCGTAGTCTCCGACGCCGGTGAAAAGATCGACCTCGGGCAGCTCCTTCATCAGCTCTTCGCGGTATCGCTGCATGAGACAACCCGTAACCACGAGCAAGGAGCCTTTTTTGCGCGCTTCGTGCATATCCAGGATCGCGCGGATACTTTCTTCTTTGGCTGAGTTTATAAAGCCGCAGGTGTTTACGATGATAACGTCGGCAGAGGCGACATCTGGCGTGATCTCGTAGTTTTGCAAGCGTCCGAGCATGATTTCAGAATCCACCAGATTTTTGTTACAGCCTAATGATACTAAGTGAAGTTTGCCCATCTTATACCCACAGATTGTCGATCAGACGCGTTTTGCCTACGTACGCGGCGACCAGGATGATGGTGTTGCTTGGCTCTATTAGCGAGATCTCGTTTAAATTTCTATCGACGATCGCGACGTAGTCGACGTTTAGCGGCTCTAGGGTTTGTAGCATCTCGCCTTTTATCGTTTGTGTGCTTAGCTCGCCCGCAGCGATCAAATTTGAAGCTTTTTTGAGCGAATGCGAAAGCTTAAGCGCCTCTAGCTTTTGCCCCTCGTCAAGATAGGCGTTTCGCGAGCTAAGCGCCAGTCCGTCGGCTGCGCGAACGATCTCGCAAGGCACGATCTCTAAATTTAAAAAACAGGTCTTTACGAAATTACGCACGATGAGCAGCTGCTGCGCGTCCTTTTTGCCCATATAGACGCGCTTTGCGTTTGTTAGATTAAAGAGCTTGTTTAGTACGCGAAGCACGCCGTCAAAGTGTCCAGGGCGAGTCTTACCCTCAAGCACGCTCGCTAAATTTTCAGGCGCGCTAATTAGCGGCTCGGTATCAAAATATAGCTCCCTAGCCTCAGGCGCAAACATCGCGTGCACGCCTAGCTCTTCGCAAATTTTAGAGTCGTTTTGTTCGTTTTTTGGATAGCTGTCAAAGTCCTCGCCGGCTAAAAACTGCGTCGGGTTTACAAATGTCGAAACGATCGCGGTTTTGTTTTCTGCTACGCACTTTTTTATGAGACTAGCGTGTCCGTCGTGAAGCGCGCCCATGGTAGGCACGAAGCCGATATTTTCGGGATTTGCCGCGACGAAATCTCGCAGCTGTTCTACTGTTCTTAAAATTTGCATTTTTCTTCTTTGTGTTTAATTTTAACGCGCGATTATAGCAAATTTTATCTTTACTCTTACAAATATGTTATAATCACGCCAAAAAGCACAAAAAAGGTCTTAAATTTTGGATAATTACGAATACACTGAACTCCTAAAAACACTAAACACAAAAGTAGAAAATATCGCTGGCGTCGTAAAGCCTGAGAGCATCAAAGCTCGCCTAAAAGAGATCGAGGAGATGGAAAACGATCAAAATTTCTGGCAAGATATCGCAAAAGCAGGCGCAATCGGCAAGGAAAAAACGAAAATTTCAAACATCTTAAATAACTTCCTAAACGCTAAAAGTGCCGTAGACGACGCAAAGGATCTATATGAGCTGGCAAACTCTGAAAACGACGAAGAGACGATAAATTCGCTCTTTGCCGAGGCTGGCGAGCTTGAGGATAAGATCGTAAATTTAGAAATTTCTATGCTGCTTAGCGGCGAGGACGACGGCAAAAACGCTATCGTCACCATCCACCCGGGCGCAGGCGGCACTGAGAGCAACGACTGGGCTAGCATGCTATACCGCATGTACCTGCGCTTTTGCGAAAGAGAGGGCTTTAAGGTCGAAACTCTAGACTTCCAAGAGGGCGAAGAGGCCGGGCTAAAAGACGTTAGCTTTATCGTTAAAGGCGTAAACGCCTACGGCTATCTAAAGGCTGAAAACGGCATCCACCGCTTAGTACGAACCAGTCCGTTTGATAGCGCCGGACGCCGTCACACGAGCTTTACTAGCGTGATGGTAAGTCCCGAGATCGATGACGATATCGAGATAGAAATCGACGAAAAAGATCTAAAAATAGACACCTACCGCGCGGGCGGAGCGGGCGGTCAGCACGTAAACAAAACCGAGTCTGCCGTACGCATCACTCACGCGCCTACTGGCATCGTCGTGCAGTGTCAAAACGACCGCAGCCAGCACAAAAACAAAGCCACCGCGATGAAAATGCTAAAATCACGCCTGTATGAGCTAGAGCTAATGAAGCAGCAAGAAGCCGCCGGCAGCATCGAAAAAAGCGAGATCGGCTGGGGTCACCAGATCCGCTCCTACGTGCTTTTCCCGTATCAACAAGTCAAAGACAACCGCAGCGGAGAGGCGTATAGCCAAACCGACGCGATACTAGACGGCGACATAAAAAAGCTCATCGAGGGCGTTTTAGTAAGTCAAAAAAGTATAAACTAGAAAGGAAAAATATGGAAATTTCAGCTCTTTTAAACCAACTAGGCTACAACGAAAACGATGCGACCACCGCGCAAGTCAAGCGTATCTTAAATAACTGCGACGGGTTAAATTTAAGCAGCATCGTCACGCTAAACGACCACCTAAAACCGCTTGGTAGCTTTGTCGCGATGAGTGGCAGCGAGGACGTGTTTAAGATAAAAAACGCGGGCAAAATGCCCGGTGCGCTAAACGTGATCGAAAACTGGGCTGAAAAAAACAAGATAAACATAAAAAAAGTGAATGAAACTACGCACTACATACTAGGAAAAAACATATGAAAAACTACGATATCATCGTCATCGGCTTTGGCAAGGCCGGCAAAACTCTCGCCGTAAAAGCCGCAAATTTAGGCAAAAAGGTCGCCGTGATCGAAAAATCGGCGCAGATGTATGGCGGTACGTGCATAAACGTCGGCTGCATTCCGACTAAAAAACTAGTAAATTTAAGCAAAGAGGCAAAATACGTCAACAATAACGTCGCAGGCGAGTATTTCACGCTTAGCGTCGAAAAGAAAGACAAGCTAATCTCCGCGCTTAGAGCCAAAAATTTCGCGATGCTTGATGATAATGCAAACATTGACGTGATAAATGGTACGGCTAAATTTGTAGATAAAAATAGCGTCGAAGTCGCGGCCGCAGACGGCTCAAAAAGCCTACTTACCGCGCCGACTATCGTTATAAATACAGGCTCCGTTAACGAAAAACCTAGCTTTGAGGTTAGTTCAAATTTGGCTTACGACAGCACGGGGATTTTAAATCTAAAAACGCTTCCAAAGCACCTAGTAGTCGTAGGCGGCGGATACATCGGGCTTGAGTTTGCCTCGATGTTTGCCGAGTTTGGCTCAAAAGTCACTATCGTAGCTCGCTCGGGCGTGCTAAAAAACGAGGACGATGACGTAAAGCAGAGCGTAAAAACGCTACTACAAACGCAAGGGATCGAGATTTTAGAGGGCTGCGAAGTTAAAAATTTAAAAGATAGCACGCTAAATTTCACACAAAACGGCGAGGCAAAGAGCCTTGACGCGGACGCGTTTTTACTAGCGACCGGACGAGTAGCGGCGACTGCGGAGCTAAATTTAAGCGCGGCGGGCGGACAAACCGACGCCAAAGGAAACGTGCTCGTAAACGAGTTTTTGCAAACCGACCAGCCGCATATCTATGCAGTAGGCGACGTTCGCGGTGGTGAGCTTTTTACCTATACGAGTCTAGATGATTTTCGTATCGTCTTTGACAAGCTTTTTGGCGCTGGCAAACGCAGCACTCTAAACCGCTCTCCTCACGCCAGCACGCTTTTTACCGAGACTCCGCTAGCTAGCATCGGGCTAAGCGAAAAACGGGCCGCGACGCAAAATTTAGACTTTAAAGTCCTAAAACTCCCGCTAGCAGCAGTTCCCGGCGCAAAGGTAGTCGGCAACGAAACCGGATTTTTAAAAGCGATCGTGGACGCAAAAAGCGGCAAAATTTTAGGCGCGGCATTTCACTGCGTTTATGCAAACGAGCTTATCAACGAAATCGCCATCGCAATGGCTCTAGGCGCGGGTGCTGATTTCTTTAAAAATCAGATTTTCACCCATCCTAGCATCAGCGAAGCGTTAAACGAACTCTTTGGACAATTTTAAAACTACGGAAAGGATGAAAATGAGAAATTTACTTCTTGCCTTTATCGGGTTTTTATTCGTAGGATGCGCAGCTTCAAGCGGCGGCCCTAGCGACAACCCGGACTATGATTTTAACAAACGCGCCATAGAAGTACTAAAACCCAAATGCGAAAGCGGCAACTACTCCGCGTGCAACGATCTTGCCATCAGTTATCAAAATTTGCAAGATCATAAAACCGCTCTAAAATACTATGAAAGAGCGTGCAAAAACAACTATCAAGCCGCCTGCACAAACCTCGCCAACATGTACCAAACCGGCCTTGGCGTAAGCAAAGACGCAAACAAAGCACTTGAAATCTATAGCGCCTCATGCACGAACGGCGGGGCGTACTCTTGCTACTACTTAGGCGAATTTTATCGCTCGGCAATCGACGGCAAAGAACCGGACTATGCAAACGCCATGTCGGCCTACGATAGAGGCTGCAAACTAGGCGACGTACCGTGCTGCACAAACACTGCGGTCCTCTACGAACACGGACTAGGCGTGGCGCAGGATGAAACAAAAGCTAGAAGCATCTATCGCTCGGCGTGCTTTAGCGGCGACACGTCTGCATGCGACAATCTAAAAAGAATGGGCAGAAAGCGATAATAAAAACTGTAAATTTAACGCATTTAAATTCGGCGTTAAATTTACTACGGCGAGTCAAATTCGGCTCGCCTTTTTAAATTTGACCGTAGCAAATTTAACTTCAAATTTGCCCCAAAATTTACCTCCCAATACCAGCATCTTGAAAATATAAAAACCAAAAACCGTCCGTCAAATTTGACGCCAAACGCTCGCAAATTTAACCGCTCAAATTTAAATCGTAAAAGCCTAAGCCTCTATCGTCACAGGCCTATCAAACGCCGTTATGCTCGGCAGTTCGCCTTTAAATTTCTCGACCTGCACCATGCTCGTGTGCGCAGTGTTGCTTTGCGAGAGCTGCGAGCTAGGCACGTCCTTGGTTAGTACGTTTATGTTGCCGTGTTTGCACAGGCTTTTCTCGCCCCAAACAGCCGGGTCGTACCACGCGCCCTCGCTTACGATCACGACGTTATCTTGCGCGGTGTCGCTCACCAGCGCGCCGCAGAGGATCTCGCCTCGGTCGTTGTAGATCCTCACTACGTCGCCCGTTTTTATGCCGCGCGCCTTTGCCGTGGCGGGGCTGATGAGTGCGGGTTCGCGGTTTGCGATCTCGGAGTAGTTGCGAAGCAGTGAGCTGTTTAGCTGCGAGTGGAGCCTAAATTTAGAGTGCGCGCCGCTGATGGCGATAGGATACTTGCTCACGTCGCCGCCCAGCCACTCAAACGGCTCCATCCACGTCGCGTGCGGCGGGCAGTCGGGATAACCTAGCTTTTCGACCGCTTCGGAGTATAGCTCGATCTTGCCCGACGGGGTTTTTAACGCGTTTTTCTCGGGATCGGCGCGGAAATCCGCGTAGTTTGTAAAGTAGCGCTTTTTCTCGTCGATCTTATCAAATTTGACGTAGCCCTTTTGCCAAAACTCATCAAATTTAGGCATCGCCACTCCCATGCCCTCGGCTTGCTTTGCGGCGTTTTCGTAGATTTCCTTCACCCACTCAAGCTCCGTTTTACCCTCGCTAAAGGCCTGCTCGTACTCCTTGCCCCACTGCGCGCAGATGAGCCGCGCGATCTCAAAGTCGCTCTTGCTCTCGCCTGCGGGCTTAACTAGCGGTTTAATCGCAAAAAGGTATTCGCTAGTCGAGTTTGCAAACTCGATATCCGTGCGCTCGCACTCAAGAGCAGCCGGTAGCACGATATCGCTGAGCTTCGCCGTACTCGTCCAAAAAGGCTCGGTGGTGATGATCGCTTCGATCTTTTTCATCGCTGCGACCGCGCGGTTGGTGTCGGGATGTCGAGTGAAGGTCGAGCCGTTGGCGTTAAACATCACTCTAATGTGCGGCATAACGTACTTTTTGCCGTTGCGCTCGATCTGCTTGCCCGGCTCCATGATCGCGTCTATGAGCCTGCTGTTTGGTATCTCGTGGTATTTAGCCTTAGCCAGCTTGCCTTGCGGGGCGATGTATTTTTCGTTTACCGCCGGGTTAAATGCCTGAAGCTTAGGTGCAACAAAGCTTATATCTGCATTTTTATGCATCTGATCGTTCATCACGTAGCCGCGCCCGGTCTTGCCGATGTCGCCTAGCATCGCAGCTAGCGTAATGAGCGCCCAGTACGCCATCTCGCCGTGGTGCTGGCGCTGGATAGAGTAGCCCGTGACGATGAGCGTGTCTTTTTTGGCTAGCGTACCCGCTAGCTCTTTTAGCTCCTTTTCGCTCACGCCGCAAATTTTACTCGCCCATTTTAGATCCTTTTTCACGCCGTCTTTCGCGCCCGTGAAATAATCCTTAAATTTATCAAACCCGACCGTGTAACGTTCTATAAATTCCTTGCCGTAAAGGCCGTTTTCGTAAAGATAATCGCAAAGTCCGATCAGCATCGCCGTATCGGTGCAAGGGCGCACGGCTAGATACTCCGCGCCGAAATACTCCGCCGTTTCGTTGCGGTAGACGTCAACGCTGTAAATTTTCATCTCGCCTTTTTTAAATTTATCCTTCATAATCTCGTAGTAGGCGTAGGAGTTGTGCATCGGAACGCCGATAGCGATCTTGTTTGAAACGACGGGATTCGTGCCCCAAAATACGATCGTCTTGGCCTCCTTTACCACGCCCTCCCAGCGCGTCGGAGCGTGAGTCGGATCGATAGAGCCCGTCACGTGAGGCAAAAACGCAGTCGCTGCGCCGTAAGAGTAGCCGCCAAGCTCGCTCACGTAGCCGCCAAGCGCGTTTAGCATGCGTTTTGCGGTGCGCTGCGAGTGACCGACCTTGCCGAGGCTGCCCCACTGATAAAGCTGTCCGTAAATGGCCTCCGAGCCGTATTTGTCGAAGTTTTCTTTTAAAATTTTAGCGCTTAGCTTTATCGCCTCGTCCCAGCTAACGCGCACGAAGGGCTCTTTGCCGCGAAGCTCGGGCTTTGGATCTGAGGGATCAGCAAGGAAGCTTTTGCGCACGTAGGGGTATTTCACGCGCGTTTCGTTTTGGATGTGATCGCTTAGGGCGTTGTTTAGCACCGTTGGCATCGCGTCGCCCTCGAAGGGCTCGGTACCAACGACTCTGCCGCCGATGGTTTTTACGTAAAACGCGCCGAATTTATTCGCACAAAGCCCCATCTGCTCGTCAAATATCGCCTGCGCCGCCGCGTCAAACTGTTTTGCTTGCGCCGAAGCTGCCGCGAGCGCGCCTAGTTTTAGAAAATCTCGTCTTTTCATGATTCTGCCTTAAATTTAAATTTGATTGGTTGATTTGGTTTAAATTTAGCGGAATTTACGTGGTTGAGTTTTGCATGGTTTGCCTTTTAACGTATTACGCGACCTCGCGTCTTGGCGGCGATTTTACTAAATTTGGGCTTAATTATCGTTTTAGCGGCGGTTTTTAAAAATAGCGTAAATTTAGGCCAAATTTGATAATATCTCATCAAAATTTAAAGGAAGCAAATGTCAAATTTGAAAGCCGACTTTGAGCTAAAGCCTAACGCCGAGTATAAAAAGACGGCGCGCGAGATCGCTAAAATCGTCTATAAAGGCGATAAATTTATGCGCTATATCAGCCTTTGCGACTTTGCGGCAATTGTTACCGGGATGATTTTTATCACACTTTTGTGCGTCAAATTTTACATCAATGACCTTGGCTGCTTGCTTGAGGACTACGGCTTTGAGAGCGCAGCTATTTTGCCCTATCTTGCGTGGATAGGCGCGTTTTTGACGGTGCTTTACGCCACGGGCTTGCGACCTTGGCTGCTGATTCGCGCTATGCTAAGCAAAGCAAACTACAGCGAATTCGGGCAAAAAAGCGTGATCTTAGAGGATGAGTTTTTCGTGCAAAAGAGCAAATTTGGCGAGGGCAGATACAGGTACGGCATCATCAGCGACGCTCGATATGTGGGCGAGTTTGTCGTCGTTATCATCGCAAACTCCATGTTTTGCGCCGTGCCGCGAGAGGCTTTTGCGGACGGCGGAGCAGAGTTTTTAAGCGAGATAAAAAAGCGCGCGAAGCTAGACGCGCAAAATCAAATTTAGGATTTAAAATGAGCGAATTTGACGAGCTAAGTTTACACGAGCCGTTTCTAAAAGGGCTACGCAATCTAATAAACGGCAACCAAGCTAAGCCTGAGGATTTGGTAGAAATTTCGCACGAAATTTTTGATTTTGAAGCCACAGCTAGCGTGACGTGGGAGTTTTACGGCAAGCGCGAGGAGAGCAAGACCGCAGGCGGCGCAAAAGAGCAGATACACTTCGGCGACGACGTGCGAGGCTACGAAAATCATGCCAGAGAGTGCTTGCTGCAGGCTAGAGATAGCGCGGATCTGCGTGAAATTTTACTCACCGAATTACGCCAAGACGCAAAAGAGGCCGTCGCAAAATCAGGCGGCGCGGTTAGGTATTACGATTTTAAGCCATTTAGCATGAGCGAGCGTTGCGACGAGTGCGGAGGCGACGGGCAGACGCGCTGCGGCGAGTGCGGCGGACGCGGTAAAAAAACCTGCTCCAGCTGCGGCGGACGCGGACAACAAAGCTGCTCCACGTGCGGAGGCAGCGGCGGCGTAAATCGCCCTCACACGCAGTACAACTCCGACGGTAGCACCTACGTGACGTATCGCTACGAGAGCTGCTCATCATGCGGAGGTAGCGGCTCAAATACCTGCTACGGCTGCTCGGGATCAGGCACGGTTAGGTGCGGCGGATGCGGGGGATCAGGCTATGTGCAGTGCGCCCAGTGCAACGGTCACGGATATTTTACCACGGTAGCAAACATCGGCGCCTACGCGCAACCAAGCGTAAATTTACGCATAAAATCACGCGCCTACGCCGACGAGCTTTTGGACTTTTTATGCGCTCGCAGCTGCAAATTTATCTCGCAGACGATACCGTTTTATCAAGACGAAGAGAGCGGCGACGAGAGCTTGCATCTGTTTTCTTACGTGGGCTCTAGCGCAATAACGCGGCTAAATTTTATCCTGCTAGGCAAGGAGTACGAAGCGGTGGGCTTTAGCAACCCGCCCTACGCCTTTATCAGGCCGCCGTTTTTCGATGATCTTTTCGCAGACGAGATATCTATGCTGGAAAAGATTGATGCCGACGGCAAGATAACTAGGCGCGAGGCGTTTAAATTTTTCACGCGCTACTGTTCGCAGCCAGCCCTTGACTCCGCGCTAAAGCGTATCGCTAAAACAGACGGCGCACAAACCGAGGCCGCAAACGCCGTGATAGAGGCCTGCGAAGGCTACGTCTCAAGGGGCGCGGCGAGCAAGCTTGGCGATACGATGAAAAAATGCCTGGATAAAATCTCTCCCGTCTACTCGCCTGCGGTTTGGTTTGGGCTAGGCTCTGTGTTTTGGCTGATTGCGCTAATTTTTACGGCGGGATTTTTAGGCGAAAATTTAGCCGAGCGCTACATCATGGCGCCTATTTATACGCTTATATTTTTGGCCGTTTGCGCGGGCGCTGCTTGGTGCGTCTTAGCGCCTCTTAGCGCGCTGGTTACGCTGATTCGCCGTAGTGCCGTGCCTAAAGAGTACCGCCAAAGCATGCGAAACAAAGAGGCTTTTGCTCTGTTTTTTAAAATTTTAGCAGGCTTTGGAGCAGTCGGCGCGATCTATGGCGCGATATCGAGTTTTGGTTACGCGCCGACTCTTATGCAGCTTGACGAGCGCTTTGAGGCATCGCGCAGCCTGGAGGCCAAATTTCGCGAGATGACGGCTAAATTTGAGGGTTCTAGCGACCAAGAGCGCGAAGCAAACTCTACCGCTACAGCCAAAACAGCGCCGCAGATGACGCAAAAAGAGAAAATTTTATACGTGCAAAAGGCTATCGGCGTCAAATCTGACGGCATCATGGGCGCGCGCACGCTCAAAAAGGCGCAGGAGTTTTTGGACGCAAATTTGACGAACGCGGATGAAATTTACGAAGCGATAAAAGCAAAAGAAGCAAGCCGCGCAAAGTGATTGATTATAACTCATTTTAGGAGGATAAAATGCCCAAAATCAACTGGGACGGAAGGTCTGCTGGCAACGGTACTTGGGTATACGAGGGCAACTAGCTAAAGCCCAAATACGGCGCAACCACGCACAATATGTTTGAATTTGACGGCGGGGTGCTAAAGCCCAAAACAGGAGCCAACTCCTCTAATACCTTTGAGTTTGACGGGAGAAAAATAAAACCCAAATACGGCGCAAATTCAAGCAACACTTGGGTGATACAAGGTAGTGTCGTTAAGCCCGATTTTGGTTCAAACTCGAGCAACACCTACGACATAAACAAAGCTCCCATCGCCGTCATAATAGGGCAAGTCTGCCTAAAACTGTGGTAGCGGGACAGGATACGAGCCGTTTGTTTTAAAACTTACGATTTCGGCGTGCGGCGCGGTAAATTTGACTCGGATTAAATTTGACGCTCAATTTTAGTGGGCGCCGCAAGCTAAATTTTAAAACAGATCCGCGTTTTTGTCGCTATTCCACACATACTCCATCGTCCGAGCGATCCTCTGCGCTTCGTCCAGTCCGTGCATATCGGCGATAAACCCCAGAGCCGCGTCGATACCCGCGCTCACGCCCGAGCCGGTGTAAAATTTCCCGCTAACGCACCAGCGGGCCGCACGCACCCAGCGCACGCTAGGAGCCTCCGAGGTCACCCACTGCCATGATAGTTTGTTGCTTGTGGCCTCCATGCCGTCCAAAAGCCCTGTTTTAGCTAGCAAAACCGAGCCCGTGCATACCGCGATCACGTACTCGTGTCTGCGCGCCAGCTCGCCCAGAGCCGCGATAAACTCGCTATCATGCGCAAGCTCTCTAACCGCAAAACCGCCTGGCACTAGCAAAACGTCAAATTTGGCGATCTCGCTTAGCTTTCGCGTCCAAATTTTAGCATTCGTACTGCTGCCCACGAGCCCGCCGGTAACCGAGAAGTACTCTATCTCATAGCATTTTCGCCCGTTATCCAGCGCCCTAGATAGCGCCTCGGCGGGTCCTAGCGCGTCCATCGTAGTAAATCCGTCAAAAAGCAAAACGTTTAGCGCCTTCATAGCGATCCTTTTATCGATTTTAGTTTCAAATTTAGCCCAAATTTGATTACGAGCGGCTAAAATTTAATGAGATTTTTCGCATTTGCGAGGTAAAATTACAAAATCACTTTAAATCAAATTTTTAAGGAAAGACGATGCTAAGCGACAGAGAAATAGAAGCGAGCGCAAAACCGCAAAATATCGTAAAAATCGGTGCAAAACTAGGGCTAGGCGAGGAGGCACTAGACACCTTCGGCAAGCTAAAAGCCAAGATCGAACCGCGACTAGGCAGCGCGCACGGCGCAAACCTCATCCTAGTTACCGCAACTAACCCGACGCCCTACGGAGAGGGCAAAACGACCGTAACCGTGGGGCTATCTGACGGCTTAGCGCGTATCGGCAAACGCGTGTGCGCCGCACTTCGAGAGCCAAGCCTTGGGCCGGTTTTTGGTATAAAAGGCGGAGCGACAGGCGGCGGTTACTCGCAGGTGACGCCTAGCGAGGATATCAACCTGCACTTTAACGGCGACTTTCACGCTATCACCTCGGCAAACAACCTCATCGCTGCGATGCTAGATAACCACATCCACCACGGCAACGAACTGGACATCGATCCCACCCGCATCCACTGGAAGCGGGTGATGGACATGAACGACCGGGCCCTGCGCAGCACCATCGTGGGCCTGGGCGGCCACGTGAACGGCCAGCCTCGCGAAGACGGCTTCGACATCGTGGTGGCCAGCGAGGTCATGGCCATCTTCTGCCTGGCCACGTCGCTCATGGACCTGCGCGAGCGGCTGGGCGAGATCGTCTTCGGCCTGGACCGCCAGGGCCAGCCTCTGCGTGCACGGCAGCTGCAGGTCCACGGCGCCATGGCCGTGCTGCTGCGCGATGCCATCAAGCCCAACCTGGTGCAGACCCTGGAAAACAATCCGGCGCTGCTGCATGGTGGACCCTTTGCCAACATCGCGCACGGCTGCAGCTCGGTCATCGCCACCCGCGCGGGCCTGAAGCTGGCCGACTACGTCGTCACCGAAGCCGGCTTCGGCGCCGACCTGGGCGCCGAGAAGTTCCTTGACATCAAGTGCCGCAAGGCCGGCCTCTGGCCCGATGCCTGCGTCATCGTCGCCACCGTGCGCGCCCTCAAGTACAACGGCGGCGTTCCCGTGAAGGAACTGGGTACCGAGAACCTGGCCGCGCTGGAAAAGGGCATGGCCAACCTCGAACGCCATGTCGACAACATCACCGGCCGCTTCGGCCTGCCTGCCGTGGTGGCCATCAACCGCTTCGACGCCGACACCGAGGCCGAACTCGACCTCATCCGCCGTGCCATGCGGGCCCGTGGCGTGGACGTGGTGCTGGCCGAACACTGGGCCAAGGGCAGTGCCGGCGCCGAGACGCTGGCCCACGAAGTGGTACGGCTGGCCGAACAGGGCAAGGGTGCATCGGCAGCCCGCACGGTTCCGAACCCCCTCTATCCGGACGACATGCCCCTCTGGGACAAGCTTCGCACCATCGCCACCCGCATCTATGGTGCGGCCGACATCAGCGCACCGGCCAAGGTGCGCCGCCAGATCGAGGACTGGCAGGCCCAGGGCTACGGCCATTACCCCGTCTGCGTGGCCAAGACGGCCGCCAGCTTCTCCACCGATCCCACGGCGCTGGGCGCACCCAGCGGTCACGTCGTCAACGTGCGCGAAGTGCGTCTGTCGGCCGGGGCCGGCTTCATCGTCATGATCTGCGGTGACCTGATGACCATGCCCGGCCTGCCCAAGGTTCCCTCCGCCCAGCGCATCGACATCGGTCCGGACGGCAAGGTGGTGGGGCTGTTCTGATCATTCCCCTGCCAGTGCCCGCACCGGGTCCAGTCGGGCCGCCTGGCGCGCCGGCATGAATCCGAAGATCATGCCCGTGGCCACGGCACAGCCGAAGGCCATGGCGGCAGCCAGCGGCGAGAAGGCCATCGGGATGCCCAGCGCCTTCAGCCCCAGGCCGACCAGCAGCCCGCCGCTCACGCCCACCGTGCCGCCGATGCCTGTCAGCAGCATGGCTTCCACCAGGAACTGACGCAGGATGTCGGCCTGCCGGGCGCCGGTGGCCATGCGGATGCCGATCTCGCGGGTGCGCTCGCGCACCGTCATCAGCATCACGTTCATCACGCCGATGCCGCCCACCAGCAGCGAGATCGCGGCGATCAGCCCCAGCATCAGCGTCAGCGTCCGGTTGGCCTGCGCCAGCTGCTGCACCGCCTGCGCCTGGTTCAGGATGTTGAAGTCCTTGCGGCCATGACGGGCCGTCAGCGTCTTCACGATGGCGGCTTCGGTCTCGGCGGCATGCCGCATGTCGCGGATGACCACGTTGATGCGGCTCAGTTCCATGCTGCCGACCAGCCGCACCGCTGCCGCGCCCACCGGCACGATCACCTGATTGTTGACATCATCCCCCGGGAAGGGGGCGGGTTTCGGCGCCATCACCCCGATCACCCGGAACGGCACGTTGCCCACCAGAATCTCCTGGCCCACTGCCTGGCCGTGGGCGCCGAACAGCGCCTCGCGCACCCGCTCGCCCAGCAGCACCACCTTGCGCAGATCGTGCTCGTCTTCCGTCTCCAGCAGCGTGCCCTGGCTGACCGGCCAGTTAAGCGCCTGCGCGAAGTGCCGGGTGGTGGCGCTCAGATTAGTGCGCAGCGTCCGGTTGCCATGACGCACGATGATGCCGTTCTGGTCGATGACAGGCGAAGCCTGCTCCACGTTCGGCACCTGCTGCACGGCCGCCACATCGGCCATCGACAGCGGTCGGGCCTGCTGGGTATCGGACAGCCATTCCCGGAAGATGTAGATCGTGCGCAGCCCGAAGGTCTGCATCTCGGCCAGAACCTTCTCCTGCGAGCCCTGGCCCACGGCCAGCATCACGATGACCGACGCCACGCCGATGATGATGCCCAGCAGCGTGAGCCCGGTGCGCAGCCGGTTCAGTCGCATCACCCGCCAGGCCGAGCGCAGGATCTCCGGCAGGTCCGCCAACAGCGGCAGCCGGCCGCGCCCGCGCAGCGGGGGTAGGTCTTGCGCAGGATGCCCAGCTGGCGCAGGTTCTCCGCCGCGCCCGCGCAGCGGGGCCAGGTCGGACAGGCCGGCAGGGGCTTCTGCCGGCGCCTCGGCGCACGGCCTGCCGTCCTTGCGTACCGGCGCATCGGCATGTTGGACCGGCGCATCGACATGCCGGACCGGCAGGCCATCGTCGGCCATAGCCCGGCCGGTTTCCGGCAGCGGACGCGCGTTCCCGTCGACGGGCGCCGTCGCATCCTCCATGATCCGGCCGTCAGCCATCGAGACGATGCGTCGCGCCCGGGCCGCCACCGCCGGATCGTGGGTGATCAGGATCAGCGTGTGACCGGCAGCTGCCAGCTCGTCCAGCTGCATTACCTGCTCGCCACTCGTCGAATCCAGCGCTCCGGTCGGCTCGTCGGCCAGAATCACCCGCCCGCCGTTGACCAGTGCCCGCGCAATCGACACCCGCTGCTGCTGGCCGCCCGAGAGCTGGTGGGGCAGGTACTGCAAACGCTCCGCCAGGCACAGTCGTGAGAGCAGGGCGGCCGCACGCTCGTGCCGCGCCCGTTCGCTCACGCCCGCATAGCGGGCCGGCATCGCCACATTGTCCAGTGCCGAGGACGTGCCGATCAGGTGGTAGCCCTGGAAGACGAAGCCGAACACCTCGCGCCGCAGCGCGGCCAGCGCATCGTCGTCCAGCCCCGAGACCGCCTCGCCCTGGAACAGGTACTCACCGCTGCTGGGCCGGTCCAGGCAGCCCAGGATGTTCATCAGCGTCGTCTTGCCCGAGCCCGATGCCCCGACGATGGCCACGTACTCGCCTGCGCGGATCCGTAGGTCGATGCCATGCAGGATCTCCACCTCCGGTACCCCGTCCCGCCCCCCGAAACGCTTGCGCACCTCACGCAGCTCGATCAGCACCGGTGCCGCCATGGCCGCCTCCCTTCCCACGTCCCGCCTTTCATGTCCCGCCTCCCTCGTACTGGAGCATTCCGGACGGCCTCATCCCCTTTCCCATGTCCGCCATGTCCCGCCTTCGTGGCGCGTCCCGTGTCTCCCGCGTCCCGATCTCGCCCGGTCAGGCCCCCGGGACAACCATGCCAGGGCCGGGGTCAACGACGATGCCCGACGCGTCGGGGGATGCTTCGGTTGCGACGTTCAGCAGCACCTCATCGCCCTCGTCCAGCCCTTCCAGCACCTCGCCCAGCACCAGGTCGGTCACGCCGATGCGTACCGTGCGCTGCAGAGCGCTGCCATCGGCAAGGCGCAGCCGGGCCCGGTAGGTGCCCGGCGGGGCATCCGGCTGTCGTTCCAGCGCTGCCATCGGCACCGCCAGCACGCCTGGTGCCGAACGTGCCACGAACGACACCTGAGCCGTCATCTGCGGCCGCAGCACCCCGTCGGTGTTGTCCACGTCGAAGAGGGCCGTGTAGTTGACCACCGTGGGTGTCGTGGCCGATGCACTGCTGTCCTGGCCGCCATCACCCTGGCTGCTGCCGGCCGGCAGATCCGGCGCCGGCAGCACCTGCCGCACCTTGCCGTGCCAGCGCCGGGGCGCCTCCTCGTGGCCCAGCTGCGCCACCAGCGGGCTGAACCACACCGGCATCCCCGCCGTCACGCCCTGCACATCGGCCTCGGACACCCGGGTGCGGACCGTCATGGTCGCCAGGTCGGCGATGCGCATCATCCGGGGCGTCTGGTAGGTGGCGTTCAGCGTCTGGCCTTCGCGGGCCTCCAGCGCGATGACCGTGCCGTCCATCGGTGCATAGATGCGCGTGTACGAAAGCCGGGTCTCCTCGGCGCGCAGCGTGGCGCGCGTTTCCTGCATCTTCGCCTGCAGGCTGGCGATGCGGGCCTGAGCCATCTCCAGCGCCGCCTCCGCATTCTCCAGGTCCTCGCGGGTGGCCGCATCCTGCTTCAGCAGGCGCCGTCGCCGCTTGAGCTGCTGGCTGGCCAGCCGCATCTGGATACGTTGCTCCACCTCTTGCGCCTGAAGCGACGCCAGCGACGCACGGGCACCTTCCACCACGGCCTGCTGCACGTCCGGATCGATCTCCAGAAGCAGCTGGCCGCGCTTCACATCGTCACCCACCTGCACGTGGATGCGCTTGACCTGACCCGAGACCTGCGCACCCACATCCACGTAACGGCGCGGCTCCACCGTGCCCGTGGCCGTGATCAGCAGCTGGATGTCCGCCCGGGTCACCCGGGCCGTGGGAGGCGTCACCGGTGGCGGACGCCACCACCACCAGCCGCCCGCGGCCAGCAGGAGCAGTACCGTGACCATCGCCAGCCAGCGACGCCATGAACGGGATTGCCCGGCCGTGCCGGCGCGGGTCTTGTGGGGGGCGCTCATGCGGGAGAGAAGAAAGCGGCCTGTGCCAGGCCAAACATGTCCGACGATGAACCATCGGTCCGCGAATTCTTCTCACTCAACGCGCATGGCAGCCGCCATGTTGACACGAATCAACCGTGCTCCTGACGGTCTGCCATGCCATGCCGCCGGCATGTCTCCAGGGCCAGCGCAGCGCAAGATCCGCAGGGCGGTGAACCTACCCGGGTGATGCCTTCCCATCCCTGCCTGCGCCTCCGGCCGGACGCAGGCGGGTGTGCCCCCGTGATCGCTCAGACCGGGTGGCGGAAGCGCTCGATCTCCTCGGTCTCGATTGTCGGCGTCGGCCCGATGTGGGTCGCCACCATGGCCCCCAGCGCGCAGGCAAAGTCCAGCGCCTCGTCCGGCGAGGCGCCGTTGAGCAGCTTGTAGATCAGGCCAGCCAGGAAGCTGTCGCCCGAGCCCACCGTATCGGCCACCTCCACCCGGAAGCCCGTGTGGAAATGCATCTGGTCGTCGGCAAAATACAGCGCCCCGTGCGGTCCCAGCGTCACGCACAGCCGCTCCAGACCCGCCA
>ERZ773267.838-NODE-838-length-18657-cov-11.662563_pt1 | contig 18657 bp, 11 predicted proteins | sample MGYA00511959_ERZ773267 | MGnify/ENA primary metagenome ERZ773267 (study PRJEB29015, sample SAMEA2738165) | human oral metagenome | biome: human oral; feature: human-associated habitat; material: saliva | place: China | collected 2240 ... | reverse complement strand
AGTGTGAGTTCTTTAAACACCTTTTGTAATTTTGCACTTGCTGGTTGACTCTGCGATAGCATATCTATCTTGAAAGTGTGTAATTCTATTTAATTTCTTTTGCGTTTTCGTAAAAATAATGTAAATTTGCATTCTGTTAGTAATTAGATTACATGTGGAATTTGGATGAGCTATAAGTTGGCTAAAACCATCCTAATTGTAGTTCGATTCTAATATAAACATTAATAGTAATAAACATACTTGCATATGATATCTATGGTAAGGATATAGATTTTCAGATATTAGTCTTCATATTTTCAAAATGAATATTTCGCTTTTTGATATTTTACTCTATATAGATAAATTAGCAACTTGACCAAATGGAAAGGAGGTACATTAATGAAATGTTTTTTTTACCTAATTCTAACTAAAAAGAATTTTTGAATTATAAACCGATTACAAATAATTGTTAATGAAATATTATCATAAATATGAATAGTGCAATAGCATTAATTATTATAGGCATACTAGTATTGCTTGTATTACCTAGAATGATTTCTGGAGGGAAAAAAAATAAGTCTAAGAAACAAAAGGTTACAGCATGTAGGGTTATTGGCTGTCTACTTATCTTTCTAGGTACTTATAATGCAATTATAACTTTATTAGGAAATTAATTAAAAAAATATGAATATTATATTCTCTAGATTTAACGTAGTAGGGCTCTTAACATTGATGGTTGTTACATTTGCTTCTTGTGGAGCATCTCGAATTGATGATCTGGGAAAGTTAAAAGCTTTCCACTATGCAACTACTAAAAGTTCGTCTAATCAGCTTGCCACTGATAAATCTAAGAATGGAGGAACTTGTGTAGACCTCTATATTGATTACTCTGATTGTATGACAACTGCAGCTAGTTCTGCCTACTACCAAGGTATTCAACCTGCCATTATAGCCTGCAATCCTAATTACTACTCCATAAAAGGTAATATAATTACTCTTGAGAGCAATGATAAGATGAAGATTCACCAGTTATTGAATACCATAACAAATGTTGATTATTCTAATATAAAGGGAGCTGTAGATAGTATAGTATCAAAAAATAGAGAAGCTATATTAATTACAGATGGAGAATTCTATCAACAATATGTAGGAGCGAATCTAAACAATCCTTATCTTGCTGATGAGTTCAAGAAATGGCTGATAGCAGGCCATGATATTTATGTCTATAGTGAGCCTTATATTTCTGATGGATTCACCAAGAATAGATACTATATGCTCTTTACAGATCACCGCTTGAACAATAATATTCAACAGATTTTCTCCCGTGTAGCACCACAAAATGCAGAAGTAAAGATGGTACATCTTTATAGTGGTATACCCTCTGCCGAAATTGCTGAAAAAGGAGTAATTTTCAACGAACAGTTACTTATCACCCCTGATAGTGAAGTGTGTCCCGCTATGTCTTTTGAAAGTCACACTATGGACGCAACATGGGATGATGTATATGAGTATGTACTCAAGGCAACAGATGACAATGGTAATCCTATCAAAGGTGGTGATTTTTTTCTTAAAGGCATTAAGGTGGATGTATCAGAAGCTGATGCCTACAAACCGTCAGAAATTGAAGTCAAGTGCTATGAGATAAGTGATATCTATGAGAGCTTTGACCCAAAGTCGCCAAAGGTTACTCTACCACAACCAATCAAGTCGATATTCGTTCTTGACGAAGAAGCCTGGAAAAAAGGTGAAATCATACTCAAGCTAGACCCTTCCTTTGATGGTTCTACCCTGACAGGCACGTCCGGAAATCTTCTGAGAATTGATATCTGCGTCAAGAAATCTGAAGAGAATTTCTCAGAAAATGAAGAAATCGGTGGAAAATTCAAATTTAACTCTCGATGGGGTTTCAACACTTCTATTTATGAAAGTCTGAAGCAAACCCTAAAGGATCCTTCTATCAACCCAGAGAACAGTGGTGACCCTGTCATCTATACTATCTACCTTTCAACTTATACAAAATAGTTTAATTATTAAATCGTTTAAATTATGACCTCAAAAATCGTTACAGCTGCTCAACTTCATCAAGCAGAGATTGCTACTTACATGACAGATGCCATCGTAGGTATCGCCTTCGTTATTCTTATTCTTATTGTTGCCAACTTAATAAAATGGCAGCCTGGTACTTATGACAGTTCACCTGCGAAACGCAGAATCTGGTTTTGGATATTAGGCGTTGCATGTTTGTTCACCAGCCTTGGGATAGACTATACTACATGGATGACCCGTATTGACAAAGCTAAGTTTGTCAGCGAGTACACTATCCACATGATAGCTGCAGCTGTCGCAGGTGTCATATTGTATGGACTGATTACATTTATAATCTGTAAATTTCAGAAAAAAGATACAAAGCTTGCTTCAATGTTTTAAGAAGGAACTTATCGATAATATTTATGAATACATACAATATCATAGCCATAGGCGGAACTGGAATGCGATGTGCAGAGTGTGTTGTGCAGCTCTGTGCCATGGGCATGTTTGACAATACGGAAATCAATCTTTTGACTCTTGATACCGACTACAAAAACGGTAATTTTAAGAGATTGAAGAACCTTGTTGATAATTATAACAGGCTTACTGCTGACCGAGAAGGAGTTGCTTCTGATACATTGTTCTCTGCAAAGATAAACTACTATACATTTTCGCCAGATTACAGCACAGGAACTAACTATGACATAGTAGCTCATTATAGTGACGCACAGGCTTCAGTACACGATGAAGATGGTGTAAAATGGCAGGAAAGCGACCTTGTGGATTTGTTCCTTACACCAGAAGTTCGTAAGATGGATCTGCAGCATGGTTATAGAGCACAGACTCAGATGGGCTCTATGCTGATGTACCATGCTATAAAAGAAGAAGCCTACGAAAATAAAGGAAAGGCATCTGACCTTGTCAGATTTGTTGAGAACCTGATGACATCCCCAGGTAGCATTGTTTTCCTTTTCGGTTCTGTTTTTGGTGGTACAGGTGCATCTTCTATTCCGATTTTACCACATGCACTGCAAGAGGCAGCAAAAATTATTTCCAAAGATGGTCAAGGAGACTTGCTTTCAAAGAACCTGTTTGGTACCGTAATGCTGACAAACTATTTCAGTTTCGACGCCCCAAACACCAATGACTCCGTTTTTGCTACTTCTGATAAGTTTGCCCTTAACTCACAGGCTGCCTTGTCTTTCTACAATGAAGATGAGACAGTTCGCTCTACTTATAAGCGATTATATATGATAGGTAGAGAGATGCCCAGAAACGTATCTAGAGATGATGCTGAAAGCGTAACTGGTGGTGATGCTCAACGCAACCCTGAAGATTACATAGAGTTAGTAGCAGCTTCTGCAGCGTACGATTTCTTCCAAAATGCCAAGTCTCATCTTACGAAACCAGTATTTACAGACGAAGCTGAGATTTTCTACCGTACAATGGCATCTGATGAGAATAATTGCCTGACATTTGAGTCTTTCTTTGGTTCAGATAAGGATATATTTGCACAGAAGTGTGGAATAATGATGGCTTCTGCTTTTTTATTTGGTCCACTTAATTTTGCTTCAAATAGACGAAAGCATGCCTCTTATAAAGCTTTAACAGAAGAAAACATTAAGGATATTCGAGATTTCTTCCGAACCTTCTACGATTTGGAAGGTCTTAACGAAAGAGAACCTGGTGATGGCTGGATCAAGCAAATGCAGAAATCTGCAGAGGAGCAAGGTTACCAAGGCTTCCTGTTTAATCAGGCAGCTTTTAACACGACGCCGAACAGTGCAATGAAGTTTAAGTTTAATGACAAGTTATATCCCGAAAACTCGAAGTATAAATACAACGTCAGTCTTTTAAGCAGTGCGTATGATACGTTTAAAAAAGAATTTGGAGATACAGTGTTTGGTGACAGTGACAGGACGGCTGTTTCCTCACTTTTCAAACGCACGTATGATACTTTTACAAAACTATACGGTTTCTAATATAAATATTACTGACAATGACAATAACAAATAACCTTCTACCAAAATGTGTCAGAGGTAATGACACACAACAGGCGAGACCAAACTCGTGGGAGAGAATGGAGCAGCCGGAACAGTTAATCGACAGTATAGATACCACTGGTGGTGAACTGACTGATGCCGCAAAATTCAACCTTCTTGTTTCAAGTGTGCCTTCACCTTGGGCAAGAGTGCATCTCACCCAGCATGCTATTATGGCGAAGGAGGACAGGTCTGACACTCGTACATTATCTCAGTTTTATTCGTTCCTCTGCAGTGAGTGGAGAGGATTAATGGCTGCTTATGTTCTTTATCCGGAAGATTTTGAACTTACAGAACCTATAGAATTGGTTTCGAAAGATATCTCTAAGCGTTCTGGAAAATTTGATATCCTGAGTATTTATTCTGAGATGTTATTTGAGAATGAAGCACTTTGGAAATATGAAAAGGGGCAGCTTGAGAGTCCAAAGATGCAAATTCTTTATTACCACAATGGTGATACTCGTTATCCTGTTGGTGGTACATCTCCTTTCAGTATTCTCTTTTCTAGCATGAACTACCGTATGCCTGTTGATGAACAGAGAATCTACTGGATTGTTGACGGAAAGTTCCAGGATCCTGCTGATGTCAAGTTTGAAACCTATTATAAAGAAGGTGAAGCAAAATACAATGATAAGCACTTCAACAACTTGAAGAAACTGTATTCTTTTTTGAATGGTGTTCAGAGAAATTCTGCTAGCTATATTGATACGCTGAAAGGTATTTGGGACAGTAATCATGAAATTGAGAATACGCAAGATACAACAAATACTCGATGTAATTTAGTTCAAAGGGTGTTAACGTCAGCTATTGCAGCATGGATAGATGATATTCGTAAAATATTAGGGGATAATATTGCAGAAAAATCAAAGAATATTCCTGTCAACCACAAACGTCCCTCTGGTCCACTTGGTGAACTTCTAAATATCAAGTCTTTTTACTATTGGAGAAACGCTGCTTTCTATACGAAATCTTTCGAGGATGCAGGGATCAACTCCGACAGTCTTGAGGTGTTGATAAATGATGTGGAGAAACTCTTCATTGATAGTGATTATCTTGCACTCTGGCGCGATTGTGCTATTCCAAAGACCGACCCTTCAGGCCGTCCGACTTCGGAAAAAGAACATGATTACCGTATGGCGCCAGTACATTTCATTGAGACTATTGAAGATGGTCAAACTTGGTTCCTGGCTATTCCACTGAGTGAATATGCCCTTGAAGATGTTTTCAAACAGGAGTTTGTTCCTATTATTGAAGGCAAAAATCAAAATGTAAGGATTGAGGCTGAAAAGAACGGAAAAAGAGTAGATGTCTATCTGAAGGCTCGCATTGATTCAGAGGGAGAATGGGTAAATATCCGTAACAGATCTTTTAATGTAGAAATACCTGACCAGACTAAAAAGGTATTTGTATGGCCTAATTTCCGTTCTTCTAAGTGGCAGAAGTATTATTTTTACAGTGAGTACCCAACGAATGCAACAAAGGACGTTCAAATGATACCTGTCTTCGAAGACATGGCTGATATTGAAGACACAAATAATACGGACACCTGGTCTAAGGATACTTTCCTAAGAATGATAAAGTATCCGGCAACGGCTACGTCGGATACGCATGCATATGAAATTATTCGAACTAACAAACCTTTGTGCAGAATCAAAATCCGAAAGAGAATTGGTAACGGTGTTTTCGATCTGGGATGGCTAGTCATCCGTCAGCAAGACCAGACGAACTTAGACCGGCACAAGGGTATGCAAGTCTATCCTGATGGAGATATACTTGCAGGAACGACCGTGGGATTTGATTTCGGTAGTACGAACTCATGTGCATATTATTGTGGACAAGGAACAAACGACATTCGCCCTATTTCTTTCAAAAACAGACGCCTTGCCATCATTGGCTTTGACAATAAGCCAATTGATACAGCAGAGCCAAATGAACTGCTATTTATCTCTAATGAAGAACCTATCAACCATAATGGGCAGATTAAGTCTTGGCTACATGAACATAACCAGAGCTTCATTGACCCAACACAGATGGGTGAGGAATTGGTAGGTGGTGTGCCGGTTAATGAGACTAACATCACTGTATTGGATATGAATCGCTATAACATTACTACCAATGCCGGTAAACTCCACTACAATATGAAATGGCTGGTAGACAATTATGGTTCTCGTCGGAAGAAGGCCTTTATGAAGATGGTATGGATTCAGATATGTGCTGACTTGTTTGAAGAGAGACTCTATCCTCAGACACTCAACTGGTCTTACCCTAGTGCTATGGGTTCAAAAGATATGAGTGCTTTGGAGAGTATCTTTGCTGACATTCCTTCCCCATGCCCAGATTATCGTATTCAGGAAATAAATTCATTTACTGAAGCAGAGGCTGTCTGCTCATACTTCTTGGACAAAAGAATCGCACTTGAGGCACATAATCTGTTTGTGGGTATTGATATTGGTGGCTCTACCTCTGACATTCTTGTTCTTGGCAAAGAACCCCACCAGGCATTAATGCCAGAAGTAAACGTAGATTCTGCTGCACAGCCTAGCGCAGCAAGTAATACAGCTGTAAGCTATAGCGAATTGAGCCGCGAGGACTTATGCAAGCTTGTTCATAAGATTGGCTTGTCTGGCAAGGTAGATTTGGACGAACTGAGCCGCAAGGAAATAATCAATTATATTGAGGAGCATTATACCCCGACAGAGGTTGATTATGATGAACTTAGTCGTAAGGAACTATGCGATCTTGTGCGTCAGCGTGGTCTTACTTGTGAGGTTGACGAGCTAAGTCGCTCTGAGATTGTCAATTTCCTTAAGGCAAACGAAAGTGGTGTGAATATAGATTACGATGAAATGACTCGTGAACAGTTATGTAATCTTGCACGTCATCGAAGGCTTGATTCAAATGTGAACTTGGATGATATGGGGCGTTCGCAGATTGTGGATTTACTAAAGAGTCAAGCCTCAACGACAAGTACTCAGTTTATAACGAGATCTGAACCTTCCATCAGTACTTCTCCAGAAACAGCTACCACATCTGTCAGGAGAGGAGGGACTGATCGACGCTTGTTTACACAGTGCTCTGTCCGAATGGCGGCAGGGGTGTTCTTTGACGCTATTATTGGGTCAAAGAAATTCCGAGACTGTATCAGAAACTTCCATGCTTCGAGAGAGACCAATATCAAGGTTGAGGATATCAATAGTATAGAAGCTAACCCGTTAAGAGCTCCATATTATTTGAACAACATCTTCGACCAGTTACATGGTGATGCTGAATTCAAGAAATTCTATGGCTACCTAAAGAATGATGTACCATTTGTGTTTACATTGCCAGCCTATATAGTGGGGGCTTTAATGACGTATACAGGAATGTTGGTACGCAATGCTATTATCAAGCAAAGACTTGAACAAGTAGAAGAGGTACATCTACGCTACTTTGGTAAGGGTGGTCGATTGTTTGAATGGCTATTCTTTACTTTCAGACACGAAGAAGTTTCGGCTTATCTCAATGCCTGCTTTGAAGTCGGATTAAAAAATGAGCTTATAAATGAGGCTTTGGGTCGTAGTGCAGACCATAAGCCTATAATTTGTGTTTTCGATAATATAGATGACGATCGGTATGGTCAGAACGAAAACTCAGAGAACAAGTCAGAGGTAGCTAGAGGCTTGGTTTCACGTCATGAAATCAAGGGGATTGATGCAAACCGCCGTAATATATATGGTCGACGTAGGGAGCATACAACTAACGAATACGATGCCCGCAAACAGGAGATTATTGGTGAGATTGGTGTTAGTAAGAATGGTATTACGCTCGATGAACTGTCTCTTGTTGATGATAACTTCTATGAGTTTGAAGGAAGCGTGTCTATGCCACGCGAGTTTAAGAACTTCTCTGGATTTATGGAAACCTTCATCCAGTTTATAGGGCATGCAACCAGCGTATATCCTTCTACTACCAGGCTGATCAATAAGATTAAGGAGGTGAGCAATGTTCGTAACTTTATTATCAGAGATACCGAATTCCAGAAGTATACAGCGAGTCTCAGAGACGGGAATGAGGATTCATACCGTATGCCCGTCTTCATTGCAACGGCGTTGTATTATCTCGAGGAAGTTCTCCTAAAAGAGGTTTTTTCTGATAACAATTAAACTGTAAACGTATTTTCATTGCAAAATATGGCAAAATACATTCAATTATACCTAGACACCGACTTCATTCTTCCTATTGGAGTCGGTGACTCTGGGAATATTAATAAGTATATAGATCAGCAGGCCTCGCGCCGATTATGGCTTTATTTTTCTCGTACTACAAATAATGTAATATTTGACTCTACGGAGTCAAACAGAGCTAACTTTGTTGCAGGAAGGGAAGGTTTCTATGGTGATTTCTGGATGCACATAGAAAACGGTGATAAGGTTCCAGGAGAGTCCTATAAATATATAGAGCTGCTTGACCTTTCACGTATTATTTCCAAGTTGCGCGACTGGTCTAATGAAACAATATTTACAGAAACACCGGAAGTTGTACTCAATTTCTCTACCGTTATCCCTGTGAAGGCTCGAAAAGTTTTTGCAGCTTATCTTGAGGAAAAACTGGGTAAGATTCGTAGTTACAGCATCGAACTGAACAATATGCTTTCATCGAAAGTACTTTATGATAATCAAACACTGTCTCCTTCTTTTGGTGATCAACTGTTAATAATTCAGTCTGCAGGCTATGATATACTAATGTCTACCCTGACCTGGTGCGGTGACCAGTTTATGCAAGGTGACGAATCTTTCAGACTTCGTAAGAAGGGTGGCGAATACCTGAAAGAAGCTCTTGCTAAAATGGTTGTAGACAGATATGAACAGAGCTATCATATGCTTCTTCCTGCACAATTGGAAAACGAGTACCACTATCAGATGCAATTTACAGATGAATGGTTGAAAGAAAGAAAAGGTGATGAAGATATATGGATTGATAATTTCCACTATTCTAATAATCTTGCCAAATTCTATCCACCCATTCAGATTGATGGCAAACAGTTGAATCTCATAGAGCGTGACTCCATACGCAATACAATCAACGATGTATCAAAGTACTATCGCAAGAATATAGTCAACAAACATCTGCACACGATTTTGGTTGGTGATGTGTTCAAAGAAGAAGTCTTTCTAAAGGATTGTGTCAGTGTTACCTCAAGTGACAGCAAATACACATTCTTCAATGACAATGCACTTCAGGAAGCATTAGGAAGATATAATGTAAAGTACTCTTATTTAGAAGAAGATCTTGTAAATCTGGAACGCATATTTAGGGATAAGGCAAATGAGCGGTCCAGAATCAGCGCCTATGTCCATAATGCAGAGATTCTAGCTTCTTTATCTGATGACGTACAGAGTGCTATCAGGGAAATAGATAGTGCTGTATATACTGTCAATAACCGTAATATGGATCTGAAGACATCTTGGGAATCGTTAATGCGTCAAAGTAAATTCGATAACGCCTCTGAACTGATTGCACAAATGTCAATAAGTGACGAACTGACAATAAGTAAGAATCACTCTCTTGACATTCTGAAGAAGATAGAACGTAAAAACGCACTGTTAATAGAAATTCAGCAGCTTCAAGACGTCAGACCTATAATTGAAGCCATCAGAAATGGTGGACAAAGATTGAGAGAGCTAAATGCCAAGGCTGATGATCTAAAGAATCTGCCAGGGACACTTCGTGCTACTATCCAGAAATATAGAGACTTATACCCTCAATATGAGGAACTGAGAGAACTGTTTGAAGCAGAGGCAACACTCACTGGGCGTAGAGTGCTTGTCGACAAAATGAAGGGTCTGACAATGGAAGCTATGCCTGTGATTGATATTGAGACTATAAAAGGACATATATCTGCCAAGGTTATATCTACAAGTGGTTTCCTAGGTATGGGTATCAAGAAAAGCATCGACCTGAAACTTGTCCTTGATAAGCCTATGCCTTGTCGTGGTGTGCTGGTTATTAGTCCCAAGGTAATTTCCTATATACCTGAAGGACGAGTAGGGGTTTACACTATCGACGTTGACAAAGGAAAGGAGAATACTGTTATTGAACTCAATGTCGACTTACAAACTCTTGGACTGGAGAAAAATGCTAAGTCTTTATTTATTAGATTCTGGCCACATGAGGACGAGAAAGTTCCAATTAACAGATTCGATATCAGTGGAAGTGGTACTATAATATTATAAAGAGATATACAATGAGAAAAACTATTCTTTGTCCGTACTGTTTCGAGACCTTTGATAACACCGAGGTTATGGTACAGTGTGATAACTATGCTACAAGAACAGTAGACGGCAAGCCACAAGAGATATGTGCTCGTGAAACAAACACCTTGTTTAATGAGCACTGGGATACACAGGTTATGTCAAAGCACGTATTCAATCCTTCTATTGGGTGGCTGGATAAAATCAGAGGCTATAAACCAAAAGCATGCCAGTGTGATATGTGTGGAGCTACGACATCACGCTTTGTCTGTCCACATTGCAACAACTGGCTTCCTACGGAAATGATTGAAAAGGGGTCGGAAATCATCTCTGTCATTGGCGGGCCTGCCAGTGGTAAATCAAACTATATTGTAACGCTGATTCATCAGCTACAGAAATATGGTTACAAACTTCAGCTGGGTCAAATTCTACCACAGCTTGTTGGTCGGAATAAGGCTGAGTACACTCGTAACCTCTATGAGAAAGCTAAGGATTCTATATTCAAGGAACATATTCCAGTAGCAAAGACTGCTACTACAGAACATCCTATACCTTGGATTTTCCGTCTGGAAAGCCATGCTACCAAGAAGGCTGTTTATTTAGTATTCTATGATACTGCTGGCGAAAGTTTTAAGGATCCAGAAGAGATCAGGCGAAATGCCAAATATCTGGAAAAGTCAAGAGCGGTTATTGTGCTACTTGACACCTTGTCTGTACCTCATATCCAAAGAATTCTAGAGCGCAAGAATATAGTAAATCAGGATCATGCAACACAATTCAGTGAGACAATGGATGCGCTGAATAACTTTGCTACGGACAACACTCAGCTTTATAAGCGCCCATTTGCTTTTGTTATGAGTAAGTTCGATTCTGTTATTCAAAATCAAGAAGATTTGGAGTTTGACGTATCACCATTCAAACATGACAGCTCGTTTATTCAAACAGGTAAACTATCGCTGCGTGAGATTGGTGAGTCCAGTGAATCAATCAAGAGTTATCTTGAACGTTGGGATGAGGGACAACTTAGTTTTGACATTGTCAACAAGTGGGGTGATAACGCATGCTTCTTTGGTGTTTCAGCTCTCGGTACAATGACCAACGAGAATCTACAGATTAATATATCTGACAATCAACAGGTAAAACCATTCCGTGTTATGGACCCACTTGTTTGGGTACTACATAAACTGGGAGGCTTCGGAATTCCTGTAGAAGAATAATAAAAAGCTATGAAATACTATCATATTATCTACAATTCATCCGAAAAGCCAATGAATGGCGGAGTAGGATTTGGTATCAGAACTGCTACAGAGGGTACACCTGACGGATTGCTTAATGCTATCAAAGATGTCAAGTTCTTTACTGACGACTGGGAGACTTACAAGGACAAGCCTACACCTGCTCAGATGAAGGAGAATCCGGCGTCAATAGAGTCTGTTGCGAAGAACTATGCTGTGACCAGCATTACTGATGACCAAGGGAAAGTATACTATATGATTGCACGCCGGGCCTATGTGGGTTTCGACTATGGGTTCTACAAGAATGGAAAGCCTACTCGTCCTGGTAACTATGTGATTGACTATTATATTTTTGATTCCACTCCTGAAAGTTCAGCCTATGAGATTCTTTATGAAAAGGCCAAAGCTGAATCCAATCATTTCATTCCAAAATCTGTTCAGCCAACTGAGGATAATGAGGAAATGAAAGAAATTTCCCTTGGTGCGCAATCTCCACTCGCTATAACAGAGAAGCCATTTACAGCTGACATAGAAAATGCACTTGACAAGGATGTTGTCAAGTTATTCTTCACATATCTACAGTCCAAACAGAGAGGGAAAAAACTTGTGCTGAAGACTGATGAAGAGAAGGCCCTTCGGCTGACGGCTGATCTTTACCGAATGCTTGATACAGAATCAGCAAAGTCTGTACGCACTTATATCAACCTGCGCAGTGAGGGAATCAATGAAAATTTTGATATATTCTTTATCTATGAAGACTATCCTCATCAAATTTACTCTGGACTGTATGACTATGTAGAGTTTGACACAGCACCTATGCCAGACACAGATGAGGCTCATACCTTTGCAGAGGATCTGGAAAATTGGGTTTTATCATCATTTCAGGATAACAAGGCTGATATTGATGATATTCTCAAATGGCTTCTCATGCCTGAATATAACACTGTTAAATTATTAAGTAAACAGACTAACGATGCTTTCTTCCGTTATTGTATTCAACCAGACAATTTCGTCTACAATAACTTTAAGGATGACAAGGGTAACCTGAATGACGAGTTCCTGAAAGTACTGTGTCCTTATACCAAGAAGAATTCAGGCAATGCTAATCGCTTCAACCTGCTTGTAACAGAGACAATGCTGGAAGCCACACCGGAGAGTCTACTTGGATTGGTGCAAGACTATAACCATTTCCAGAATTTAGGTTTCAACCTCGAGGAAATCACAGAAGAAGTCAAGCAGAATGTCTGCACACAGCTACTCTCTGATGTTAAGCTGTTCAAGATGATTCTTGACACATTGACACTTGAGGGCATACAGAAATTTTTCGTGAAAAGTCTCTTTGAAGAAAAGAAAGAGTATCTGGGAACCGGTATACTTGATTATAAGATATTAGATATCTATAAACTGTTCCTCACTGACAGAGATATGGAAGAAAAAGATAGTGTCTTGTACGAACGGTTTATGAAACGGGATATGCCACAGGAAATCTTCAAAAACCTTGTGGATGAATTCTATGGTTGTGATACTGACCTGAAAATTAATTTCTTCTGTAATGTGCTGTTAAATGGGTACAAACCTTTTAAGACGGTATGGCCTTATATAGAACACTACCTCCATAACTCTAATAATACTTATGATTTCCTGAAGATATTTGAGAGTAAGCTAGAAGACCGCGATTATGCTCCTATGTTCTATTATTCTATTTGCAAGAACAAAAGAGCTTTCACTACGGCTGCAGCAATGCCAAAACTCACAGATATTCTTGCAAAGAATGCAGCGTTGAAGGCTCTGGTTGAGAATAACTATGAGAAGGATGGGCTTTATGAAGGATACTATCAAGAGTTGAAGAATAGTTGTAAAGAGAATCCTGAGATGACGTTGGAGTCTGTTCTCCAAAACGTGGTTAATTTCTTGAAAGTAAGGGATATGAAATTCATCATCCTAACACACTATCTCGATATAGTTATCAACGGTAATACCCAAAAAGCGGAATACCTGAATGATGATGAAATTAAGTTGCTCTACGATGAAATTAACAATCAGGAAAATGCTAAAGTCTTCCAAGATCTGCTACCAAAGTTTGTCGCTATTGCAAAGTCTGGCAAAATTCAACCTTGTGATTTGGCCAAGCGGTACAGATGTTATAATTCACAGGCTCATACCATCGATATGCTATATGACCTTGTTCCGGAAAATGACAAGGGGTGGATAGATATGATTTCTGTGGTGATAAAGGAAGTAAATCACAAGAGCTTCAATGAGGCATTTGACCTTGCCCATAAGTTTGGAATGAATGCAGGCAGTATGGAGAAACTCTTCATAAAGGCGTACGAAAAGGATTATAAGGCCTATAAGTTTAAGAATAAAATCAAAAGGTTCTTTAAGGCTATTGCTAAAATCTTTACTAAGAAGGAAGATGGCACAAAGCAGAAAAAGGACGCAAATAAACCAGCAGCTAATAAGAAAGGTAATAATAAGACAAATCAACAAAAAGATGCTTAATTCGCTTTTTATTACTCCAATAATTGCCCAGGCGTACACAGGGTACAGGCCAACATGGGTGATGTGGGGCTTTGTACTTCTAAGCTTGCTTACATTTATATGTGGTTTCTTCACACCGATATGGGAATCTAACTGGAAGAATATCAAGGGTGAATATGATGAAAACAATATGCGTAGGCTGTTTATGTTTAACCGTCAGCCTTATGTGCTTGTTGTATACACTCCAGTTACCATCATTGTGTCTGCAGCCATAGGTGCGTTCATCCTTTTTCTTGTAGGTGGAGTAGGATACTTGCTTTTATGGCTTGTCAAGTTAGTGCTGTGGGCTATTATCATTATTGGTTGGATCAGTCTGGTAGCAGGTATTATTGCTGTCTTTCTAAAAAATAATATAGGTTGGCTTCCTGCTATATTTGGCGGTTTTGTAGTATACTTTCAGGACACGTTGTCAAGGTGGGGAAACGCTTGTGTTGAAGCAGGCTTCAAATTCTTCAATACGCTGAATCTCTGGGAATACTGCAAGTATCTCTTTACGGAGCACGTAATGAAACTTGTAGTTGTTGCCGTATCACTGATTGGGTTAGGTGTTGCTGCTGCTGTACTGGCTTTGATATGTGCAAGCGTATTTATGCTGATTGAAAACATTATGACCCGCAAATACAACATCAAGCACCCTTGTCCATTTTGTCATAATCCTTCTGAGCCAGCTATATATCTCTCTGAGAATGTTGAGTTACCGGTGAAACTTCGCCCAAGTGTCTATGGATTACTTAAAATCAAGCATCCTGTCACTGGTGAAGAGATGCCAACTATGCTACTCAATGGCCGTGACAATCTGGATCGCAGATGCCCAAATTGTAATCAGATAATCAGTTACAAGACAGGTATTGAGAAACATATTGCTTTTGTTGGTCTTCCAGAATCAGGAAAGACCTGCTTGACCTATCGGTTCGTTGGAAATATGATGAAAACCTATGATGGCATTGAGTTCACGGATAGGGTGAGCAGTGAGGCGAAGAAAATCATTCTTGATATTAAGGCTGGAAAGGTACAAGATCTTGCGTCAAAGACGAGCGTTAGCGATATACGGCGTAGTCTTCAGATTCTTGCTCCAGGAAACACACGTTTGCCATACCATTTTTTCATTAATGATATAGGCGGTGAGCTGTTCACAAACTCAGGAGTAGACGCTAATTATATGCAGTTCTTCAAAGATGTAGACTCTGTGTCCTTCTTAATCGATCCTTACACAATGGACTTCTCTGAATATGAGATATCTGGTAAGTTTGCAAAGTGGTACAAAGCCAACATTCTAGATAAGAAGCAAGAGGCTCATGTGGAAAGGTTCTCTAATGTTCTTCAGACTGTGAAAGCGGTCTCAGATCAGTTTGTTCATAAGACCAAAGATATTCATGTCAATATCATACTGGTAAAGGCAGATATGGCTTATATAGATAAAGAAACTCTGATGGATGAAGAAAAGCTAAAGAATTTAGTTATCAGCCAGATGGGAATGGCAGCAGAGATAATGGATTTGGAAAATACCTACGCTTCCTTACATTTTTATGCCGTATCAGCACTCAAAGATGAGGGTGTCAACAAATTGATTACGGGAATAATGAATGAACTAAACGTAAAACTCTAAAACATATAAAATATGATAGATGTAAGTAAGAAATTCTTTTTATGCTATGCTTGGGAAGATACTGCAAGAATACAGAATATTCTCAAAGAAGTAGAATATGAGATAAAGGCCAAAGTCTCTGCTGGTCTTACAGAAAGAGATTCAAACAAGTTGTCAGATGACGATTATAAAGGTATTGAGGATGCTGATGTGTTTGTTATCTTTATTAGTAACTCATCAAAGAAATCGGACTATGTGAAGGAATGTGCTATACGTGCTGCTAATCTAAATAAAAATGTGATTTCAATAGAAATCGACCGTCAGAATATATTTACTTCGATTCCAAGCGAACTCAAATTCAGAGCCAGGCCCTATATCTACGATGATGCCGATTCTAGAGCGAAACTCTTCGCACAGTTGAAAGCCTCACTTGGATTCAATATGGAAAGCGGAGACGATTATGGTACCTTGGTTCATATCGTCACCAACAGAAACTCGACAGTCTATCGATATGGTGAGAAGCTAGGGTCTGCCAAAGCTGGAGAGGATTGTAAGATCCGTCTGACTAAGGGCAGCCACTTGCTGGAATTTGTTGACATAGAAGATTCTACTCTCAGAATCGCACAAACGGTCAATATCATTTCCAATGACAATGAGCAGTTCGTCGATGTTGACCTGAACCAGCTCTTCAAGCAGAAAAAGACAGAAGAGGAACGGGCGCAGCGACAGGCTGAAATGAAAAAACAGTTTGAGGAAGATGAGTATAACAAGCAGTTGAGAAATGAACAGAAAGCACGGGAGGAAGAACTCCAGCGCAGGGAGGAAGAACTCCTGCAACAAAAACGGGAACAGGAACAAGAGCTCCAACGAAAAAAGATAGAGCAGGCGAAAGACTTACAACGTCAGCTTTTGCTTGAGCGTCAAGCTATGATGGGAACTGAGAAGAATAAAAAAAAATCTGGATGTTCCTGGATTTTCTGGGTAATAGGTATCCTAATCCTATGTGGTATAATATCCCTACTATAGACAGAAAATGCCATTAAAGCTATTCAGATTGCAAAGTGTGGTCTATTTTGTGATAATAGCTGTTCTATGCTTTGCAAATAAAAATAAGTGCTTTTGCATATCAAATGAAGAAATAGCATCTTTTACGAGATGCTATTTCAATGATATATTCGGTTACACTGGGTATTTATTACTTATGGGTATTCTCGTTTCATTTCAGACAAGATGGAAGATAGGAGGGAAACATATTATAGTTTTTACATTGTGCTGCGGTTTTTTCTGGGAGTATATAACCCCATTATATCGCAAAGACACGGTGTCAGATGTTCTTGATATGGCTGCCTATATGTTTGGGTCGGGATTATACTGGTTTGTTTTCGGAGGGTGTCATCTCCCCTACTTACATCAAGGACAAAACAACTGATTTGCTCTAAATTAATTTTCAAAGACTCTTATGAGTAAAAGAATATGCTGTATAGCATCGTCAGACTCTTTAAGCGATACTAAAAATCTGCTGAAAGAGATACGTTCACGCATTAAGATAGATATACCATTGCTAAAGTCATATCAGTCAGTGATCAAGTACGAGATATTTGTCTTTGTACTTTCAAAAGGAGCTATAAATAATGCCGATATAAGAAGACAAGTAAAAGAAGCCTGCGACTTAAATAAAACTTTTCTCCCAATTATCATTGGTGGAAACTGGTGGAAAAGCTGGTACCTTCTTCACAAGTATCGCTGGCCAAACTTTCACAGTGATGTGTATTTACTCAATAATATGAAATCTATTAAGAAGTTCTACACTCAGTTAATGTCATTAGCTGGGGCACATATATCGGGTGACCCATTTGGAAAAACATTTGTATTTATAACTGACAAGGATTGTAAAATCATCCGTAACCAAGAAGTGATTGCAGAAGTTGCCTCAAACATGCCACAAGATGTTACTCTTTTTATAGGTAACCACTGCCTGCAACTTTATTGTAAAGAGTTTGACGTCATCAAGTCGTTGAATATTTGTGTTGACACTTTGGATAATGAGCAGAAGGAGGTTGTTACAATCAGTTTTGTTTCAAGTGTTAAAATTCGGGCAAGTTTAAATTGTTTTCTCTATGAAGAAGGTAGGTTTATCTCTAAAATTAGTAAGAATCAGGAAACTGTAATCTATCTACTCTCAGGAAAACATAAACTGAAATTCCTGCATCCCAAACACAAGAACTTGACCAGATACATCACAATAAGAACAACTGCTGGGGAGGATAAAGGCATCATATATGATTTTCCCAAAAAGCCGAAAGAATGTAATTTTGATAAAGAAAGATGATATACTATGCACCAAGGTAGATTCAAGTACCAAGTGCGAGATTAATCAATCTTTGAGTTGATTAATCCCTCGTGAGTCCAATCAATCGTTTTCCTTTTTTTATGGAGTATGGTCGATGCATAGCTATACTGTTTATATTTACCTATACCGCTAGATTTATCTGACAGAGGTTCTCTGTTTGCTGAAAGTCTGTGCAATAGACGGAAGAAAGCGTTTGAGCGATTCCGGTTAATTGCGCAACAGGTTGTTGCGCTAGTTCAGATGCCTGATTCTTTGTTTTTTGAATTAACGCAATAGGTTCTGGCGTAATTTCGGTAAGTGCTTTTGTCTGCTTCAAAACCTGTCTCACAGAAGGATTGCTCTAACCCAAGTTTAACCGGCAAAATTATTTCTCATAAATTTTCGGGATATTTTGTGTAGTTGTTTTAGCTTATCTTGTGTTGAAATATTATGATGAGCCTTTGCGCAAACGTCTTTCAGCACATTAGAAGGTGTTACTACTTAGGCTGTCAAGTTTTTCTGTGTGGCGAGGAATATATTTATTCTTCTCTTAACGTTTGGTGAGGGGACTATATGTGTGATGATAAAGCAACGCTTTTTATAATCGTTCTCTATTATCTTACGGCTTTTTTTGGTTCTTCCGTTAAATGCGTAGATGCCTATCATGCAATGCATATAGTCTTAATGT
>ERZ773267.835-NODE-835-length-18697-cov-6.374584_pt1 | contig 18697 bp, 16 predicted proteins | sample MGYA00511959_ERZ773267 | MGnify/ENA primary metagenome ERZ773267 (study PRJEB29015, sample SAMEA2738165) | human oral metagenome | biome: human oral; feature: human-associated habitat; material: saliva | place: China | collected 2240 ... | reverse complement strand
GCCCTACTGCGCGATCTCAAGGCGACCTATACATTTGTATTAAAAAGATATTTGAAGCGCATAGGGAGCGATTATGTGCGAAATAAGCTAGGTTTAGGTTTGATCGTCATCCGGACTTTTGAGAAAGACCCTAAAGTGTCTCGTCACCTGTGGTAGAATATGACCTTTTCTCCAAAAAATAGGGGCTAATAGCCTTAGTGGTCCTTTGACTCCCCCAGTTGTAGGAGAGTTCTACCAGATACCTACCCTTTTTTAATGGGGAGGCAGAGTTGTACCCAAGAACGAGACTCCTCATCCCGTGGAAATTATGCACCGTGAGGTCCTGGAGAGATTGTATCTTCCACCTACAATCCGGTAAGGACCAGTGCAGACCCCCCTCGATCTTAGGCCGGAGGATAAGTACGTCCTCCTTATCCCCCGCTGGTCGGGTGTCATAGAACCCGGGGAGGAACACTTCCCTCGTCCAAATCTGGGTACTCGGACATTGGATTGGTCTGGGGTTAGAGCCCTTAGCCACAAACTTCATTACGTGACCATAATCTATCCACCAGTCCGGATTGAGTCTCTCCAATCGCCGGACATAGGCTTCCTTGTCCCTCTTATATTCCTCGAAATCTCTCTCAGGAAGCTGGTAGTAATGGACCTCGTCTAATGGTAAGGAGGCGTACATCTTGAATTTCTGTTTTTCCTCCAGGACCCTTTCTATGGATATGGCGTAGTCTGTGGGGACTAAAAAAGGATTGCGGTCTTTCCTATCTATCCCGAGGAACTCAATACTCACATTAACCGTATCCACGACCTCTATCTTCACTACCCTGGTGTAGGTCTTACCCGACTCACCGGTGAACCGGAACGTATGGTGGTACTCCCCCGGTCTCTCGTAGAGGAAGGTAAAGGTCAGCTCGTCGGAGCTAAATTCTCGGATCTCCCCGTCCTTCGAGCCCCTAATGACTTTCTCTGGGAACTTCATCGTACCACGGATGGTCGCTCCAAGGGAATGGAAGAGGTTTGGCATCTCTTCCAAAGTCTCTGGCCACTCCTTCTCTATGGTATTCCACGGTCCTACTACTCCATTCACCTCCCTAATGAGTATAGATGGAGGGTTGTCGGGATTGATTAGGTCGGAGCCATCACTGTCCCACTCCATGTCTCCACCGGTGTCCCACTCCAAATTAAAATCCTCCTCGCTCGAGAGTTCGGTATGGGTGCTATTGGAATGGTCATAGAGGAGCTCGACCTTTCCCTTAGCCTCACTTATCACACAGCTGTGGTGGACATCGAGGTGGATAGGTAGGAGGTCTTTCTCGAGGCTATTGCCTATCTGCCACATCTTCAGTCGGAGGTCGTCGTATTCCCAAGTACGATCAGTATCTATCTCTGCTGCAATCAGGGTAGTCCTGGTCTTGTGCTTTAGGTCGGTCTTATCCCATCCGCCGTGGTGGCCACCCCAGGCCTGGGGATGTCCGATAGGCTGTCGTGAGTACCTATAACCATCCTCGGTCCAGTGACGAGTAAGCTCATACGTTTCCCCGGGGAACTCCAGCCAGTCGAAAATCCCTCGGAGGTGACGGTAACTACCTTTCTGAGCATATAGGTCGATGGTCTCCAGGACCTCTCTTCGCTTTTCATTGATAATGGCCCAGTCCGGAAGCTCTTCTCGAGGATCCCCCCTCCACGAGGAAAGGATAGTATCCAGGGAGTAGTTCACTCCGAGGTTCTCCATAGTTATCCCGAGGTTTTCTTTTTCCCCTTCTACCTCTACTCCGATTTTTAGATCCGGCTTCCCATCGACGAGGATAGTATAAATCCATTCCCCTTCGTGATCATTTCTGAGGAAGAAGGTAATACTTTGGTCAGAAACCGTGACCGTCTTCTTAGCCTTATCATAGTCTCGGGGGTATATAGTGTCCACGGAGTCATTAATATCTGATACAAAGACCCCCGACGCGTCAGCTGCTGTTTCATCGGGGCAGGTAAAGGTAGCTGATCCCTCCACATAGACGCTAAGGGATGACCATACCCCGATACCTACTTTCTTGGCCCAGTGGATCGGTCTTTCATAGCCTCCACTATAGATTTTTACTCCCATACGATATTAATTGGTTGAGTGGTAATTTCCTGACCGGATTTGTTCCTCCATCGCCATCCTCCCATAAGCACAGGGAAAGAGGTCGGGGAAGAGAGGAAGATATTCCCATGTTCGTCCAGTCCTCGTAAGGGGTTCTCTCCGGCATAGACCTTGACCGTATGTCGGGCTACCCTATAAGTCCCAGTACGTTCATGCCAGAGGAGCTCGCGGTCTTCATACTCTCCGTTACGGATAGCCTCCTCGTTCTTCTCACTAAGGAAATAGACCGATACCCCATCGACCTCAGGACAGGCCTCCTGTATGGCTTTGGTGATATCCGACTTAGGAACGTACCGGTCATCGGTGATATTGGAGAAGAAATTCGCGAGAGTAACCCGGATCTTTTTATTCACCCCATCCCTATCGACCGAGCCCTTACCTTTGAGGTAAATATAAGCACAGTACTTCCATATCTCCGGTTCTTCGATCTGGTAGGTAGCCCCAGCGAGCAGTTTCCCTCCGTTATAGATGAGTCCTTGGATAAGGTCTTTCTGCATTTCCGTGAGGAGTAGGTCTTTCTCCGTGAGGTCGAAATAAGGTTTACCTTTGAAGCTTCTCATGATAAGGGATCGGATGACCAGGGATCCGGGGTCAGACCACGTTCGGTTGTACCCGACAAAAGAGAACCGGGAGAGGAACAGGTCGAAATTCTCCGGACTGACAAGGACAAGACTACGGGAGTTATACCCTATCATCTCCCTTACCTGGGATTCCAGTTCGGCATCTGTGCCACCGGTGATAGAACTTCCTGAGGCCAGTCGCAGCTCAAAGAGGAGGTTACCATCGACCTCATCCCCATTATCGTCCATAAGGAGGTTGCGGAAGAGGAAGGTCTCCTGAGGGTCGGTTATATTTCCCGATTCCCCATCATGAAGGAGGTATTTGACCTCTACCGACTGACCCTCGGGGGGGATAGCCCCGTGGAAACCATTGCCAAAGACCACATCGACCCCGTCGGTGATACTCGTCCTTACGTAGTAGCCTCTCTCCCCTTGAGCCAGGTCGTAGAGGGAAGCTACTTTCTTCCATAGCTCCCCATTAACCTTGACCTCTATCGTGTCCTGATCCAGAAAACCCAGATGACGGATATTGGTAGTGAAGAATGCCTGTCCTGAGGAAGCAAAACGTTGCGTCTCATACTTCCCTTGGATAAGGTGGAAGAGCTGGTCAGCGACCATATCCCCGGTAGAGACGGCTGTGGCCGTAGAGTCCAACTCCAGGGTATACATCACCCCGGAAGAGCTCACTACCGCGGTACCGTTAGATAGGTAGACAGACGTGGTGGTCTTGTTATGAGGTTTGTTATAGAGTCGTACCATACACCGGGCTGCTGTCCCGGTCGATGGCTGATAACCGGTAAGACTAGCCAGTCCATAAATGGATTTCCTCCGGGTAGCGGTATGTTTGTTCTGCTCGGTGAGGGCATCTTCGACATAAGCGATGAGGTTATGTCCCACGGCCGACACGGCCTGGATAATCTGCCCCACAACACTCGAAGGGTTAGAGGCGGTGTTATCCCCGAACCTTCCCAACCAGTCCTGGATAGAATGGAGGATATGTTCGAACTGTATGTTTTTCTTGTTTATGAATCCCATATTTAACTTATTTGGTAATTAACAGAACGGACGGTGTCATTTTTCCTCAGTTCTATCTGGACTAAGGCAATATCCCTCTCCGTTCCTTCGTGGAGGGATACTTTGACGGAGGGGTTCCACCCCCTCAGGTCGAGTTGGTTGAGGTCTTGGATGACCTCCGACTCTATCTGGGAGGCTCCCACCATAGTATCAAAAAGCAACCTCTCGTATTCCGTCCCGTACTCGGGGTTAACGGTATCTCCAGGGTGGGTGTCGAAGAGGATGTCAATCTGTTGGAGGACGTAGTCGAGGTCGTCGAGGACCGGGGTGGGTCGGATGGATAGATCTACCATATTTTTAGTTCACCTGTCGTTACTAAGGTCATATTTTCGTCTAAGACGAGATATTTGTCGTAGGTACCAGTGACCTGTACGTTAAACACTACTCCGGCATCGACTCTACCAGTCTCCTTATATACCCCATCCCCGATCTTCAGGTGGAAGGTCTTCACAGCACTCTTGTACCGGTCGAGGTTGATGGCCACATTCTCTCTTACCCCGCTATGGAGGGTGATGGTAGAGCCTTTGGAGACGCGGAAGAAGACCGGCTGGATGATCCCGGCATGGGCATCGACCGGACTATCCAGTTTGATGATATTGACGGTCGTATTATTGACCATTCTCGTTATTTTTTGCTCCATATTTTCATTTTTTATATATAATTCCGGGGTGATACTCACCAGCGGTAGTACCTGAATGACCCATACCCCACCAACCTTGACCTGTCGGGTCGCGGTAATGGTGTACCCTGGGGCATACTCAGGTAGGACTGAGGTGAGGGGTAGGGGTTCTTCTATATCAAAATCCACTACGGTTCCCCCTTGATAGTCGAAATAGAGATGGGTAGGACCCTCGGGGTAGATGACCCCATCTCTTATATCGAGGGGAGGAGTGACAAAACTGGCATTTCTCGAGGTCGTCACCGTGGGATAGCTAAGATCTTGGTACTCCCCTCTTACCACAGTCACCTCATATACCCCGATGCTATCTGGTATCTCCCAGTAGCTACTGTAACTGGGGAGGTCGGAGGGGAGAGCCTCACGAGGGTCGAGTACCTTGTTGAAAAGGACCTTCCCCGAAGGGTTAGAGCACCAGCTGGTGACCTTGGGAGAATGTAGGGTAGGGAGGAGAATCCTCAACCGAAGACTCAGCGTTACCCCATCAGGGAGGTAAAGTCTTCCCGCATCGAGACCCAGATGCACCGTCGTGAGACCTTTTATTATTATCTTCTGCATCAGTACACGACAATTTTGGTTACCGGGTCATAGGTAAACCTCTTGGAGTACTTTCCAGGGTCATTGGGGTGAGTCTTCCTTGCTCTCTGGGGCTTACGGTAGTCGAGGTTGGGGGAGTTAATCACGAACTTATCCAGGTCATCCGGAGACGGGATAATGATTATCATCCCCTCGTTGAGCTCCAGGGGGTTAGATATCCCGTTGAGCTTACAGAGTATATCCGCGTACAACTCATCCCCATAAAGGTCATAGGAGAGGAGGTCGGGTCGGGCAATCTGGGAGGGTTCTACCTCGTACATAGCCCCACGGAAAGTATCCGGGATACGAAAGGTAGGACTTCCCAGGTCCACCATATCCTCCAGTTGAATTTTTCTATCTAATACTGCACTAAAAATCATGTTGGCTTTTCTTATATATACACAAATATCTCAAAATACGTGTATGGATATCCATTTAATTAAATTATATAACTTTAAGAGCTTTGAGGGATGGCACGACCTCGAGTTCGTGAATAAAGGGATCTTCAAGATCGAAGGTCCTGTGGGAGCCGGTAAGACGACTATCGGTGAGGCTCTGGTCTTTGCCCTGTACGGGAGTATCACCGGAAAGAACAACGGAGACCTCATCACCTGGGGGAAGAAACAGAGTTGGGTGTATCTCAACCTCACCCATAACGGCCGGGATATCTACATCAAGAGGGAGATCAAGAGCTACGGTCAGAGTGAACTGATCGTGGAGGTAGACAATATCCCCCTTACCGCGAGTAACAAAAAGGGTATTCAAGCCCAACTCGAGGAGATGATTGGTGTTCCGAAGATTTTTGTCGAACTCCTCTGTATCGTGTCGCTGGCCAATTTCCGTTCCCTGAGCTCTATGAGTAAGAGTGACCTGAGGGACTTCTCCAATAACATCCTCGGACTGGATATCATCGAGACCTATCTCGAGGTATGGAAGGGGGAGCTGACCAAACTCAACAAGGACATCGCCTACGAGGAAGGTCGTCAGAGTGTCATTCACGAGGGCCTCTTGCCGGTGGATAAGCCGGATATTAAGCTTTACGAGAAGAAGGCCTCGGTGGAGAGCAGGGTGAAGCATGCGGCTGACCTGCAACGCACCAGGGTGAAACACCTCCACGGTATTATCAAGGAGCTGGAGACGACTATCCGGGAGCACCAGAAACATAATGAGCTCATGGAGCAAGGCATCTGCCCTACCTGTGGTGGAGAGGTATGCGGCGAGAAGATAGACACTTCGGTATTGGAGCGTCGCCTCGCGAACTATAACCGCGCCCTCCAGCACCTAAACGTGAGATACCAACAGGTCTTCGCCGATCTGGATAAGGAGTATTCGGAGGTGTGTAATGAGATCGCCCGTCAGGAGATTTCCTACAATAACTACCTCGACGCGAAGAAGAAACAGCATACCGACCTCAAGAAATCGAATAAGTGTTTGGAGGTGATGGTGGATAGGAGGAACAAACTTCAGGAGCTGGTGGAGATCTTCCGTGGGGTGGTGACCGATAAGCTCATCGGGGAGTTTGTCCCTTCTATCAACTCCAATATCCAGTATATCTCCTCCCTGATCCACTCTCAGTTTATCCCGGAATTTGACAATAAGTTCCGTTGTACACTCAACGGGGATGTGCCTATCTCGAGTCTCTCTACCGGGCAAAGGAAAATGGTAGATATTGCCATTATCCTCGGGGTCCTGATGAGCTTGGTGGTGAGGGTGGATATGAATATCCTTTTCCTCGACGAGCTCTTCTCCAACCTCGACAAGGACAACAGGGATAGGTTTGTGAAGGTTCTGAAGGATATTATGTCGGATAAGACGGTGTTCATCGTCAGTCACCAGGACATCGACTGTGATGGTATCCTCCGGGTGACTAATAAGAACGGAAGTAGGATTTCATATATATAAAAAAAGGGGCGCGAGCCCCTTTTTTTTGTTTACTTGGAAAAGTCACGGAGGAAAACAGTCACCTCTCTCTTACCCAGACCGGTGTCGAGCATCTGCTGACCCATATACAGGGCGAGGATAGTAGGGGTGAGGAGGGCTTTCTCAGCCAGCTCCATGGCTCCACTCACGTTACCCACAAAAGCTTCAATCTCCGAGGCAAAAGCCACGATATTCTCCGTGGTATAGGGGTCGATCTTGTCTTCGATCTTGTTGATCTCGGAAAGGTCAAAAGAACCCTTTACCTTGGTGTTTACTACAGCCTCGGTAATATCCTCCAACACTGACTGTTCGCGAAGGAGACCCTTGAGGTCGTTGGAGGTGAAGTTATGGGCACCGTCGAGGGCTGACACGACGAACTTAGCCACTTCGACAGTATTCATCTCCGTGGTATCTACATAGGCATCCCAGAGGTAGGTAGAGGTAGAGGAGAGGAAAGAGTCGATATTGTTAGTAAGGACCACCGAGGTGATCTGGGAGTTCTTTCGCTGAGACCAGTTGATGAGACCCCCCTGACGGTGTTTGTTATACACGACGAAGGAGAAATTCTTGTCTCCAAAAGCATAGAGGATAGGCTGCTTACCGATCCCTACCCCACCCCTTTCGAGGATAGCTCCGAGGGCTGAGATAGCCTGTTCCATCTGGCGGTTATTGATGGCCTCCGATATATTTAGAGACTCCTTAATAAATTCTGTTAGTGATGGTATCATATCTTAAATAATTGCAACTTTTTCAATAGCTGGGGTGAGGATATGGTCCTCATCGGCACTGATGACATAACCCAACTGGGCAATAGTCTTACGGTTCACGAGGAGGTTGGTCGATTTGTTGTCTCGACTCTCGACGATGCCAATACGACATTTCCTTACCTTTCTTTCCCCAATACGGAGGGAGGGTACTTCGATGATAGGTCTCTCCTGCTTCACGTCTCCGGTAAGGCTGACCCCGGTCTCGACGACATCAAAAGTATAGTCTTCCTCGTCGATGGAGAAAGAGATCTTATCCTCATTCACCTCATACTTACCCACTTCAAGAGAACAGAAGGTCGTGGCATTACCCGTGTCAAGCTTAGCAAGGTACTCCTTGGTCTTCCCCCCGAAGTTGATATGAGCGGTCTCCTTAGTACCGGCGATCTTCGACTGGATAGGGAAATCCTCCGGTGAGGTGAGGTTATTGAGTAGTACGTTGATGAAATTTTCCTTGATCACCTCCGAGATACCTTCCGTCCCGGGACTGGCGTTGATCTCCAGGACCACATTGTCCCCGAGCTCGTCATTAGTACCCTTTACCAGTGGCATGATGTCTACCGCACACCAGGGTAGTTTGCTTACCTTGGCGGTCTCCAGGGCAATTTTCTCCTGTTCCTTGGTGAGCTTCACTGGTTCGGCCGTGGCCCCGAGGGATACATTACTTCGGAAGTCCCCAGAGAGCTTCACCCTCTTCATCGCGGCAAGGATCTTCTGCTTACCACCACGGAGCGTGAGGACATGGACTCGGATATCTCCACCATCGGCCTCCTCTTTCTTCTGGATAATCAGACCCCTTTCCGAGTCTACGGCAAAGACACACTGGAGGATAGCATAGAGTTTTTTCACATCACAGGTAAAGACTCCCGTACCTCCGTGACCGTCTAAGATCTTCACGACCACTTCCAGTTCTTCCAAACTGTCTTTGTCTTCGAGCTTAGCCTTAGGGAAGAGTCGGTGGATAGCCTCGGCGTACAGCTCCTCGTCGTAGAGGGTATGGTAGTCCATATAACAGAACCTTGGCTGGGGGATCTTGGCCGCTTCTAAGAGCTTGGCGGTCTCGTACTTGTTACAGGCAATATTGGAGTAGTAGACGGGGTTGAGGACGAGGATACCACGGTCTTGGAGGACCTTGACGGCATGCTCTGCATCCAACTCCCCTTGGACCCCGAGACGACTGATGACGAGGGTGTCGATGTTAGAAGCCTCTTCGAGTACCAGTTCATTATCCCCATCCCAGATGATGATTTTGTTCTCCTCTCGACGGGCATCGACCTCGTCTACGTTAAAGGCATGGACCTCCACATCAAAGTCCTTGGTAGCCTCCTCGATCAGCCGAAGGGTCTTGTTCTCCTTGGGGTTGGTGTTATTCGTGAAGACAATGATCCTTTCGAAGATGCAGGTGTTATTTTCCACTTTCTCCGTAATGGTGGAGTTCTCTTTCAAGGTAGCTACCGGGGCTTGGTACTCCTTTAACACCTCCCCGAGATTGCGGTGAGCCTCAAGAAGTCGCTCGAGAGTGCTGGCGTTTCTGTAATCAATAATGTCCATTTATATAAGCTTATATAATAAATTATCGCAACATAGCACAGAGATCTACCAGGGAGCTGAGGTCGTAGCCATACTTCTCTGCATTCTCCCTCATCGTCTTGAGGGTGTTGTTATAAATCTGCGATACGCGGGCAATAGTCACCCCTTCGGACTGGGAGATCTCCTTCGGGCTCATGGCACGAGGGGTGGAGATACCAAATTTCTTGTACATGATAGCTCGGTCTCTCTGGTCTACCCCTTCAAAGAGTCGGTTCATCACCAGCTGGAACTCCTTCTGCGCGTCGTCTACCTCCAGCTCCGTAGGACTATCCTCTTCCAGTCCGAGGGTATCCCCGAGGGTGAGGTGTTGGTCAGAATGGGCTGGTTCGTCGATATCAATGACAATCTCCTTCTTGTACGTGCCCCCTTCGAGCTTATCCTTGTAGATCTCCGACTTGGGTTTCTTTACCACCCTGCTGTACTCGTCAATATCCCCGAGGATAGAGGCCTTGATCCACATCACCGCGATACTGGAGAACTTAGCGTTCTTGATATGTTGGTCAATCCAATCAAAGACCACGTCTTTTTCATTGGAATCGGTAAGGGTCTCGGAGAGCTGGTTGAGGATATCCCCGTACTTGAAGAGGTCGGTGATAGAATCGACGATAGCCTCTTTGGTCGCTGGCCACTCGAGGGTCTCCAACCGTTCCTTGAGATTTTCTTTGAACTGGGCCCTGGCCGGGTCGAACTTATCCCAAGCCTGGATAAGACCGAGGTTACCCGCGGAGATAAGCTCCTGCATGGAGAGACCCAATCCCTGGTAGCGCTTGGCAATGGAGATGACCGACTTGAGGTTCATCTCGATGAGCTCTTCTCGCGTCTCCGCGGAATACTCAATATCAAAATGATCTTTGTTACGTCGGTAGATACTCCCTACCTCGTCGAAATAGGTCTGAAGGGAGTTATACTCCGAGGTCTGTTTAGCCAGTTCGCCGGCCAGAAACCTCACTCCGGAGAGGAGGGTGGAGTCATTCTCGACAGCCCAATGAAGGGCTTGGGATATAATATGTTTGAAGCTCGTGGTCTTGTAGGTCGTGTTGAGCTTCTGGATGAGGTCGATGACGTCGTACTTACCATCGGTAATACTATGACCCATACTCTCGTACTGGTCAATGAGCTCGGTATTAGAATCAATGAATTTGTTCCATCGGTTTTCTTGTCTTTTGGATGGGGATATGGGTTTTTTAGACACTTTCGTAATTTCTTATGTATTTATATATCACCGGGAAAGGAAATAATGTTACTAACAAAAAAAAAGTACCCCGGTTTGGGGTACTTTTGTTAGGCCATACTCTGAATAAAATCTTTCGTTCCTCGATGGGTGTGGTCGTCGGACTCCTCAGAATCAAACAGGTCCTGGGGGATGGCCTCCTGGGTCTTGTTACGGATGAGGTTAGAGAGACTCTCCACAATCTCATTGATCTTCCCTGTGATAGCCAGTCCGGTCCTCTGCATGTCGGTGAGAGCCTTATATAGACTTCCCTGATCGGGGTTACGACCGATGGCCACTACCAGGGCGTCGTGAGCTGCCTCATTAGTCCTCCTCATCTTCAACAGGCCTCGGAGGGACTCCAGCTCGACACTGATTCTGTGTCGCAGAGCAGGGTTTTTTCTCAGCCATTCTTCATCGACCACCGCCACGGAGACTTTCTCCACCATATCACTGGCATCTTCCTTGGCCAGTTCGTTGATCTCATCGAGGTCGATGGTGAATACCGGCTCGAGGTGGAGGTCATCCACGCTTTTTAGTAGTTCTTCTGCTGACAGGTCCATTTTCTACAGGTTTAGGGAGGAGCTCGTTCCTCAGGTACTCCTTGACCATAGACACTAACTCCTCGGGGTTAATTCGGTTTACATAATACTCCACTATCGTCTCCATATCAATACCGAGGATATCCGTCAGGGTCTCGATCTGCTTAGTGGGTTTGTTCCACTTCAGGGTCTCGATAGTAGGTAGGTCGTGCTTTCGGAGAACGCGGGTGACCATTTCCATGTCCGGATCGATAGAGGGCCTTGGAGCTGCACTGATAAGCTTTTTCTCGGGATGGAGAAGGTCATTCGCCTCCTCTCGGAGGGAGGCCGTTCCGTCGTCCTGAATGGATGTATCCTCAATGAGTTCATTATAAGGACCATCCAAACTCTCCCCTTCCCAGGGAATATCCCCAACGATCACCGGTGGAGTTTCCGGACGTTTGCTAAGGTTACCTAAGCTTGGTACAGGCTGTCCACTGGCGTCCTTACCGGTGTCCTGTACATAATCGGCGAACATACGCCCGCTGATATGCTGACCGTCGGTAGAGATGATGAGGAGTTCGCCATTTTCAAAAACACAGTCTTTCACCGTGAACTTATGCCCTGTGGCGGGGTTCATCCACGTACCACTCACAAAAGCCGAGCTCTGGTCGATCATATGAGGGTTGCTGCTAAGATCTCTAATTGCCATATTACTTAAAATTCTTGGTGTATATATCTATTAAATCAGGATATTTCACCAAAGAGTAAATTATTGCCAAAATTCTTTTCTCTTCGTCATTGGAAAAGTACAACCACTCGTCTCCAGCCAGCTTCGTGATGAGCTTCTGGAGGTTATTGACGTGGAACTTCTCCTTACTCTCCACCTCCTCGAAGGGATAGGTACGTCTCTCGTTGACGAATCTCAGATACCTCGTGGGTTTGGGATCGTCGATCCAGATAAAGCATACGTCTCCCTTGAGTCGGGAAGCGTAGACATTATTGAGCATCTCCGGGGTCATCACAAAAACCTTCTTCGTATCGTATTCGGTCTTGGTGATCCCGCGGTAGAACTCATTGGATGGGGTGACGATATTGCAAATAGTAATGTAGTCTTGATTCTTAAATAGCTCCTCGACCTCCAGTTGGGTGATCTGATGGGCCTTGGGGTCGAGGTCGAAAATCTTCGTGGGAGAGGTCGTGAACTCCCTCCCTACCTCCACCCCGAGCTCCTCCAGAGCGTCGAGAATCTTATGTTTGCCACTCGCGTGGTTTCCTATGATGATGTATCTCATTTGCTTCAGTAAATGCGCTGCGCTTTAGCTCAGTTCATGTATATATAATAAAAATAATACCCTTATGACAAGGATAGGGTGGCTCTGACGCAGTTAGTGGTGTTATGAGTAAAATAATGCCACTTCCTTTAGTTAGTCCAATTAGGCCGACAGGAATAATTGGGCTTCCTCTGCACGCCTCCTTATCAGACCCGGATAACGACTACCGAGCTTGTCGGAGTGGTGTCTCCAGAGATCCCCAACACTGGGACTCTTCGCCAGGATAGCCTGAGCCGTCGGGGACTTGAGGAAACCAGGACCACAGTTAAACACCGCACTGGTGAGAGCACCGAGCTGTCGGGGGGAGAGGCTGATACCCCCTCGAGAAGCCCACGACTGGACCTGAGAGGCAAACTTATTCACATGTTCGATAAAGAGAGCTTCGAGCTCCGGTTGGGTCCAGGTCGATTTGACCATATCCATATAGGTATTCTTCGACGGATGGTAGAGGAGTCCGTAGCCGAAGGTCTTGTGTCCCTTGGCGTCTCCAAGGTTATAACCGTTGAGGTCCTTAGGACCCATAGTATATCCAAAAGACTTTCCAGTCTCGTGCTGGCTGATGAAATTAATGATATCTGTTGGTAACATAGAAGTATTAGAAATAGAACTACTGTTCGCAGTGCCGCTGTTCGTAGTGCTGGAGACCGATATACTGGTATTGAATTTCTTGGCGTACATCGACCAGAGCCTCTTGAGACGGATATTCTCCGGGGCCTGTTGGGAGACCCTGCTCTGTTCTATCATCGCGGTCATGGAGAAATTTACCATTCCGGGGATAGCCATCCCAGCATAACGGAAAATGAAACACGTCCCGTCACCCGAATAGACCCACATGCGATTGCCTTGGAAAAAATCCGATACCCACTCCTTCCCATTCCACATGCAGATATGACCGTGGACCCCGTGGTCCATTACGGCAATATCCCCGGGACGACCCTGGGTAGTTGACCACGCGGCCTGTTGAGGACGACCGAAGAGTGTGGCGATGCAGTTGAATCCGATGGTAGGGAGGTAAGACTTGTAATGACAAGCTGAGCCAGGTCGGCCTGCAGTGGAGATTCCCCCAGCCTCGATAAATTGGCGTACCGCGGCTGCACAACGACCCTTGGACTTAGGTCCAACGGTACCGATATAGGTCAGTCCCGGTTGATACATTCTATCTATGGCAGCTTGTATATTAAACATTCTATATAAAGAATAAGCACAAAAATAAGGGGGGGCATTCTCATGTCCCCCCAAACTTCGCTTTAAGTTACCCTCCCGGGCCGCTGGCACGGGGTAATTTCCCCGAATTTATCCTTTCTTCTCGTTTATTACTTAATAACTGTGTTATATCGACCCGTGACCGAGGAGCTTACCTTGGAGATACTCAGGGCATTAGCCATAGACTGGTTGTGCCAGGCGTTGACCGTAATCTCATAATAGGTAGGGTCGTGGTAAAGACTGGTACGGAGCTCGAAGCCAATCGTATACTTAACGCTGTCCTTGCCACTCTGGTCGGAGGTCTTGTAGAGAATCATCACCGGGATAGACACTGCTTCCCCAGGGCGAAGGACCTTATTGGCATTCACCAGATTGCTCTCGAGGAGTATATCACTTGGCTCGGAGAGGTACGGGGTGACGAACATCTTATTGGTCTCCAGATTCCAAATCGACTCACTGGCCTTGATATCGTCGATGAGCTTGGATTTCTTGGCCCAATCGAGGTCATCCAAAGGACGGAGGTCGTAGGGGTTCGTCGAACGGAACATCATAAGCTGATTGCACTTCTGCTTATAAGACTCCTTATCCTTCACCTGACCCACCGGGGTGTTATACGGATCCTTCCCCGGTGCGGGCTTGAATGGTCCGTAGGGGAGAGCATCGTAGTACTGGTCTCGGGGTCCAGGGAACATAGAGTAGAGGAAAGCCACGTGGTTAGTATCGTTGGCGATACGGATATTGGCTACCAACCTCGCTTCCCCGGTCTCCGTATATCGGTGAGTAGCTCCGCTGGCTACCTTCCCTACCTGAACACTGGTATAGGGGATGAGGTGGACCTCATTACTGGAGAGGGGTTCAATGTCATAGACCATATTGTCCATCACCAGCGTCACCTTGAGGCTATCGGCGAAAGTACCCTGGATCATATCCCTCATCTCTTTTATCCCCGTGTCGAGCTCCATAAGCTTGTCTCGCAAGGGGATAATCCTTCGTTCCTGGGTATAGAAGCCACTGGCAATACTATCAGGTTTGTGGAAATAGGTCAGGTCCTGGTCCTGGATAGCATCCTCCACGTGCTTGGTATAACCCCCTGAGTTGAGGAGGTTAGTAAAGCGGTTGGTCTCGAGGTCTCTGGTGTTCTCCTTGACGATATCGAGGAGCTGGACATCCTTTACCAGTTCATCGGGGAACTGGACCGTAAGGATTTCACTCCACGAGCTGACGGACTTCACCCAGGGATAGCCAAAAGACCAAACGACCCTTACCCGGATATCGACCTGTTCCCCTTGGGTGATGGGAATATCGATCTGGTTGAACTTGATGTCGTTATTCTCGATCACCTGACTACCCGACCAATCGTCCCAAAGGACCTCATTCTTACCCTTGGTATACTCCAGGGTAGCCGTTCGGGGGAGGAAGACCTGTCTATTCCATTCGGTGAAGAGGAATCCATCAATAACCTCGATATTGGCCTGTGGGGTGTCGTAGTTCTTGTATCGGTACTCGACCTCGATACCACGGACCGTCTTATGGGACATCTGTAGGTCTCGGAGGTAGTCCTCCAGAGGTACGTAACCTCGGATGGCGAACTTAGCCGCCTCAATAGGCACCAGGGCGTTATTGGCCGCCAGGGAAATGCTCTCCATCACCTTGGCAATACTCGTCACCAGGGTATTCTGATGGCTCTTGAGGTCGGTGAGCTGTGCGGTATAGACCGATCGCTGACCGGACATATCATCAAAAGAGATGGAGGAGATATCCGCTTGGAGGATGGAGATCTTATTCAGGGTCTCCTGCAGGTCAATCTCATAGTGTTTCTTCTGGGCGTAGAGAGAACGAATCGTCTTAGCCGTCTCCGAGTCGTCGAGGTGTTTGTTCACTCGGACTACCTTTACAGATTCCTGTGGAATTGCCGGGGCTTTCTTGAGTTCCTTACCGACATGTTCGCTGAGGGTACTACCGTAGGCCGTGGTGAGCTCGTCGAAAATATCCCCGATATTCTTTACATTCTCCGTGTAGTAGTCTTGGAACTTCGCCCCGTCGATAGTGAGCTTCGTGGTGTCAATAATTTGCCCTTCTCCCCAACCGGTATGCATACGGGTGTCTTTGTTCACCGGAGAGATCCAGAGGATGACATGGGGGTCCTCCTCCAGAGGCACTAAGATGGTCTTATCACGATCCTCCTGGAGACTGACTGGTTCGGAATGGAAGATCAGTCTTCCGTGGTCGAGGTCTCCGGGGACGAGATGGCAATAGGTTCCGTGGAGGACCTTGAGTTGTAGCTGTTTGCGTGCCGTGGAGACGCCGACGACCTCCAGCTTACAAGACCTATCCCACGTAAGGAGACGACAGCCAGTAGTGAGGTCGTGTTGTTCCATACCATCCTGGAGATGGTAGGAGAGCTGGTCTACCTCGATGGTAAAGAGCTCGTCCAGGGAGTCATTAACCCGGTTATCGAGGATCTTTTTGATGGTATAGACCCCCGTCCCGACGGATTTCCTCAGCGGGAGGTCGTGGATCTTGTCATACTCGGTATAGTCCTGGGAGGTGTAGTCCCCGGCCTCGATAAGCCCTCTTACGACCCCGTAGTCAATAGTATGGTCTTTGGAGATGGTGTCGATTTTCCCGAGGAGCTCTGGGTTATAAATAACCATTTTCTTCACGAGGACCTGGGTGATGTAGTCGGGTAGGTCACCGACGTGCGCCACCAAACTCGGCTGAGGGGAGAGGTAGTCCTTGAAGAGCTCCTCCCGACTGACCTTCAGCTCCTTATCCCACTCTACGGTAAGAGGTGATGGGGAGTACTCGTAACCACTAAGGAGGATCTTTTTCGTGGAGCCGTCGTAGTTGATATTAGCCCCACCGGAGACGGTAGCATGGACGAGGTTGTCAAAAGCATCTTGCAGGTGGTTGACCTTGTTCTCTAACTGGAGGAAAGAGGGTATGGTGAACTTCTGACCACGAACCTCCGTGGTGATATTGGTCTTCTTCGTATAGAAGCTCTCGTTGATAGCCTCGAGGATATTTAGGTTATCCCGCGTGAGCTCTGCCAGTTGTATGAGGGTGTCTGTTATATTTGCCATAGATTAATTGGGTGCATTTTCTGGATCCCCGGCCAGGGTGAGTTCTTCCATCTCTTCTTTCTTGTACTTTTCGTTGAGGAGGATATCCTGAGGACTGAGTCGGAGGTACTTTTCCACGAGGAATTTAGAGGAGAAGTATTTCACCTCATTACCATCGGGGTCCATATCAATCATAGAATCCTTCATCTCCTGTATACCCTGGACCCGCTTCGACATAAGCTCCAACTCCATCATCTCCTCGAAAAGGTTATAGGACTTGAACTGAAGCTGGACCGCCTCGAGGATCTGTCGGTTGTCCCTTAGCTCGGGGAACTCACAGGCCAACTGGAGCTGCAGGGGCTTGATCATGATCTGGGCGAAGGTATTACGGAGACGGTGGACAAATCGACCAAAGTCAATCTCCGTGCGAAGGGCCGAGGAAGCATCACTACCAAACCACGTGTCTGCGGACTCCGCATCAAACCGACTCAGGGGGATTTTGGAAATCTTATACAACTGGTTCCGGAAGTACTTGAGTTGGTCGTTGTCCTGGAGCTCCGGTCCTTCCCCACCAATAGTCTCGATCTGTGGAGAACCACTGTCCCCCTCAGGCATCCAATACTCTTTCATGAAAGGCATCTGGGAGGTTCCGTTGACCTGAATCTCCCCGGATTCTAAATTGAACTTGATATCTTCTCGGTATCGGTTCATCGCGGCCTGTAGGGTCTGAGTACCCAAAGCCTTATTCATACCCTTTACGGGGATGGTGAACTTGAGCTTGTAGGAGGCGTTGGTAATGGTCCAGATGAGCTGGGCCTGTTCCACAATTCGGTAGATGTTGAATGGTCTTACCAACCTCTCCAGATAGGACACGCGGCTTACGGCTTGGGTCTCCTGATAGGCAATATATACCACCTGAGAATCGAGGAGTTTTCTCTCACTACCCATAACATCCTTATACTGAATCCAGTACCACTTGTTATTTTCAAACTTGCGAGTGAGGGTAGCTGCATCCAGCGGAACCATGCCGATGATTCGCTTGGGTTCTTCCAGGGAATCCCAAACAATCTCCCACGCGAGGTTACCTTCCATAAGATACCTCTTCATGTCATCCCAAGCCACGTTCTTCCAGTTGAGCATCTTGTAGATGGAACGGAAATGACGGGAAAGGCTATCGAGGATCTGTTCCCGCACCTTCTTCTTCAGGTCGGAGAGCTCCTGTGGTTCGATGAATGGCTCACAGAAATAGGTAAAGTCGGAGTCATAGACGATACACTCATTAGTCATCGTATCGAGGATATCCTCCAGCTCTGGCTGTACCGCCAGTCGTCTGAGGGCTTCTCGTTTCTGGGCAAAGGTAGAGTCGAAGAAGTTCTTATCCTTCTCTGACTTCTCCTTCCAGTTGCTCTGGGAGAGGAGGTGATCCCAACGGAGCTGGGTCTCCTTTGGTAGTAAGGATTTGTCCGCGGGAAGAGCCCTCATATTCTTCACCACGTCATCCTCATAGGACATACCCATACGGGACATGTCGGAGAAGAACTGGGAGATAGTTCTCTTCTTTTTCTTGGGTTCATTGGTGTACCTCTCGGGATGGAAGTTGGTAGTGACATTCATCCCGGGGATACTCTGTTCGTATATTTGACTGCTTGGATCCATTAGGTAGTCCAGGCTATTTATTACTTCTTTAACCATTTACGATAGGGTGAGGGTCTTTAGCCCCCGAACCTTTGGTGAGGGGTCCTTGACCATATGTATATATAATATCACGATATAATAACAGAAGGTGAGGAGGTAGTAAACAAATTTTTGGATATGTGAGGGAAAATGGAGTTATTTTGTGGGGTAATTTTGAGGGGGCGGGGTGGACTGTTTTGGGGGTCAAAAATAGACCCCCAAGTTGGGCTGTTTGGAGGGTTCAAAAATGGGCTGTTTTTTGGTGCTTTTTTTGGTGTTTTTTTTGGCATGAAAAATGACCTCAAAATCGCGCTTTTTTTGCTCTGAAGCGCAAAACTGCGCGCAAACCGTTAGTCCCAGTGCGTTTGGAGACTGTTTTGCTGAACGTGAATTTCCTTATAAGAA
>ERZ773267.833-NODE-833-length-18704-cov-3.332458_pt1 | contig 18704 bp, 16 predicted proteins | sample MGYA00511959_ERZ773267 | MGnify/ENA primary metagenome ERZ773267 (study PRJEB29015, sample SAMEA2738165) | human oral metagenome | biome: human oral; feature: human-associated habitat; material: saliva | place: China | collected 2240 ... | reverse complement strand
CTGCACAGTCTATGCTTTCTCAGGCTAACCAGCAGCCACAGGGAGTTCTTTCTCTTCTGAGATAAGACTTTCTAAGAAAGCAACGAAATACTTTCAAAAAACAAGGAAAACCGGGGCCGGTAGGGTCTCCGGTTTTTTTGTGCTGTAAATGAAGCGCTCGGATAAGATAAAATAGAGTCTGCCACAACAGAAAGAATGTATAAGATAATAGGAAAAGTGTCTAAGACAATAGGAAAAATGTCTAAAACCGTAAGGAAAAGTATAGTGAAAAAGCCTCCTGTGAGCCATTGCATTTTTATGTTAGAGTAGGAAGAAGCATTTGGACAGAAGATAGAGGAGGGACCCTTATGGCTTTATCATTTCGAGAGAAAAAAGACTGCGCTTACGACGCCATTTCCTTAGGAGAAATTATGCTTCGTTTAGATCCGGGAGAAGGACGGATTCGTACCGCAAGACAATTCAAGGTTTGGGAAGGTGGCGGAGAATACAACGTGGTGCGGGGACTTCGACGCTGTTTCTCTTTGAAAACTGCGGTAATTACGGCATTTGCGGCAAATGAAATCGGATACCTTGTGGAAGATTTCATTCTGCAGGGCGGTGTGGACACGTCCTTTATTCATTGGGCAAAGACGGATGGAATCGGACGGAGCTGCCGAAATGGACTCAACTTTACAGAGAGGGGCTTCGGGGTAAGAGGTGCCAAGGGCTGTTCCGATAGAGCAAATACCGCCATTTCCAAGCTGAAGAAGGAAGATATTGATTTGGATAGAATTTTCGGAGAGCTGGGGGTTCGTCTGCTCCACACCGGAGGAATATATGCTGCTCTCTCGGAACAGTCCGGAGAAACTATGCTGGCGGTGATGGAAGCGGCAAAGAAGCACGGCACGGTAATTTCCTACGACTTAAATTACCGTCCTTCCATGTGGGATGCTATCGGCGGTGTAGAGAAGGCTCAGGAAGTGAACCGGGAAGCGGCCAAGTTTGTAGATATTATGATGGGAAATGAAGAGGATTTTACCGCCTGCCTTGGCCTTCATGTAGAGGGGCAGAAGGACTTAAAGCATTTGGATCCTAAGGCCTATGGGAAAATGCAGGAAGAGCTGGTTAAGCTTTATCCCAACTTCAAGGTGGTGGCTACCAGCCTTCGTACCGTGCATAGCGCTACGGTAAATGACTGGTCCGGCATTTGCTATGCAGAGGGCCAGGTGTATGAGGGAATGTCCTTTCCGAAGCTGGAAATTTTTGACCGTGTGGGTGGGGGAGACTCTTTTGCTTCAGGGCTTCTGTACGGCTTAATGGAAAAGGGAGATCCTGCCCTTGCCATCCAATATGCGGTTTGTCACGGTGCCCTAGCCATGACCACACCGGGAGATACCACCATGGCCAGAAAAGAAGAGGTGGAGGCGCTGATGAAGGGCTCCGGCGCCAGAGTGCTTCGATAGGATAAGCCGGTGCTTGGCGTAGTCCTTTCAGAGAAATAAAAGATAAAAAAATAAAGTTTAGCCGCCATAGACATTTTGAATCGGGGCACGCTCTCGCTAAGTTCGCCCAACAGGTAGGGATACTAAGCGAAAAACTTCATGCTATTCATTTTTCGCAAGTACCCGCGGGCTCAGATTGCCCCTATTCAAAAGCCTATGCGGCTAAACATTTTTATGCCTTATTTTTATCTATATTTATTCCACTGTCACGGATTTTGCTAAATTCCTAGGCTTATCCGGATCGAAGCCCTTTAGGAGGCTGACCTGATAGGAAAGGAACTGGAGAGGAAGGACCAAAAGGCTTCCGGCAAAGAGCGGATAAGTCTTTGGTACGATAAGATTATGCGCAAAGTCCTCTTCTTCGATAGCAATATCTTCCATCCTAATAGCAAAGCATTTGGCTCCACGACTTCGTACCTCATGGATATTGGAAATGCTCTTTCCCGCAAGTTCTTCCTGAGAAAGAAGACCGATAACCGGGCTGCCCTTTTCGATTAAGCTGATGGTACCGTGTTTTAATTCTCCACTACTATAGCTTTCGCAGTGAATATAGCTGATTTCCTTCAGTTTCAAAGCGCCCTCCATGGAGATGGCCCAGTCCAGCCCTCTTCCCAGAAAGAAAATATTGTCCGCATCCTTTAGTTCCTTTGCCATAGGAAGGATTTCCTGATCAAAGGAAAGACATTGCTGAATTTTTCCGGGAAGAAGGAAAAGCTCTTCTGTTAAGCTTCGAGTCTCTTCCTTGCTGATTTTTCCCTTTGCCTTAGCCAAAAGCAGGGAGAAAATGTAGCCTGCCGCAAGCTGACAGCTGTAGGCCTTGGTGGTGGCTACCGCAATTTCCGGGCCTGCCTGGGTGTAAAAGACGAAGTCGGATTCTCTGGCAATGGCAGAGCCTTTCACATTTACGATGGAAAGGGTTTTCGCCCCTAGTTTCTTGGCTTCCTTTAGGGCAGCCAAGGTATCCGCAGTTTCTCCGGACTGGCTGATGCTGATAACCAGTTCGCCCTTTTCCAAAATAGGGTGGTTATAGCGAAATTCACTGGCCAGCTCCACCTGCACCGGAACTCTGGCAAGACTTTCGCAGACGGATTTTAAAACCCAGCCTGCGTGGTAGGCGGAACCGCAGGCAATTACCCGGACTCTGGAAATCTCCTGAAAATCCTTTTCCGTCATGGAGAAGGCTTCATAGGAGAATTCCGGATTTTCCTCATTTTCCGCAGGCTCTTCATTTTTCTGATTGCAGGCATAGATCAGGGTATCCTTTACAACCTTAGGCTGTTCAAAGATTTCCTTTTCCATAAAATGCAGATACTCTCCCTTATGAATCTGGCTCTGACTAAGCTCTGCAATAGTAGAGGAACGCTGTACTTCTTCTGCATTTTTATTGTAAATATGGATTTCCTTTTCGGAAAGGCTTAGAATCTCTCGATTTTCCACAGGATAGATTTCATTGGTATAATCCAAAAAGGCAGAAACATCGGAAGCCAGATAGAAGGCATTTTCCCCCTTTCCCACAATCAAAGGACTATCCTTTCGCATGGCATAAAGGGTATTTGCATCCTCCTGAAACATGATGGCAAAGGCATAAGAGCCCTTTAATTCCTTCTGTACGGAGAAGAGAGCCTTTAAAATATCCTTATCCTTCCGGTAATAGTATTCAATCAGGTTTACCGCCACCTCCGTATCCGTGTCGGAGTAGAAGCTATAGCCCTGTTCCTGCAAAAAAGTCTTAAGCTCTGCGAAGTTTTCAATAATACCGTTATGCACCAGCACCACTTCCTTATGCATGGACAGGTGGGGGTGGGCATTTTTTTCACTGGCTTTACCGTGTGTGGCCCAACGGGTGTGACCAATGCCCATAGAATAGGGAAGCTGACAGTCCTTGGAAGCTGCCACTTTCTTTTTTAATTCTTCTAGTTTTCCTACAGCCTTGACCAGTGTGAAAGGCTGAGAGTACAAAGCGATTCCCGCAGAATCATAGCCTCTGTATTCCAGACGGGAAAGACCGGCCAGAAGAATATCCTTTGTATTCCCCTGCCCAACAAAACCAACAATACCGCACATTGTAATTTCCTCCTATTTGATTGTTTTCGGTGCGGAGAAAGCTTTTGTTACGATTTTGATTTCGCTTTTTTTCTTTCCCTAACGATGCACTACTCCGAAACAGCATCCGCCGAATCTTTCGATTACTGTTTACCTCGTCGGCTTTCGGATTCCCGAAGCCCTGGCGCTAATTTTTCTTTTTCCTCAGAAAGAAAAATTTGTGTTATGATACCATGGTGAAAAAGAACTTGGGAATGCTTTTTCGAAAAACTTAAAGAAAAATTCTTTTTCCGGAGGAAAAACCTTGACATTACAAGGAAAATTCTTTAAAGTGATAAGGCTGTTATTACAGCGGAACAGAAGCAGGGCAAATGCCCGGGCTACATTAAATACTGAAATCAGTCCCTTGACTGGACCAGAGTAAGTAGCCTACACATAGGAGGTTGTTATGAATTCATACGTAGCAAAGGCTTCTACTATTGAGAGAAAGTGGTTCGTAGTAGATGCAGAGGGGAAGACACTCGGACGTCTTGCATCAGAGATCGCAGCAGTACTTCGTGGAAAGAGAAAGCCCACATTTACTCCGTTCTTAGACTGTGGTGACTATGTTATCGTAGTAAACGCAGAGAAGATTACCGTTACCGGTAAGAAGCTGGAGCAGAAGCTGTATCGTACTCACTCTCGTTATGTTGGTTCCATGAAGGAAACTTCTTTGAGAGATATGAGAGCAAACAAGCCGGAGCAGGTTATTGAACTTGCCGTTAAGGGAATGCTTCCCAAGGGTCCTTTAGGTAGACAGATGTACAAGAAGCTTTTCGTGTATGCTGGTCCGGATCACAAGCACCAGGCTCAGCAGCCAGTTGCACTATCAATCTAAGGGAGGATAAAAAATGGCTACAAACAGAAATTACGGCACAGGCAGAAGAAAAAGCTCTGTAGCAAGAGTATATATTATGCCAGGAACAGGTAAGGTAACCGTAAATAAGCGTTCTATCGACGAGTATTTCGGATTAGAGACATTGAAGACCATCGTTCGTCAGCCACTTGTGGCAACTCAGAACGAAGGAAAGTTGGATGTTCTTGTTAACGTTAAGGGTGGCGGAACCACAGGTCAGGCCGGTGCAATTCGTCACGGTATCGCAAGAGCACTTTGCGAGATGGATAGCGATTTCCGTCCTATCTTAAAGAAGTCCGGTTTCTTAACCAGAGACTCTCGCATGAAGGAGAGAAAGAAGTACGGATTGAAGGCAGCTCGTCGTGCTCCACAGTTCTCCAAGAGATAAGAAAAGACATATTCAGTATGTGGGACTCTCCAAGTTTTTGGGGAGTCTTTTCTTATCCCATAAACTTGCGAGTTGCTCGCCCAAGGCTCGCAACTACTCGCGGTAAGATGCCAAAGGGCATCTTACTCATCGCTCATACAGTTCCAATCCCGATTCCAATCCCGATTCCAATCCTACTCTTTATCTAAGAGCCAATCAGATAGATTTTTGATCTGAATACCGTTGTAATTTCCAATAGTTAATCTGTCACTGGTTAAAATAACTTTTTTGTAGTTATCACGGATATTGGTCAGTGGTTTCAGTTCTCGGTCAAAGGTTTCTTTTGCGGTCATATTTGCGGTGACCTGGAAGTAGGTATAGGCCCCCTGTTTTTCTGCAACGAAATCAACCTCAGTATTACCAAGCTTTCCAATCATCACACGGTACCCTCGACGCAGGAGCTCAAAATAGACGATATTTTCCAGCGAAAATCCAAGATCGTATTGGCTGCGAGGCAAGATAAAGTTTCGCAAACCTAAATCTACAATATATAGCTTTCGATTAGCTTTCAGGAGCTGTTTTCCAACGATATCGAAACGTTCTGCAGAATAGAAAATAAAGGACTCTGTAAGAGCCTCAACATAATCACTCACGGTGTTAGGAGAGATTTTTCTTCCATTTGAACTCAGATAATCAGTAATGCTCCGGACAGATATCGGATTTCCGATAACACCGGACAGATATTTTGCGATGGTTTTTAGTAGAAAGATATCGGAGATTTTCCTTTTCTCCGGACTCTTTTCTTTCCTCGCTTGCCGATCTTCGATATCTTTTACAATTACTGTATTGTAGATGCCCTCCAGATAAGTTTCGAGTTTTTCTTGCGTGCGATCCATTGTGGCTATATAGGGAAGTCCCCCAACCCGCATATATTCTGTCAGACCTCGCTCTTGATCCATTTTGCAAATTTCAAGAAATTCTTTGAAGGATAGAGGAAGCATTTTGATTTCGACATATCGACCGGTTAATAGTGTAGCCAGATCTCCGGAAAGCATATAAGCATTGGAACCGGTAATGTAGATGTCCACATCGGCTTTTATATATAGACTATCTACGACTTTTTCAAAGGAAGGAACCTTCTGAATTTCATCTAAAAAAATATAAGTCATCTTCCCTTTACATAAACGATGTTTAAGATTGTCATAGAGCTTTTGATAGTCCTGCAGCTCTTCATATTCCAAATCTTCAAAATTGATGGAAATAATTTGTTCATCGAAAATATTATTATCTTTTAACCATTCTTGATACTGCATAAGCATTGTGGATTTTCCGCAACGGCGGATACCGGTGACAACTTTGATGAGCTGTTCATCCTTCCATTGAATCAGACGATGCAAGTATTCTTTTCTTTTAACCAATGCAATCACCTCCATAATATAATATTCAATATTAGCGCAAACTATAGAACAAAGCAATTTTTATTCCGAAATGGGAACAAAATAATAATAAATACAAATATATTCCGATATTGGAATATAAAATGATGATGAGTATGTTTCTAAAAGGATAGAATCGAAAGTTTGTACTTTTCTACAAACAGCAGAGAAGATTTTTGGAACATTTTCTTAATAAGTTTTTAAAATGGATAAAAAAATCTTGTTTTTTAAAAATCAGAGGAGTATTCTACTTCCATCTTTCGGAAATGCGTTAGTCGCTTCCGGAAGCAAAAAAAGAAAAAATGTTTTTTCTGCATAGGCAGAAGAGAGGAGACTATTATGAGAAAGATGGTTAGAGGATTATTCGTACTTGCAGCAATGACAGCAGCTCTTACAATGGTAGCTTGTTCCGGTAAGAAGGCAGAGACCACTGCAGCAGCTGAGAGCAAGATGGAGACTGAGGCAGCTAAGGAGTCCGTAAAGGCTGACGACAAGAAGGATGACAAGAAGGATGCTAAAGAGACTACTGCAGCAGCAGAAGAGTCCGAGAGCACAGAAGAGTCTTCCAAGTAATTTTTGAAAAACTATAAGGGGAGCCTGTGAAGGCTCTCTTTTTTTGTTATCGAGAGATGGAGTGTTCTAAGGAGATTATAAGGAGCGTTACTATGAAAGAAGCAAAGAAAATAGAAGGAACAAACATTTTCCTACAGGAATGTATTAGGGAAATCGAGCAAGCGGTGGATCTGGACAGTATCACCGTGGAGCGGGCCGTGTTTGGTCTCTTTTTCTCCGGGGTGAAGCTTTCCACAGGCCAGGGAGGTTTATGTTTTACGCCGGTGAAGGAGATTCCGGAGGCCGTGTGCTGCCCAAGCTCTGCGAAGGCTATGCCATTTTCCGGAAAGCTGAAGGGGAGAGGGGTTAGAGCCTATCTTGAGGATATCTTCTCGGAGAATATCTTAAGAAGAACTTTGGGAATCGCCGCCTTAAATGCGCTCAGCACCCTGGTATGGGAAAAGAAAGCACATCCGGAATATGAGCTCCTCCTTGGTGCGGATGCCTTTGATGAAATTGATGTAAAGAAGTATAGGAAATCCGTAGTGGTGGGAGCGTTGGTGCCTATAATCCGAAAGCTTATGCAGGAAAATGCGGATTTTCACATCTTGGAAAAGGACAGCAGAACCTTAAAGGAGCGGGAAATGCCCTATTACCTTCCTCCGGAGAGGGCGGGAGAATGCGTACCGGAGGCGGATTTGCTGGTGATTACAGGAGTAACGATTTTGAATGATACCCTGCCGGGGCTTCTGGCTATGGCGAAAAAGGATGCGGAAATTTTGGTGGTGGGTCCTACCGCAAGCATGCTTCCGGATTGCCTCTTTTCTAAAGGCGTTACGATGCTTGGGGGAATACAGGTGACGAAGGCGGATGAGCTTTTGGATATCATCAGTGAAGGAGGCTCCGGCTATCATTTCTTCGGAAAATATGCGGAACGAACCGTGCTTCGTCGAAGATAAAGCATAGGAAAATCCTGCAGCGATGATTCCACCAGCTATACCCAGGGCTCTATTGACATTGATGTAAAGCCGGATGGAAGCGGAAGCTATTATAACAGCGAAACCGGTTTAAGCATTAAAAATAATGGACAGGGAAAGGCAGTGATTACTCTTGGCAATTATGAAAAGACCGTAGATGCCAAGCCTTTGGAGAAGCCTACAAAGCTGCCAAAGCTTTCCATGGTTCCCGCAGTACCAAGCCTGGAGGCTAACAGCCTTTTGATTACTCTGGATTCCGGTGTGCTTTTCGATGTGGATAAGTATGATATCCGTCCGGATGCGGAGAAGATTTTGAATGATTTGGCAACGGTGTTAAAGGAAGCAGGCATTACCGCCTTCCAGATTGACGGACATACCGACTCCATGGATACGGATGAACACAACCAGGTGCTTTCCGAGAACCGTGCAAATTCTGTAAAGAGCTATTTGGCTTCTCAGGGCGTGACTGCGGAAATCACCACCCACGGTTACGGAGAAAGCCGTCCTGTTGCCACCAATGATACAGCAGAGGGAAGACAGCAGAACAGACGTGTAGAGATTATTGTTCCTACCGCATAAAAGAACAGTACTAAAAGTAAATTTGCTGGAAAGCCAAATTGCTATAGAGCCAAATTATTATAAAGTCAAATTGCTTTAAACCCAAATTGCTTTAAAGACAAATGAAATTAAAGATGTAAAGAACCTGAAATGCAGCACCGGGAGTTTCCTATTAGGAAATTCGGATTGTTGCAGGAAGCTAAAGCTGCCATGGTTTTTTACATCTTTTTTTATTCTGCATAGGTTTGCTGGGGAAGGTACGGGAGAGTTTCTTTTAAGGACAAGGGTGGAGGAACTTAGGATAGCCGGTAAAAACATATGGCTTTATCCTTGTGAATAAGAAGGATTCATTTTCATACTATTGAGAATATCAATAAGTCTTTAGATTTATCAGAATTATAAATATCTAACAAAAAAGCAATTTATACTATTGATAAATTTAGTGAAAAAGTATAATAATAAAGAAGGCGAAACAAAAAATATTATTATAAAATACTGCTTTGATTTCTAAAAACCGACATTTTCCCTAATGACGCAGAAAATTTTGGAAAGAAGAAAGATAAACAGTACAGAAGGAGGAGAAAAGTGAAAAAGAACTTGGCAAAGTTGCTTCCTCTACTGCTTTTATCGGTAAGTCTGGTGGCTTGCGGTGGAAGCAAGGCGGAAGACAAGGGAACGGGAGCATCTACAGAAAAAGCGCAAGAGCAGAACGCTTCTTCCGATGGAGAGAGTAAGGCAGAGGCAAGTGCTTCCGGACAGAAGGACAGCTTCACCTATATCATTGACGGTGACCCGGGAAATACCTTGAACCCTTTAACGGCAGATGATCGCTATACCCTGATGACCTGTCATGCGGCCTATGCTCCGGCTTATCATATCTATGGAGACGGAACTGTGGATTATATTCTGGCGGAAAGCATGACGGCTTCTGAAGACGGACTTACCTTGACGATGAAGCTGAAGCCGGATTTAAAGTGGAGTGATGGGGAGGCATTAACAGCCGATGACATTGTATTTACCTATGACACCATCAACAGTTTGTCAAAGAATCTTTATATCGGAGACCAGCCCATCAAGGTGGAAAAACAGGATGATTTAACCGTTCTTTTCCATCTGCCCTCTGTTTCCGCCAGTGCCATGGAGATGCTTTCCGACGAGGTGAGCATTATCCCTAAGCATATCTTTGAAGGCAAGGAGAATACGGATGTTTCCTTATTAGAAGATAAGGTGGTAGGTGCAGGCCCTTATGTTTTGGAAGAGTATAAGACCGGAGAGTACTTGAAGTTTAAGGCCAACCCCAATTATGCCAAGGGAAAGCCTTATATTGATACCTTGATTTATCGGGTGATTGACAAGGGAGATACCGCTACATTGGCTATGCAAAACGGTGAGGCGGAGGCTATGGTATTGTCTCCGGATATGATTGAGCCCTATTTGGAAAATGATGCTTTTACCCTTTACAACTATAGTGAAGGCCGTGTGCCCTATATCCGTTTGAACACCGCCTCCGACAATATGCAGGATAAGACCTTCCGTTCCGGCATTTTCCATGCCTTAAACAGAGAGGAAATCATGAAGGCGGCTTACGGAGATCCGGATTACTATCATTTAGGCTATTCCTTCCTGCCCTATGATAACCAATTCTATACCGAGGATGTGGAGAAGTGGGATCAGGATTTGGAGAAGGCTAAGGAAGAGGTAAAGAACGGACCAAAGAAGCTGACCTTACTCTACCCTGCCAATACGCCTATTTTGGAAAGAGAAGCTTTGGCGATTCAGGCAGAATGTAAGGCTGTAGGTGTGGATGTGGAATTGGCAAGTCTTGCGGATGCGGCTTACTACAAAGCCACCAAGGACTTGGGGAACAAAGACTATGATATTTTCCTGGGAGGCTATGTAATGGGCTCCGACCCGGATACCTTCTCCATCCTTTTCTCCACGGAGAAGGACAACAACATGAATTACCATAATGCGGAAATCGACAAGTTGTTCAGAGAAGGAAACAGTACTTTGGATTTGGAGAAGCGTAAAGAAATTTATAACAAGGTACAGCGTTTGGTAACGGAAGAGGCGATTTACTATCCTCTGGGCACCAATTTAAGAACACTGGTTACCAAGAAGGATGTGGATCCGGAAGAAGCCCAGCTTGTGCCTATTTACACCTTTGGAGATTTATCCAAGCTGAAGTTTAAATAAGATCTTAAGTAGAAAAGAGGCTGAAAAATGGCATTTTATATCGGGAGAAGAATTCTACAAAGTATTCCCCTGCTCCTATTGATTACCCTTTTGTCCTTTGGACTTATGAATTTGGTTCCCTATGATGCGGTGGATTCCATTTCCAACTCTAAGATGACGGAGGCGCAAAGGGAGGAAAAAAGAGAGGAATACGGCTTAAATGATCCCATGCCTGTGCAGTATTTTCGATGGTTAAAAAACATTCTAAGGGGAGAGTTCGGGAACTCTCTCCTTAGTCATACCAGTATTAAGGATGATTTACGAATACGGATTCCCAACACCATCCTTTTGGTGCTTCCCTCCTACCTTACCGCCTACTTTTTGGCTATGGCGGTGGGACTTTACAGTGCCAGCCAAAAGGGAAAATGGCAGGATAAGCTTCTGGACAGCTTTTCCACCATAGGTCTTGCAGTGCCCAGCTTCTGGATTGCCCTGGTGCTGATTTATTTTTTTGGCTATCATTGGAAGCTTTTTCCATTGCTGGGGATGCATACCATTGGGAAGGAAAGGGATATTCCGGACTTTCTTCATCATCTTTTTCTTCCTTATTGTGTATTGGTGCTTGCTTTTTTTCCGGATTTAATGCGTTATGTTCGTTCTTCCGCATTGTCGGAATTAAGGCAGGACTATGTTTTGGTGCAAAGAGCTTTTGGCGCAAGCAAGAGAGAGATCCTTTTTCATCATGTAGCAAGAAATGTTTGTATGCCTATGATCAGTAAGTTGGGCATGTCTCTACCTTTGCTGGTGACGGGGGCGGTGATTACGGAATCCGTTTTTTCCTGGCCGGGGATAGGGCTTTATTTTGTGAAAGCGGTGGATGCACTGGATTATCCTATTGTCATGGCGATTTTGCTCTTATCCGGTACCTTGGTGATTCTGGGGAATTTACTCTCGGATATTTTGTATTGTTTGATTGACCCGAGAATTTCACTTTGGAAGAAGGAAGGATAGGAAAATGCAAGCTAGCAGAGGTAAAGCGTTTATCAATAGAATTTTGAGCCATCCCCACAGAATTTTAGCCAGTGTTTTTTTAATAGGCTTCAGCCTTTTGGCTTTGGTCTTACCCCTTCTTCCCTTAGATCCGGAGGGGCTGGACGTGATTCACAGTCTGGTAAAGCCCTCCCTGCAACATTTTTTCGGGACGGATGAGGTGGGAAGAGACTATTTCGCCAGAGTGCTCTACGGGGGAAGGGTTTCTCTTATGGTCGGTTTTCTGTCAATGGCTATGAGTATGGGCCTGGGCGTCATGATTGGGCTTCTTTCCGGATATTTCGGAGGCGTGGTGGACTTCTTCTTTATGCGCCTTGTAGACGTCCTTTCTTCCATCCCCTGGATGATCTTGGTGATGGTTTTCGGTATGGTTTTTGGAAGAGGTCTGCTTTCTCTCGTCATGGTAATCGGGCTATTAAGCTGGATGGAAACAGCCAGAATCATCCGAGGAGAGGTCTTAAGCCTAAAGGAGCGGGAATATGTGCTCTATGCCCGTTTTCTGGGAATTTTTCCCTTGCGAATCCTTTTTAGCCATATTTTCCCCGGAATTCTTCCCACTATTATCACGGCCTCCACAGCGGCTATAGCCTCCTCCATTATGGTGGAGAGCGCATTAAGCTTTCTGGGACGAGGGGTTACCGCGCCTATGTCCAGCTGGGGAAGCCTTTTACAGAACGCCCAGAAATTTCTGCAAAAAGCGCCCCACATGGCGATTCTTCCGGGAATTTTGATTATTATAACGGTTTTGTCTTTCCATCAATGGGGAGAGGCTCTTAGGGAATCGCTTCTCTTAGAAAGGGAGTAGAAGATGCTTTTGGAAATTGAGAATTTGCAGGTGGAAATACCCTATGGGAAAACGAAGGTCTATCCGGTTTCCGACGTCAGCTTTTCTCTGGAAGAGGGGGAGGTTTTGGGAATCATTGGGGAGTCCGGAAGCGGAAAATCCATGGCGATGAAAGCCATTATGGGATTACTGCCGGAAAAAGCAAAAGCTTATGCCCGGAAGCTTTCGTTTCAAGATTTGGATTTGCGAAATCTGACGGAAAAGGAATATCTGCCTCTTCGAGGGAGCCGTATGGCTATGATTTTTCAAGATCCCATGACGGCACTGAATCCTTTGATTCCCATCGGAGAACAGTTGAGAGAGATTTTTGAACGACAAAGGAAGAAGGGAAGAGATTCTACAGTAAAGGATTCTCATGGAGGAGATTCTTATGGAAGAGATTCTCATGCAAAGGATTCTTATATAAAGGATTCTCATATAAAGGATTCTAAAGAAAGGGCAATAGCGCTGTTGGCTTCAGTGGGTATTCCCAATCCGGAGGAAAAATATAAGCAATACCCCCATGAGTTTTCCGGCGGTATGCGGCAAAGAGTCCTGATTGCCATGGCCTTATCCTGTTCTCCCCCACTGCTGATTGCGGATGAGCCTACCACTGCTTTGGATGTGACCTTGCAGGCTCAGATTTTGGATTTGCTTTTGGAAGGGGTAAAAGCAAGAAATACAAGCTTGATCCTGATTAGCCATGACCTATCTTTGGTGAAGGAACGCTGTAAACGCATTCTGATTTTATACGGAGGGAAGGTGATGGAAGAGGGAACGGTGGAAGAGATTTTCCAAGCTCCCGAACATCCTTATACCAAAGCTCTTTTAGCGGCTATACCCAGTATGGAAAAGGATAAGGAAGAGGCACTGGTGGCCATTGAGGGAAATCCACCCTCGATTTTAAAGGAATTTACCCGTTGTCCTTTTTATGAACGGTGCAAGGAAAGGATAGATGCCTGTCAGGATGCCTTACCGGAGGAAGCAAGGCTTTCCGAAATGCACAGAGTTTTCTGTCACAAAGTTTCTTCCGGAGAGAAAATATAAAACCATCTAAAAATGTAGTTAAGAATAGAAAGAAGATTAGGGAGAAAAATGAAAGAAAAGGAGCTGATTCTTTCTGCCAGAGGAATAGAAAAGGTATTTTATCAAAGAGATTTTTGGGGAAGAAAAAAGATAGCTACCCATGCGGTGCAGGGAGTGGATTTGGATCTGTATAAGGGAGAATGCTATGGTTTGGTGGGGGAATCCGGCTGTGGAAAAAGTACCCTTGGTCGTTGCCTTTTAGGATTACAAGAGAGAACGGCAGGGGAAGTCTATTTTCATGGACAGGAAATCAAAAGGAAGGATTCAAAGGCTTTACGGGAAATGCAGGATAAGATGCAGATTATCTTTCAGGACCCCTATTCTTCCTTAAATCCCCATTGGACTGTAGAGGAAATTCTACGGGAGCCTTTACGACGCCTAAAACTCTCCCGTACAGAAGAAGAGGAAAAGATAAAGAAGGCTTTGGAAAGAGTATCTTTGGCCGAAGCGGATAGAAGAAAGATGCCCTATGCCTTTTCCGGAGGGCAAAGACAAAGAATCGGCATTGCCAGAGCCCTGATTGTAGAACCGGAAATTATCCTTTGCGATGAACCGATCTCCGCCTTGGATGTGTCCATACAGGCTCAGATTGTAAACTTGTTAAAGGATTTACAAAAGGAGCTGGGGCTTAGCTATATTTTCACTGCCCATGACCTGGCCATGGTTCGCTATATCAGTGACAGAATCGGGGTAATGCAGGAAGGAAAAATCGTAGAAGAGGGAGACTGTGAAAGTATTTTTCAAAATCCCCAAAAAGAATACACCCGGACCCTGCTTTCGGCAGTTCCCGGGTGGTGTAGAAAGGAAGGATAAAAGGACGTTGGACTTTAAGCCTTCCTTTGCAGATAAAACTTAGAATGTATCTCGATTAACAAATTTTAGTCGGCAAACTCGGTGTGGGCTACCTTCCATTTTCTGATGGCAATACCGAGCCAAAAGCTGTAAATTCCCAAAGTGATAATGCAAAGCAGGAACCACTTAATCCACTGAAGAAAGAGGTCTGTGGCTTTACCGGTAAAACGAAGGCGATTCCCGTTGATGACGGTGTGGGAAATTTCCCAGTTATAAATCATGCAAAGAGCCCAAGGAAAGCAAATTCCCAAGGTACATACCGTGATAAGGCTTCCTAACAGTGCCCATCCGATAAGCTGCAATAAACCGCCGTCAAAATAAGATTCTCCCATAAATACTCCTTTTCTTTAAAAACGTAAAATACTCCTAAATTATAAGAAAAATAAGAAAAAAAGCAAGTTCCGGATTTTATGCAAAGACTGCACGTTAGGGAACTTGCTTTTTAGAGTATCTTATTTTTAAAGACTCTCCTTTAGGGGGATTCTTTATCCATTCTTTTTCTCCAACTGCTTACTGATGGCAGTGGCGCAGGCAATATCTCCAATCACGTTGACGGTGGTGGCCCCCATATCGGCCAGAGTATTTACGGAAATATAAACGCCCAGGATTTGGTTGATGGGAAGTCCTGCCATGGGAGCCAGGGCGGCAAAGGCGGCAATAGCCCCTCCCGGTACGCCCGGAGTTCCGATACTAAGCAAAGTATTGGCTGCCAAAACCGTAATCATGGTGTCCAGGGTTAGCGGAATGCCTAAGGCGGCAGCAAAGAAACTGATCATAAAGGACATCAGAATACTCACCGCATCCATGTTAATGGTGGCTCCCAGAGGCAGTGTTAAGGAGGCTATCTCCTCCGGAACATCCAGAGATTCCACCGCACATTCAATAGAAAGGGGGAGGGTAGCATTGGAAGAACAGGTGGAAAATGCATTTAAGCTGGCCGGCGCAATGGAGCTAAAGAATTTGCCCACAGGGATTTTTCCGACCATGCGCACGATACCGCCGTATACAATCAGGGCATAAAGGGCAAAGGTGATATATAAGGCCAGCATAACCTGTCCCAGCTGCAGAACGGTCTTAATCCCGTTACTGTACATTACCGTAGCCATACAGGCAAAGACGCCGATGGGGGTAAAAAGCATGATTTTCGAAACAATAAAAATGGAAATATCATGGATGGAGGTGCAAAGCTTCACAAAGGGCTCCGCCTTTTCCTTTAGGGAGAGGCAGGCCAGTCCCATAATGATGGAAAAGGAAAGCACCTGAAGCATATTTCCCTCGGAAAATGCCGCAATAGGATTGGAGGGAATGATATTTTCCAAGGTTCCTAGAAGGCTTTTAAACTCTACCGCATCTACCTTCACGTCCGTAGCGACAATCTGAGCGCCCGCTCCAAGATGGAGAAGTCCGGGAAGGAAAAGTCCCAGTGCGCTGGCAAAAAGGGTGGTTGCCGTAAACCACAAAAGAGAATAGAGCCCGATTTTTCCGGTTTTGGCAATGGAGCCGATGCTCATAATGCCGGTCAGAAGACTACAAAACACCAAAGGGAAAATCATCATTTTCAAAGATGACATGTAAATGGTGGCAATTACATTTAGAGGAGTATAGAAAAACTCAGGCATAATCAGTCCGAAGACCAAACCCAAACCAAGCCCTAAGGCAATCCATACAGTCTGTTGAAGACTCAGCCATTTTTTCTTTCCCATACTAACTCCCTCATTTCAGAAAATAATTTTGGAATCCTTCTTTCTATAAAAATCGAGTAAAGTATTTCAGGTCAAGATTTACGGTTTTCAACGGTTCTTATTTCTATAGAAAAAACGTCCTTTGTAATATTTCTATCCTAAAGAAAAGAGACGGTATTGTAAAGAATAGATTTCTTTGAACTGGATATAGAATACTTTTATATCTAAGATGACGAGGATAATGATGAAGGATTTTATGCGTATGGTATTGAGTTCGGGGCAAAGTGATTCCGTAAGGAAAGACGTCTTTTAGGAAAGGGATAGTGTAGATAAAAGCCAAGCAGGAATTTTATGCAGTATGGTACTAACGACGGGGCAATGTGAGCCTGTAAGGAAAGATGTCTTTTTAGGAAAGGGATAGAGTTGATAAAAGCCAAGCCCAAATTTTATGCGTATGGTATTGATTTCGGGGCAATGTGAGCCCGTCTGTTCTTAGTGAAAGCAAGCGAAGCGTAGCTTGAACTTAGAACAGCTACGAAGGCGAGCTTAGCGGGAGCGTGCCCCGAAATCAGTACCATACTGCATAAAATAATAAGAGGATTTGTCCAACATTTTCTTTAAAAGACATCTTTCCTCACTGAATCAACCTTGGCCTTCCATTCTGCACCAGACAAAGCCCTCTTGGCGTAATGCGAATCTCCGGAATCACCGGTAACGCCAGGAAGGACAGGCTGATAAAGGGATCCATTCCACCGGGAACCCCCATTTCATGGGCTTTTTGCTTCATGTTTTCCAGATGTGCATTGGCTTCTATAAAACCGCAATCACACATCAACCCCATAATAGGAAGGGCCAGAGAATCATAAACCTTTCCTCCCTGTACCAGAACAAATCCTCCCTGCAGGCGGATGAGTTCATTGACGGCTAAGCACATATCCCGGTCATTGTCCCCAATCACAATCAGGTTATGGGAATCATGACTGACGGAGCTGGCAATGGCGCCCCCATGGATGCCATAGCCCTGGCAGATGCCCCGGCCGATTTTTCCGCTTCCCTTGTGCCGCTCTATGACGGCGATTTTCTGATATTCCGGATATTCTTCTCCGGTAAAATTGCTGCATCGTTTCAGCATCACCTGTAAACGTTTGGTGGTAATCTGCCCTTCTTCCATGGCAATGACATTTACCTCCTGCTTGGAAATGGGCAAACGAAAAGCCTTTTCTTTAAGGGGAGAGAGGTGAACGGTTTTCTTCAGCTTCGAAGGACAGCGGGGGATGCTTAAATGCTCGGATTCCACCACTTTCTTTCCTTTGTGATATACGGCTGAGATTTCAACATTTTCCAGGTCGGAAATCAGAAGAAAATCCGCCTGTCTGCCCACGGTGATAGCCCCCAGATGAGATAAGCCGTAACATTCCGCGGTATTGATGGTGGCCATTTGATAGGCGGAGCAGGTGGGAAGCCCCAGCGCAATAGCCTTTCGAACGGCGTGGGAGATATGCCCTTCTCTTATGATATCTTCAATGTGCTTATCGTCGGTACAGAAGGAAAATGCTCTGGTATCCATCTTGTGAGCCAGTATTCCCTTGACCAAAGCCTCTAAATTCCTTGCGGCGGAGCCTTCCCGGATATGGATGTGCATTCCCGCACGAATCTGCTCCAGGGCATAGTCAAAATCCACCGCCTCGTGATCCGTTTGAATGCCGTTTAAGGCATAGGCCTGCAAGTCTTCTTTGGGAAGAAATGGGGCATGACCGTCTAAAACATGCCGGGAAAACAGCGAGAGCTTTTCCATCATTTTCTTCTCCCGATGAATCACGCTATAATCATCCATTACCTCCCCCAGCCCTAAAATACGGGGGTTATCCAGATATTCCTTCATATCCTCTGCGGTAAAGCTTGCGCCGTTGTCGTCAATCTCCGTGGAGGGGACACAGGAAGGAAGCATCACAAAGACATTGGCGGGACTTTTCGCGCTTTGTTGTAAAATGTAATCGATGCCCTCTTTACCGGAAACATTACAGGCTTCATGGGGATCCACAATAAAGCTGGTAGTTCCCTTCAAAGCTGCCAGAGTGATTAATTCATGGGGAGTTACCATGGTGGATTCGAGATGCAAATGGGCATCTATAAAACCGGGAACCAGAAACTGTCCTTTGGCATCGATTTCCCTCTTTCCCCGGTATTCCCCGATTCCGGCGATATAGCCCTGGGAAACAGCCACATCACCGGAATAAATACTGCCGGTAAAAACATCCAGAATGCGGGCATTTTTCATAACCAGATCGGCTTCCTTTTCCTTTAAACAAACTTTTGAGAGAATTGCTTGTAATCGATTATTCATATTTATGCCCCCTATAAAAAATAACTAATAAATTAGTCTATTCGAAGAGTATTATACTGATTATTGCATAAATTCTCTTTTTGTACCATAAGATATTTGCTGAAACAATAAAAAACTATTTATTTTGTTCCCTTATGCTTATACAAAATATCTAATATAAAATGTATTTATTGAGAAAAATTGTAGAAACGAAAAAATTTGGTGTTCTTTTACGAGACTTGATGTACAATCTCCTGTATAGCTGTTAAGTGTAGCAAAGGGGATTAGCGAAAGAAGGAGACATCGCAAAAGCAACAAGTGGAGTAAAATAGAGGGCCAGGGAGGCAAAACATGCTTGAGGACGAGTAGGAACATGTCGTGAAGTCACTACCCGTTTTCGTATA
>ERZ773267.831-NODE-831-length-18734-cov-3.065368_pt1 | contig 18734 bp, 16 predicted proteins | sample MGYA00511959_ERZ773267 | MGnify/ENA primary metagenome ERZ773267 (study PRJEB29015, sample SAMEA2738165) | human oral metagenome | biome: human oral; feature: human-associated habitat; material: saliva | place: China | collected 2240 ... | reverse complement strand
GTAATATCTAATGGTGAAATGGGAGTATTTAATGTACGACTATGATTGTTAGAAGTTGGGTGTCCGGTGAACCCCGTACACCCAAATTACCAAATACACGTCAAAGGAGGAAGTGTATGTGAATATTGATAAGAAATTTATAAAGAAATTCAGACAACGATACATGTTTATTGTCATTCTATTTGTAATAATCGTATTTAGTTTACTTGGAGCTAGAAGGGCATTTCTAAACTTCGTAGGAAGGACAACCATCATAGTCCGAAATACGAGAATTAGAGAATTTAATTCTATCTTAAAAAATGTAAAGTATATCGCTGATTACGAGTTAGATTCTTCCATTCAAAAAATTAACTCCGATGTTGAAAAAACTGCAGATTTAACGAGATTGAAAATTGCTTTAACACTAAATACTCACTATGATTATTTCGATACGATTCTTCGTAAAAATTTACAAGATAATATATTCAATGCAAATGGAGTAGTTGATCGTAACCGGAATAATATCTTCGTATTAGTAAATGGATATCTGATAGCATCCTACAACCAAGATGATACCTATTTGAAAAACGCTATCCGTACAGGATCTAATGTAAAACTGAAAGAGCTTATTGACAGCGAATTCTATAACAAGGAATTGAGCTTAAAAGCTTTACATCAACTGCAGGTACAAGATAAAGGATTGATCATTTGGCAGGCCCGTAAACCGGCAGATGCCGACGAGAATTATAAGCCTCCACATAGTATAGATGTGCATCAACTTGACGAAATACTTATAAATGGATCGAAAGAAGAGCTTGCTAGTTATGAAGTTCTTGTTGCTAAGTATATTACAGAAAACGGTAACATCTTTGGGGAATATGATATTGCAGGTTCCCCAAAAGAAATAAACAATAAGATAATCATTGTTCAGAAAGTAAATATGGTCGATTGGATCGAATATTTATACCCAGACTTTTTTGACACTGATGAAACCGAAAGTATCGAATACAACTACAACCAGATTATAAATCTAATTAATCTTTTTCTTATTGTAGCATGTTTTGGTATGATTGGTTATGGATTAGGGTTTGCTATATCTTACAATGCTGCTCGAGAGAAATACATTGAAGAAGAAGGAAATCGTACTCATACATCGGATGTCGAAATTAAGTAACTTTAAATTACACAGCATCAAAAAATCAAGGAGGGTTTAAAATATGGTATGAAAAAGTTTCAGACCAATTGAGCATGATGATCATATGGTCTGAAGGAAAAGGTGTATAGGATGAATTTTTCAACATTTATAACGGACTATGGCACTATTATAACTAATTATGTTACGGCAGGAACTGTATGTTTTGCGTTGTGTTATGGTATAGAATTGAATAACAAAATAACAAACAACCAGAAAGTTAATCTTGTACGGCCATTCATATTAGCTTTATTCAGTGTCATAATATCAACGATTATATATAGATGGAGCGAATCTGACAGAAACTACAAATTACCATTTGAGTATAAGATAGGCGTAGCTACGTTATTAGCTATCTTATCTGATAGACTATTGCCTGCAGTGCAGAGCAAAAAGTTTGATAAGTTCTTGCTCAATTTTTTATTCAGTTTAGCTGGTGATTTGGGTAAGAAGGCTGGCGAGGCTCTGAAGGAAGCAGAGGCTGCAGAACAGAAAGATTCCAAGTCTAAAGAAGAAGAAAAGAAAAACTAAATACAGAATGACAAAAACGGCATAGGTACAATTGTACCTATGCCACTTTGTTTGTGTTTTTATAAAGTCTCTGCAACAAATATTTTTCTAGAATTGGTTTCTTCTAGATGCTCATACTCTTTTGGAGCCGGCACCGGTTTAAACATTGATTGGTCGTTATACAATGTACGTCTGGTTCGTGTCTCATTCTTACGTCTCATTTTATCCTTAACGGTGTTGATTTCCGATTCTAATCCATTCATAATACTATTCTTTAAAGACTGTACCATAGTTAAAGTCTCATGATCTGCTGGATCGGTAAATACTTTTGTGCTAATACGTTCTACAATTTCTGCTAATGCAGACATATTATCGGATAATAGTTTTATTAATCTAAAATTATCATCCGATAATTCTTTTGCAATTTCAACTTTTGTGTCAACCGACGTATTGGGATTGAACAATCTTCCGAAGCTAAAAAATATGGCATCTTGTTTAATGTGAACATTATCTTCAAAATTTACTTTTTCACACGTTTTAGATACGAATATATTATGTTCAAAATCCATTATACAGTCATATCCACGCATATATTTGTTGAATACTGTATTAGCATTGGATGATATATTTCTATTGTCATCACTCTTGTAATCTCTGCTTATATCGAAATATGGTATTCGTGATCTATTAGCAAAACCGCTTCCGTCTTCTATTGTCGTATAATTATTAAACAGATATGCAATCGAAATAGTTTCTTCTGTCACAAAAGGTGTTGATTCCTCACTAAATGGATCATCCTTATATTTTAATTCCGACAGCATTGGTATAAGGTTTGCAACTTTATGACGCATGATAAGCGGTTGAATTGTTCCGTTGTTGTGTATTACATATGTATCAATATCTTTTACATATGTAATACACCCATCGTAGTAAACAATATCTCCAGTCATGTTTTTCAAACTCTCTACTACGAATCTGCAATCTATCGGAGAATCTGTTACATACTTAAATGAGTCTATACAAATATTATCTTCAAATTTCATAAGTTCTCCTAACCTCTTCCAATAAGATAGAAGCTATTGATTCCTCTATCCGGAATGTCGTCAACTGTACGTTCCGTCGCATATATAATATTCGCATTGTCCATTGCAGCGGTCATACTCTTATCGTAAATCAATTTAGATACCGGAGTAATCTTATTATTATTTGCTCTATTACAAACATATAGGTTTAAATCTTTATAATCGAACAAAAGTTCTCCGGATCTGGGATTTGATGTATTGTAATTTCTCAATACTAACGGATATGTTCCGTACGGTATGGGTTTATGCATAATACCCCTCCCTTTAAAAATTTCAAAATAACAACCATGGCTAATATAACCATGGTTGTTGGGCAGCATATAATGATTAAACTCTATCGGCTCCGCCGGTCTTAACAAAGCTAACGGGAACCTTTCTCATTGTCTTGATATATTCCTTCTGACCCTTATCAGCAGTCCTACGGGATACGGAAGCATATTTCTGCTTAATTGCAGAGATCAACTCTTTTCTCTTAGCCTGGATAACAGTAAGCTTGGTCCACAATGGATCCTTCTTAGCTCTAGCAATAGAGAATGCAGCCATAGTGGTACGTCTATCAAGATCATCCTTCTTAGAAAGTCTAACCAGAGTTCTCTTAGTCATAACACCAGCCTCTACAAGACCTTCTCCAAGTCCACCCGGCTTGCAGAACTCTTTTACCTGATCCGGAGTTGCATTGTGAGTGAGATCATCAGCAAGGAACTGCTCAACGAGTAATGATGCATCAAATTCGTTATACATAATTTTCTTCTTCCTTTCAAAATATTTTTCTTTTTCTATATATTGCAATAAATAGAAACTACAAATATCTCGTTACGAGACATTTATTAATTAGTTTCTATTTATAAAAATACATTTTAGTATAGACACTTTTTCACTTTGAAAGGATGAGAATATGGATTATATTATTAAAGAAAACGAAGAAAAGAACGAGAAAGATATAGTTGTTGAACCATCTGTGGACGGTAATGGGGGTGCTGAAAATACTGGAAATCAGAACCCTGATAAATATCCTCCAAGATATAAATGGTTGGCAGAATGGAGCAAGTGGCCAGATAAGCAAAAGGCTTCCATTTTCTGTCCTGTAACGGTATTTGTTCAGGATTATTTTGGTGGTACCTATTCAACAATGTCCAGTAAAATCACAGAGACTATCGTTGATTTTAATTACAATCATTGTAGACGATTCGACAAAATTGTTCCTGGAGTGTACGATAAAGCGAATGTAAAAGGAGATTTATTAATCTTCAAACCTATAGATATCTACAGAATTCCAGAAAAGTTTTCAGATGTTAAGTCTGCTATTATCTCTTGGGCAAAAGAAAATGGATATGACGATACATATGAGGAAAACTTTGACCTTATGTGGAACTATGTTTAATCTTTAGGAGAGGTGGTTTGTTGTATGAATAATAAGTATTTGGACAAATACAAAAGCGTAATGAAAAGACTACTGTTATCTTACGATAGCAATATGACAGAAGCTGATGCAAAGAATATTGTAGATTATTCTGTGAAGAAACGGTTTACGGATTTTGATGCATATCTTCGGAACAATTACATCAAAAAGAACATTGATCTTTCCGGTGTAGAAATCTTAGAGTATATTACTAAGAAAGAAACGATACTTACATCTTATGGAGTATTGTTTAAAACTCATGCAAATTCTCAAAACCCAATGATTAGTGTTATTCAGAACTTTGCAAAGTTGAGAAAGATGCATAAGAAAGAAATGTTCAAATATCCAAAAGGGAGTGAACAATTCGAACGGTATAACTTGTTGCAACAACTTGACAAGATTGATATGAACGGTATATATGGATTAATCGGTCTTGCGGTATCTTTCTTATTCGACTTAAACGTTGCTCCAAGTGTAACATCTATGGGACGATCATTGATATCTTCAGCAATTATGTGTTTCGAGATGTTCCTTGGAAACAACGTTAAGTTTGGTTCCTTAGATGACGTTCTTGTATTCATTGATAATGTAAGAAAAGAATATAAAGAATGGAAGTTTGATGATGAAGTTGTTCTTGGTAAAACCGGTTTTGTTGATGTATACGAAGTATTCAATAAACTTATCCTGAATTGTGGGTATAAGTATGTACCAACAACAGAAGATATGGATATTGTGTTAAAGATTCTTCAGAGTTGTACACAAACAGAACTGAACCGGTTGTATTATAAGAACAATCTATATGGTATAATGGATACCTGGTATGCAAGAAATCTTATGTTTAAGATATTTGAAAATATGGATTTCCCATATATGGATCCAGCATATCCACCGGTAGGAATTCGTCCATATCTTGATGAATTGAAAGCTTTGTTATTGGAGTATGTTTTCTATTGCTATCAGATTTATGATAGAATGGATAGAAACAAGAACATGATAAAGAAGATTTCTTTGATATCTGATACAGACTCTTCTTTCGTATCTTTAGATGCTTGGTATAATTACAATATCAAATATCTTGAAGGCCACGATTTCAAAATACTTCATCAGAGTGTCGATGTTGCTAAACTTGTTGAGAAGTGTGAAAAAAGCGGAGAAGAGATTCCTGAATACTTACAAAATATTCAAGATTCGAGATTTCCAATATCGTTCTTTGAGAGAGATAACTGGGGAGACCCTATAAATAGCGGCATATCAGATTGTATAACTTTCGAAGAACCGGAGTATGATTATGACTTCTTCAATCAGGAAAAGATTGAAATTAATAAGTTAATCAATCCTATTGAAACTATTCCTCAAGAGAATATGAAGTTCTCATTGGTGAATATCATGTGTTATATTTTGACAGATGTAATCAATCGTTATATGATAGATTTCACAAAGGAATCTGGTTCTTATAGAGCTGATACAGAGTGTGCAATCGTAATGAAGAATGAGTTCTTTATGACAAGAGTGTTGTTGGAAAACGTTAAAAAGCATTATGCATCTCTCCAACAGCTTCAAGAAGGTAACTATCTTGGTGGAGTGCCAGATGTTAAGGGAATAGATTGTCTGGTGAAATCTGTTATTCCTAAAACAACGAGAGATCGGCTTAATAAGATACTATTAAAAGATATCTTGTTGGCTGACAATATTGATAGAACGAATATTATCAAACAGATGGCAATTCTTGAGAATGATATTTATTCAAATATCATGAATGGCTCTAAGAATTATTATAAACCAGCAACAATCAAATCTTTAGATTCGTATGAGAACCCGTTAAGAGTATTTGGTGTTAAAGGATTATTGTTATGGAACTGTGTAAAAGATGAACATCTTGCAGCTATTGATGTCAAAGAAAGAAACTCTGTGGATATCATTAAGATTGCTGTAAATGCTGTCACTGTAGAAAAACTAAAGGATGAGTTTCCATATCAATATGAACGGTTCTTGGAATTGTTGGGAATTAAAGAATGTAATAATGATGAAGTGAAACTATTGAAATCGAAAGAGTTTCAATCTATAGCGCTTCCATTAGATGTTCCAGTTCCAAGATGGATAGAACTTATCGTCGATTATAGAAGTATTATTGTAGATAATCTTGGAGGATTCCCGTTAAATGGAGTAGGAATTTCTCAGTTGGATTCAAAGAAGGTTCCATATACAAATATTATTAAACTATAAGAAATGGGGATATTCCGTTATTCGGAATATCCCGAAACTTTTATATAAACAATAGGTCAAATTTATAATTCAAAGGAGATTTTACAAATGCCTAATAATGAACTAAATCCTATCAGAATAGCAATTAAAAACGGGGAGACGAATGAATCTAACCCTGTAAATGTTGTAACAGATGCAGAATATGTAAAAGTAAATAAAGATTCTTTTCAAGGAACAATTCTGGATTATATAGATGAATTTGCTGATAGTGTATCAACCAAATTTAATAAAATAGATAATAGTATCAATGATTCTAATAGAAGCAGTGGTGTAGTTTATTTATCAGATGGACCTGTAATGGATGCAGTAAGGCGACCTACACCTGCTCCATCTCCTATAGATAACGAAGATAATCATACGTTATCGACAGGGTATAGTATATCAGATGTATTGACAAAAGGATTAATCCCAATAGTTGAAGAGTCCTATGAAAAAATCAAACACATCGGCACTGGTGCAGAATCATCAGATACTATCAAAATGAATCGTGATAATTTTGTATCTCTCATGGACGATAAATATATAAAAGAGGTAAAGTTATTCGATCCATTAGCAATTTATAATCGGATATTGAATGGTGATGACAGAATTCATGTGAATCATATTACTGGTTCTATAATATTCAATGATAATATTATTGCCGGTGATATTACAGATGAAGATGTTAGACCCCGTATAAAAAATATAGTATATACAATGTTACCATTTAATATATTTTGCGACTATGTAAAATATACTGTGACAATTCTCCATTTTGTTAACAACAATATTGGTATAGGTTTTAGGCTAAAAATGTACAGTTCTAGAAAATTTACAAATGATGAAACATTAGAAATGGATTGTACTAAATGTATAGAATCTATCAACGGTATATATTCAAATGATTATTCTTTTGCAATAAAAACTGGAAAAAATATTTGTATAACGGTTTCAGAACCAGGTCAAGAGGGGAGTTCTATATGTGTAAAAGCTTCTGATTCTTATGTTGATGGTGGTAGAATTGTGCAATTTTCTCCATTTCCGATTATATTAACTCCACATAATCAATATATTAATGATAAAGATAATTTTGTTGAAAGATATAAGAGTGGCTCAGAATATAATCGTAGTAAAGAATCATTTATATCAGACCTTGGGAAAAATATAGCGATAGTTTCTGCAGAAAAAGATGATAAAACCGGAAAGTACAGTATTTGTAAAATTAGCAATAACGAAAATATTGAAATATATAATGAGTTTTATGCTGATTATGATGATGATGATAAATCTAAAGTATGTGGTAGATATTCATTATGGTTACCAAAAAATGTAAAACCAATAGAAATGTATATGCAAGTAAACAACTCTGCACCAATGAAACTAATTATGTATAGCTCCGATCACAATATCAGTTTTCGTGTTCATGAAAAGAAATATGGAAAGATGTATTGTGAAGATACCGGAAGAGTTGAAAAACTATATATCGGCGAGTTTAAAGAATACTTGTTACCAGATATGCATATCAATAGTAATGGTAGATATGATGCTCCAATAGATTATTATCATTATATCAGTCATAATAATATCAATATATACATCACTAATATGAATATAGATTTTATTGACGATCGCACAGATGAGGATTCTATACCAGATCACTTATAACTTTATGAAAGAGTACAGCTTTAAGCTGTACTCTTCATTTTTAATTCTTACAACATTTTTTACATACTATTACTTTACTTATTTTAATATTGGGAGGTATATGATGGGACTATTAGCTGATAGGTTTAGAGAGAAAATGAGCAAAACAAAGGATCCTAGAATGGAAGAGGGAAAGTTCGATGTTATGTATTCGACAGGATTCCTTCCGTTTGATTTTGCTAACGGATATAAAGTACATGTTTCTTTAAAGAATGGACAAGAGATGTCATACAACTCTGTTGGTATTGCAGATGGTTCTTCAAATATGATTGTTGGACGCCCCGGTTCCGGTAAAACAACTTTCACTTTACAGGTTGCTGCTAACATTGTTAGACCATTTCCAAATGCTGTAATATTTTATGATGATATCGAAGGTGGTTCTAATCAGATTCGAAGAGAGTTGTTTACAGGATTTGGTCCAGATGAGATTGAACACAGATTGATTTACAGAAATGCTGCTGTAACTGCTGAAAACTTCTATCAGAGAATTCAGACTATCTATGAAGAGAAGATTGCAAACAAAGACGATTATGAGTATGATACAGGAAAGCTTTCCACTAAGGGTGAAAAGATTTATAAGATGATTCCTACTGTATATATTCTGGATACTTTGGCAATGCTTACACCGGAGAAGCTTACCGAAGAAGAGGAATTATCCGGGCAGATGAGTGCAACATCAATGGCTAAAACAAACTCCGCAATCTTCAAGAGAATCGTACCAAAGCTTAAGGCTGCAAACATCATTCTGTTTGTAATCAACCATATCAATCCTAAAGTAGATATCAATCCTTTTGCAAAGACAAAAGCTCAGATTGGTTGGTTGAAGCCTGATGAGACTCTTCCTGGTGGTAATGCTGGATTATATCTTGCAAACAACCTTATCAGAGTAGATGATGGAACGAAGTTAAAAGATTCTGAAGGATTGGGAGTAAATGGAAAGATTGTTGAGTTTACTTTCATCAAATCTAGGTCTAATCTTCCCGGAAGAGCTATTCCTCTACTGTTCACATATGACTATGGATACGATCCGGTATTATCATTATTCATCTTCCTAAAGAGTGGTGGTTATATTGAGTCTAAGGGTGCTTATATGTACTTTAAAAACATAGCATCTGAGACAAAATTCACTCAAAAAGAGTTCAAAGAGAGGATTCTTACAGATGCTGATTTTGTAGAAGAATTCTCCAGATCTGCAAATGCTGCACTTTCTACCCTTTTAGGTAACATGAAATCACAGTACAATCCTACAGGTGTAAATAGTCTATTAGATGGTATACTAAATATGCAGTCGTAAATATATTATAATATTGAGAAGCATATTTGTGTATTTTTTAAAGCACAATTGGACGAATTTGGAGGAAACACAATGGCAGAAAATGTTATGGATGTTGTAAGAGACTTTGCACAGAATGTAAAGTCTCCAGAACATCTTTTAGGAAAAGGTTTAAATATCCCGAATAATATTACCAATTCGGGACCAAGAAAAATTATGAACGGAATTCACCAGTCACATACATTAGTGTTGACTCATAGTGAGGTTCCATATGTAGCAACAGGTTCAGAAAATGACTTCGGAAATAAGTCATCTTCTATATTAACAACGGATACTGGTTATAATGTAATTGGGAAGATTGAGAGATTTTCTCAAGCAAGAGAACATAACTACTATCTCATTCTGGAAGATCCAGAAAAGAAGAAACTACACGTTGTAGAAAGAATATCTTATAAACACAAGACAGAGGTTTATGGATATCTCTACAACAACAATATCATCGATAGTTACGAAGTCGGTTCCTATATTCCTAAGAATACAACTCTTAGACGCAGTATAGGATTCGATAAGTTTGGAAACAAGACAAATGGAACAAATCTTAATGTAGCATATATGTCACTAGATGACAATATGGAAGACTCCGTTCTTGTTTCTGATATTGCATGTGAAAAAATGGAAGCCCCATTGATTAAGAAGGTTAGTGTTATCTTAAATGATAATGATATCCCTCTGAATATCTACGGTGACGAAAATCGATACAAGGTATTTCCAGACATCGGTGAAAAGATTGAAAATGGAATACTCTTAGCATATCGAAGAGAGAATAAAGAGGAATCTATATACTCTCAAGCAATTTCAAGATTGAGACAAATTGAAATGTCTGATACAAAGATTACCATAACCGGTACAGTATTGGATATCAGATTGTATTGTAACAATCGAGAAGAGTTACAAACCGGGCAATATAATCAACAGTTGTTGTACTATTACAATGATCGTATGAGAATGTGTAATAGTATATTATCTCTCGTTGGTCCATATATTGCTAACGGTTATACTATGACTTATGATTTGAATAAGCTGTTTACTACTTGTCAGCAAGAAGTAAATGGCGTTCAATTCTTAGACAAAAACAAATTCTCCAAAGTAGAATTAGAGTTTACCATTATGGAAGAACGAAAACTCGAGGTTGGAGATAAGGTTGCAGATCGTTACGGCGGAAAAGGTGTGGTATCAAAGATCATACCACACGAATTGATGCCGAAACTGCCAAATGGTATGCATGTAGATATGATTAAAAACTCATCAACAATGTACGGTAGAGAAAATCCAGGACAGATGTTTGAGTTGGAATTAAACAATATCTCCATGTGTATCTTGGATCATATCAGAAACAATAATGTCAATCTTGATAAAGCTTTTAATATGATATTGGATTATGTCCGAATCGTATCAGAGCTTCTATATGAAAAGATGAAACTCTATGTAGATAGTCTTGACGAAAATGAAAGGGTTATCTTCTTACAGAGTATCATCTCAAAGACATGTATTCCAACTTCCAACTTGCCGATTACAGAAGTTATGACAATCGATAAGTTAGATACGTTGTATAAGATGTTCCCATTTGCAAAGTTACAAAGACCATTTGTTCCCATTGTAAACAGTAATGGAGATATAAGATTTGTACCAGCAAGAAGAACAATGATTATAGCACCTCAATATTGTATTAGACTAAAACAATTTGCTGAAGAGAAATTCTCAGCAGTGTCTTTATCTTCTACAAATATCAAGAATGAGAATGCTAAGTCAAAAGCATCTAAAACGTATAACGAACCATTCTCTTCCACATCTATCAAGTTTGGTCAGATGGAGACTGGTGAGTTCTTACATATGGGTCCAGAGATAGTGGTGTTGAACTTAATGCTCCATTCTCTATCACCTCATGGTAGAAGATTGGTAGAAAAGTTGGCTACTGGAGATCCGTATGATGTAGATGTAAAGATTGATCGTGAATCTAAAAACAGGTCTGCAGAAATTCTTAATACGAGACTCAAGACAATGGGTTATCGGTTAGTATTTAAGAAGACCAAGAAGAAGAAGAGAGTTCCTATGCTAATTCCCGCATTGGAATTCACATACGATCCTAACAATGTAAGAGAAGCTATCGAGTTTGTAAGCAAAGATTACGATATCGATTCTTGGATTAAGACTCTTGATGATATCGATAATATCACAAAAGAGAATGGTGATAAGATGAGACATGCAGTAATGTTTACAGATAAGATTGAAGAAGAAATGTTTGATTGCGATCCTAAGGACAATAAGAAAAAGTAAGGTGATTTTTATGGGGAGCATGACTAAACCATTAAATTTTGGACAGTATCAGATAATGAAGAGATACACGTTCAACCAAATGAATCAATGGGCTCTATCGGTGTATGAAAGTGGATACACCGATGGGCAAGATTCCTGTCAAGAGTATTCTGCAATGGATTTTGAACCAGATACTATGTACGAATTCTTAATAGGAATAGAAGGAGTGAGTGAAGATATAGCAACAAAGATCGTTCAAGCAATGATTGAAAAAGGAGAACAATCAACTTGGGCGTTGGAAAGATAATATATCTATGAGGAGGTATATTTGTAATATTAGAAAATAACAGAGCGTGACACATAATATTACAAGCGAATACGAGAGAAAAGAGGTAAATATGTATGAATGTGAAATTATACCCAGATCAACCATTTGATAATACAGGAGGTGGATATCCTACGGGATATTCACCCCAATTTAACAGTACATCAGAGTCATACCTGTGTAGTAATCAGGCTATGAATGATAAGATGGCCCATGATTTAGAGCATGAGAGGAGAATTGCTCAGTCTAGAACATCGTATGATGAAATGCCAGACTTTGTAAAACAGAACTATGTTGGACCAAAGTATGGTACACAAGAATATCAGCAAGAAATGAATGCAAAGTACGGAGCTGCTGCACCAAATTATATTAAGCCGCAGCAAGTACAACAAATGATTCAGAATGACTATTCTATGCCGGAACCAAGACCATATACTCCTGGTATGAATGGCCCATTGGTTTGTGAAAGAGAAGATGGTAGTGTAGATTATATCTTCACTGACAGAAACTTGAATTCAATGCAAGGTGGGTTTGAACCTCAAGGACAAATTCATCAGAACAATATCAATGCTTTCTCTACAGATTCTATGGAACAGAAGCAGATGAGAGAAAGTCAGTATCAAGATATACCAATTGATCAAGTTATGAATCCTCCAATGTATCAGAACATAGGATTTCAACCATCTCAGTTTACATATGACCAATATGGTAATGCAATTCCTATGATGCAACCATCACAATTTGCATATGACCAATTTGGAAATATGATTCCGGTGCAACCACAAATGATGATGGGTAATCCATATATGGCTCAACAACCAATGTATGGAAACCCTTATATGCAACAACAAATGTACGGAAATCCGTATATGCAACAACAAGTACCACCACAACCTACTCCAGACCAGTATGTTCCGAGTGGTACCGTTACTTACAATAATGGATATAATCCATATATTGCACAACAACAGGGTTCTTCTACAGGAAACAAGTATCTTGATTATATGAATGCTAGTAGAAACCCTTATACATCAACAACCATTCGCAACCCGTATACAGGTGCAATGATGAACTATAATGCCAATCCGTATTGGTATAACTCGTTTGATCCGACTTATGGCGATATCTTATATAGTATGGATATAAGCCATTTTACAGAAAATGTTCCAGTTGATATGTTGCTTTCAGATGAAGAGAGGAGAGTTGCAGAACAGAAACGTAGAGAAGAGGAAGCTGCTAGCATTTATAATATGACATATGGTCTACCAACTATGCAGCAGTATAACATGTATCGTTCAGAGTTTGAGAAGTATAAGAAAGATACCTGTGACTTATATAGCGACTTACATGCCGCAGTTAATTCTTACTTTGGAAAGGAGTATACAGAAGAAGAAGATAAAGCAGTTAGAGAGGCACATAACCCTTTAAAGCAGCTGGAGGATGCTATGGAAAGGGCCAATAAGAGCATGGGATTCGGTATCAACTATGGTAAGTTGTCACCATCTGAAATGAAAGAAATGGAGGAGTTAAGAGTAGTTAGAGAGACAGAGCGTATCGACAATGATATGATGCGTGAAATGTATTATTATCAACCTATGAGAGATCAGACTCGTGCAGCATTATATAAGAAGATCAAAGACTCTCATGACAAAATGCTGGGATTGAAGCCTGGAGAAACGTGCACCCTAGACTATTATCTAAACAATGGTCATGAGTTGGTAAGAAATGCATTTATAAATGATCGGTTATTGGATATGAGAAATGCTAAGTTTAGGCAGTATGATTCCAATCGATTCAAAACAAACATCTATAACCATACAGAAGAAGCTAAAAGAACTGGTATAAGACCAGAGTTTCTTACTGCAAGACCGGTAATGGCAGCTCCAGGAGGTGAGTTCTCTGCCGAGAAGATGCAAATATTAAAGAACCTGTATGACCGTAGTGGTGGACATATGATAGAAATACAGGGGGTTAAGTCATATACAAACTTACCAAAGAATCCTTATAGAGCAGATGTATCTGACGATCCAGCTAGAATAATTAGTGGAGAAGCTTATCAGATGACAGATAGGATGAGAAAGTTTAAAGAAGGTGCTGAAGATATGGCTGAACAGTTCAAACAGATTCAAGCCGTATATGGCGACAGACGAAGAAAGAGTGAGTGATTATGAATCTAAATAATGTGTACGATTATGATGGCTCTTTCTCCGATAACCCAGTAGTGTTAGCTATGTATGAAGGTATTACTACAACTTTAGATGAGTATTATGATTCATTACAAGCACCACCACTATCTGCATTACTATTGCCACAAGACTTAGATGCAATTCATAGAGTAATTACATCGGCTAAGCTTTCTGGTAATGGAGAAAAGAGAATCTTTGCTATAAGAGATATTATGGCAAGAAGAGGTTTTACGCAACTTGCCGGGGGAACAAATAGGTCAGTGTTCACACATCCAAACTACCCAAACATCGCTGTTAAGGTGGCTATTGATAATGTGGGAATTCACGATAATCCGGCTGAATATAATAATCAATTTATACTCAAACCATACTGTACCAAGTGTTTTGAAGTATCTGCTGATGGTGCAGTTGGTGTGTTTGAGAAGGTTGGTAGAATTAGAAACAGTGTTGAGTTTTACCAAATGTGGGACGATATCTATTCTCTCTGCGAATACTTTGTAACAGAGAAAGAGTTATTGTTAGAAGACTTTGGTATCAAGTTCTTTATGAACTGGGGAATTCGGTATGGATACGGTCCAGTATTACTAGACTTCCCGTATGTATACGATATCGATTGGGATAAGCTCCATTGTGATAGACCTAATGATGACGGTACTATCTGTAATGGAAATATTGATTATGACGATCGATTTGACTTCTTGGTTTGTGAGAAGTGTGGAAAGCGTTATAGGGCAGTAGATATTGCTAAAAAACGTGAAGTGGGCAAAGGTGTATTGACAAAGATATTAGGAGGTAAGAAAATGCAAATCACACTTAAAAGAGGAAATGAAGTAATTATGGAAACCAACACTCCAGATGTTTCCAAGACAATTGGTAGACCAGCAGTTGCTAAGAGCTGGAGAAATAAGATTATGTCTAACGAAGCCGCAGGAATCAGTTCTGATAGTGTAAAAATTAAACTGGTTCGTGGTGGAAAAGAAATTGCTGCTTATCAGGCAAGTAAGGTAGATAAGAAGGAGGAAGACTTTGGACTTGTTGTAAAAGTTACCAGAGGAGAAGAGGAAGTTGTAGAAGATACAACTATCAATTCTTCTGTAGAGGAAAATTCTGGATTGACTGTAAAGGCTACTAGAGAAACTGAACCTGTAGTAGAAGAAAAAGCTGAAACTCCGGTGGCTGAGGAAAATGTTGAAGAACCTGTAACAGAAGAAGCTCCTGTAGTAGAAGAACCAGCAGTTGAAACCCCAGTTGTTGAGGAAAACGTTGAAGAACCGGTAGTTGAAGAGTCTGAAACACATGACAGTGTTGAAAGTGACGATTTGGCTGAGGAAAGCAAAATCGAATCTATTAGCGATGATGATTCTACAATAGATCCTAATATTGAATTTACCACTTTCGATGCTGCTGCAGAATTTAACAAAATTTTAGAAAGCAGAGACAACAATCATATTGCCGATGTGATTATCGAAGAAGAACCGGAGAATTCTAACTCTAAGAGACCTGCTAAGAAAGCAAAGAAATCTTCTAAGAAGATTGAAAAGAATGTTGAGGAGAAACCGAAAGCTTCAAAGAAGAAATCATCAGCTAAGAAAACTACAAAGGCTTCCAAGCCTGTAGAGATTGTTGAAGATCCGGAAGACCCAAAGCCGGCATTAGATACTTCTACAGATACAGAGATTCTGGCAGACATTGCTGCAACATTGGATCCTTATGAGGCTCCAGTAGAAACAGAAGCTGAAGTTGCACACGATATGGTTGAAGAAATGGTTGCAAGTGGACAACCTATTTCTCTGGAACTTATTAGGAATTCTGATACCAAGGTTACAGTAGACGATATCCTCAATAATTACTAGAAGGAGGTTAGACATGTTGAATGTGTTTCCTGGCATCTTGTATGTTGTTGATAACATAGACAACATTGCTGGTGCTATATCTGCAAATCCGTATGGTAGACATGCGGTATTGAATCTTAGTGAAGATATCTCTTCTACTCAAATAGGAGAGGTCTTCAAAGATATTACTCAAGATGCTACAATATTATGTCCACCACCAATTGCGACATATATGGAGATTGATGGTAATACTGAAGGGTTCAAACAGTGCTATGCGGAATACCTCTTCAATGATGAAGTGAAGAGGTTCTTATTGCTGGTATTGTATGCTGTTCATAATGGTGTAAACGTATACATGTACATTCCAGAATTCACCAGTGAATCTATCTGGATAGGACTGTTGCTTAACCATTTGAAAGTAGAGTACGGAATCGATGTTGGTCTTGTTGGTAAGAAGTTTATATATGATGCAAGATTAGCAGATAAGGTTCTAATGGACTTGTATCTCGGAAACTTTATCAATCCTTTCGAATACATCTCATACTTGGGAGGATTTGATTATATGTATCCGGAAGTAGCAGCCAAATTGAGTATGGATTTGGTTAGATTCGGTTGTGGAACCGATAATGTAATCCGCTTTATAGAGGAATGTAAAGCTCAACAGAACTATGTGTACGCAAAATATGGTATGGCTGCTCCTACTATATTGCGTCCAGTAATAGTATTCGAATAGGAGGGAATCATGTTAGCGTTTGGGCCTTATGGAGCAATGCCAGATCAGAGTGAAGGATATGCTGTATTCAACATAACGTCATTCAACGAGCAGCTCTTACGGTTACCTGGAATCATTGTAGACTTACCAGAAGCTGTGCAATATTCTGATGATGTTGCACTGGCTTTTGACAAATGGTATTATGAATACATGATTACCAATCCAACAGCATTTGGTTCTATGATGACAATTCTCATGACTCTATACAATGAGTCAAGAGTATATGTCTGCATATCGGACTATGTAGATTCTTTCATAAACACTATCAACGAATCGTTTATCAAAATTCTTCAACAGAGATATGGATTACGTTGTGTAAGAGTGAATGTGAAAGAGGATTGGAGTAATTTGGATCAATGTGGTTCAGACTTTACGTCATATAACGGGCTGGATGTATTTGATGCCGATAGAGAACGGTATTCCAGACTTGTTAGAGAAGGAGTGATTATTCCATGGAGTACTCAAATCTCTGGAATGAGGTAAACTATAGGTCTCCTCTCCCGTATATTGTAAATTCCAGTATACGGGAGTATGATCTATCTAAAGCAAATATTTCATCATTACGCCATTTCAATGTGATATCTGACCAAGAGTATGAACAATTTCTAAATCTTCCAAAGAAGGATAGAGAAGTTAAGATTGGTCTTATGATCAGAAAAGACAATTCTATATACAAGTATATCAGTAAAGGTATAGAGTATGCTAGACATTGTTTAATGAAGTATAACGAGATTCAAACTTGTGAGATAGTATCAATCAAGAATGATGCCGTATTTGTTTATGGTAGAGATTTGCAGCATACACAATTTGAAGAGTTCAAGTTTGCTGTAAAGAATGAGTTTAAGACTTATATGTGGCTTGGTGGTAGTATTGAAGTTTACTATAACGATTATGAGCAAAATGGAGATATCTTATCATCAATCACTATAAAAGGAATATCTGATGCTAATATAGAATTGCATAATGATGGAATTCTATCCATAATCAATCAAGTATGCTATATGATTGATAGATATAGCATAGGAGATATATTAGCATATGTATCAGATATGTACAATGAGTTTAAGAATCGAAATCTTCCTGTATCATTCTATAGGAGTTTCGATTCTGGCTCTAAATATTCAATTAGGACCGGATACTTTGCATACTTATTAGATTATGCTGATGATAGTATGAGAAGTGTTATAGACCTAAGTGTGAACGATTCCATATTTAGAAACTTGTTGCGTATCGTTTACGATATATACAATTCTAGATATGGAAGATAAAGTACTGTCTCGTACGGTACTTTATTTTTTCCTCAATATTGTGGTTGTAAATATATTATATCTATGAAGTATAAGGTATGAATATTCTAGGAGGAAAATATGTATGAATACTATTTTAGCACAGATTTTAAAGGAGTTAGAATCGGGCAATTTAGAGCCCGTCTATAAAAACGTTAGTACTATCAATGATATAGCTATGGAGTTGTACAACAAACCAACTCTGGTAGCTGAAGAAATTGAAACTTTGAAAAACCTGTTATACATTTGCAATATCATGTATAATGATACCGATAGATCTCTCATTCCTATTGAAGATGGAGTGTATGATCTGCTGTTAGAGAAGTATAAGACCTATGATAAGAATTTCCAGATAGGTTCTAAAGTAATCCATTTCAATCCTTCAGGAGATGGTAATGGAGAAGTAAAACAGAATGAAGTTAGAGAGGCAATTAGCTTCTTATCCGATGAAGATAAGAATAAGATTAACAATCTCACTTACTTCAAACCATTTATCGGAAACATTGGAACAGAGTTCAACAGTAATTATCCGGTAAGAAATTATGCTATTGATGATGCATATATCGAAAAGAGGTTACACAACACTTCTCATGAACATCCTGAGTTAATTGGAACTCTGGATAAGTGTAAGTTCGTGTTG
>ERZ773267.830-NODE-830-length-18792-cov-2.970753_pt1 | contig 18792 bp, 28 predicted proteins | sample MGYA00511959_ERZ773267 | MGnify/ENA primary metagenome ERZ773267 (study PRJEB29015, sample SAMEA2738165) | human oral metagenome | biome: human oral; feature: human-associated habitat; material: saliva | place: China | collected 2240 ... | reverse complement strand
ATGATTACATGGATGAACTGTTAGACCGTAGAAACCTTCAGGAAGTAGATAGTGAAGAATACAAAAAGCTTGAAAAGCGAAGAACAGAGCTTAGTAAATTGATTGACATTATAAGCGAAGAGAAACGGCTTGCGAGAATGTATAAGATACTCAGATAAAGAAAGAGGTATCAAATGAAAAGCAATGACTGTAACGATAAGGTGTTTGGCATATACCATGTGTGCCCTACTTGTGGTGAATCATCAGGGTTGTATTACGAGATACAATATCCTACTTTCCGAAAAATAGGGCTTGATGGAAGGCCATTTAAAATCAAGAACGGAAAGAGGACTAAAAAAATCACAATGCACGATAAGGCTATAACATACAACTGTGATATATGTGGAGAATTTCAGGTTGCGGTTTGTATTTGTGAAAAATGCGGTTGGAAGAGTGAGTCTATCATTCCGTAAGCCAACTGTAAACAAATAGTTGACAGTTGTGGTTATCAACTATTTGTTTACTACCACTACTTAAAAGAAAGGTTTGAATATGGATATTAAAGAAAAAGAGGAGTTGGTTAGGCTTTTATTGAAGTACCAAGATGAAATCATGCAGAATGTAATCAATTGGGGGAGCTTGACAAACAATCCATTCAATAAGATAGCCAATGATATAGCCCATGTGAGGTGTTATCTATCCTTGGAGGTTATTGAGCAAATTCAAAGAGAAGGGAAGTGAAAGAAATGAAAGAACTAAAACTATATCAATGCGAGGTGTGCGGAAGGCAATTTAAAACGGCAGAAAAAGCGCAAGCGTGCGAACGGGAACACACGAAAAATCTTAGCATAGTCGGAAAAATTTATGAGCAAAGTGATGACAACGAATTTCCGAGAATCATTAAAATAGCTTGTGAAAAATCTTCGCTTGTGGCTGTGTATAGATATTGCTGGCTGGCAGATTAAAGCTTTCGTGGGGGATGACAATGAATGACAATGTAAAAGAGATTTTAAAGCTGATTGAAGAGCATCCGAATTTGCCAGTAGTCCCGATTGTTGGCCAAGATATAGTTGCTGACAGTTTCGGCGAGTGGACGGCAGAGGTCGGAGAAGCAGAGATAAGAAAAATCTGCATTTATGAAGATGCTGTTATCTTTTATGACGAAAACACTTTAAAAACAGCCGGGCTATTAGAACTTGACTATGAAACATTAGAACTCCCGGACAGCATGAGTAGCGGAGAAGCAAATAGGAGGTTAAAAGCCTTTATTGATTCGCTTGATTGGCTAGAGGCAATAATTATCCATATCGAAACGCCTACGATTGAAATTCCGGATAACACGGAAAAGATTTATGAATTACAGGGGGAATAAATATGAAACTTACAGAAGAAATGAGACACCTAATAAATGGCCATTTGCTGATAGAGTTTTTCAGAGAAAACGCAATTCCAGATTTAAAGGATGCTCTTCCGGAGCTGATAGATTCTATCTATGGTGTGGAGGAAAAACTGGGAGAATTTTTGGAGTTGATAGAGGAAAAGGTTGTTGAGGCAGTAGAGAAAGAAGTGGATGAGCTTGCAAATGGTTGAGATAACAGAAAATGATTTAGTGGGCGTGCCTTTAGAGGACGAATACACCGCAATGCTTGAATCGCAAGGCGAGGAAGCAACAAAAGCTTTTTATATCTGCAATGCCTTTAAATATCTGCATCGGCAGAGAAGAAAAGGTGGCACGAAGGATATAAAGAAGGCGAAGTGGTGCTTAGAGAAGTTTTTAGAAATTGAGGAAAGGAAAAAAGAATGACAATTAACGAATATCAGGAAGCGGCACTAAGGACCGCCAACATGGAAGCTTACAAGAATAATACCGATATGTTGCTTAATGGAATCCTTGGGCTTACCGGAGAAAGTGGAGAGTGTTCTGACATGATTAAGAAACATCTATATCAGGGACATTCTATCGACAGAGAGCATCTTGTGAAAGAGCTAGGAGATATAGCGTGGTATTTGGCTGTTTCTGCAAAGGCATTAGGCTATGATCTGGAATCAGTATTACAAATGAATGTTGATAAGCTCAAGAAAAGATACCCTGAAGGATTTTCTGTAGAGCGAAGCTTGCACCGGAAAGAAGATGATGTGTAGTCCTGGTTCGTAAATTGGAGAAGAATATGAAGAGTGGAATTAGATACCTACTTACTGAGGAACAGATAACAAAGATAGTTGATGCCTCTGTGTCAAAAGCCATTGAAAGTTATCGAACAGAACAGAAAAAGGCGTTTCAGAGAAAGGAAAATGAGAACTCACGGATAACCAAAAGAAAGCTTCAGGCCTACAGGAGAGTTAAGGCGTCCTTGAAGGAAACGGAAGAGTTCACAGAAGATGAGAAGGTAGAGCTAAGATGGGCTTTCATAAATGATTTGATGGGTTCCGGATTGGATGTTATCGAAAGAGCTGACAGCAGGATTAAATCTGTTGAGTTCAAGAGGAAGAAGGATTCCTTTGAAATTCAAATCATAGATAAGGCTATGAAGCTTTATAAGCAGGAAACTGATAACTCTACCAATGAAGAAGCAAAGAGAAGGTACAGGGAACTATACGCAATGTATATAGACGATGAGGAAAGGTCCATAAGGGAAATAGCTGAGATAGAAAATATCAGTGAGAAAATCGTCTATCGTGACCTAGGAATAGCCTGTAAGATTTTATCCGTATATTTATTGGGAATGGGCTAAACAAACGTTGCTTGTGGCTATAGATGAATCACAGGGGCATAAAATTTGAATATAAGAAATTTGTGGGATTGAAATTTGAAAATTCGTATTATAGTATAGTAAAAGCCAGTTTTGCAAAAAACGGCATCACCGACCATTATCTGAGCCATATCACCCTGACAAATGGCAACAGAAAATCCCCCAAATTACATGGGGGATTTTTTGTATTTATCTTTAGCGGTAATGCCTGAAACAATACGAAAATCGAGAAAGAAGGTTTGGTGTTATGGAAAAGAGAATTGAAGTTATTGAAATGAGAGCCGGAGATATAAAGACAGGATTCGGCAATCCTAGAAAGATTACACAAAAGAAAAAGCAGGAACTTGAGCGAAGCCTTGAGATGCTAGGAGATTTTGGAGTCTTTGTAATTGACCAAGACAATAACATTATCGCAGGGAACCAAAGGCTTGAAATTATTAAAGGCAAGGATCCGGACACCATGCTTTGCTGTAAGAAGCTTTTTGGGTACACAGAGGGAGAACTGAAGGCAATTAACATCAAGGACAATACCCATGCCGGTGAGTGGGATATTGATTTGCTTGCAGACTGGACCTCCGACTTGGTTGTAGACCTAGACATTAAAGAGGAGATAAAGGAAGGCGTTGAGGAAAGAAGCATACCGGAGCTAGAGCTTATCCATTATGAAAAATATGATTATGTAATGATAGCTTGCCGGAGCCAACTTGATTACAACGACCTGGTTAGAAAGCTAGGAATTGAAAACAGGAAAGTTGTTATTGCAAAGAGCAGAAAGATAAAGGCAAGAGCGATTTGGTATGAAGATGTTAAGGCCAATATCTTATCTGATGAAGAACTCAAGCAACTTGAGTTTAAGTTTAGGAATAATGCACAGGGGGAAGCTAAAAATGAATGATAAGGTGATGTTAGTATTTGCTCCACATCCTGATGATGAAGTGCTTGGGTGCGGAGGCGTAATAGCAAAGAGAGCAAAACAGGGAGTGAAAGTTGTTGATTGCATAGTTACACAGGGTAAGGATCATTGGATAAGGAAGAATGAAGCACTTGAAGCCAACCATGAGTTAGGCATATCTGAAACAATTTTCCTGAATTTTCCTGATTTGCACCTTGATAGGGTGGACCATGCAATATTCACACAAAGCATTTTGGAGGTTATTAAAGCCTACAAACCTTTTGAAGTGTTCCTTCCTCATCCTGGAGATTTACATACAGACCACAAGGCACTTACAGCTAGTGCGATGGTTGCCCTTAGAGCGAAGTACAGAGATTCGCCTATTATCGCATATACATACGAAACACTATCGGAAACAGGGATTGATTACCAAAATCCTCAGAATGTATTTAATCCGAATGTGTATGTTGATATTACAAGTAGTATTAAGGACAAAATCAATGCCCTAAGAAAGCATGAATCGCAGATTGAACGGTTTCCGTGTAGCCGCAGTGAGGTTTCGGTAGATGCACTTGCTATTTACAGAGGAAGTCAGGCAGGGATGGCTAGGGCAGAAGCATTTTCTTTGATAAGAAGGTATGAAAGATGAAAAAGACAGTTTTTTCAGGGCATCAGCCTAATTTCTTGCCATACATGGGATTCTTTTACAAGGTTGCTAAATCCGATGTATTTGTGCTTGATGATGATGTTCAATTTACTAATAGAAACAATACAAGCATTGATGGAGTTAGAGTCGGGCATAACTCTAACTCCATCAGGGAATGGGACAGGAGAGGCAAGATAGCCATTCCTGTCTCTTATGATTTTGGGGACAAGATAAATGAAGTAAGAATTAGCTATGATGGAAAATGGAAAGACAAGCTCCTGAAAACCATTAGATGCAACTATGGAAAGCATCCATATTTTGATGAAGGCTATCGTCTGCTTGAAGAAGCATTGTCCATGAATTATGAAAAGCTCTATGAGCTAAACAAACATTTGCTAGACAGGATCATCAAAGGATTCGGATTTCCAACACGGATAGTTGTTGCCAGTGAGAGTGTACCTACTGAATTGGTGAGCAATGAGAGGAACATTTTCCAGTGCAAGGCACTAGGAGGAGATGTGTACTATTCCGGAGCAGGAGGTAGGGAGTATAACGATGAACAGGCCTATGCAGAAAATGGGATAGAGCTTGTTTACAGCGATTATGTTCCAGTCAGATATAGGCAGTATCACAAGAAAGACTTTATAGAGAATCTGTCTGTAATTGATTACATTTTTAACTGTGGTTACAAAATACCTGAAGGGTGGTGTGAGGAAAATGGAAGAGGTTAAGCTAGGGATATATGTTCCGAGCTATGGCAGAGCTAAGACGACAACGACATTCAAGCTCATAGATGATTGTACCTATGTTGTTAGAAAGTCCGAAGAACAGGCGTACAGAGAAGCCGGAGTTCCTAAGATATGGGCTGTTGATGATGATAAGATAGATAATCTTGTGAAGGTTTCTAATTACATCAACGAACATTCACCGGAAGAAATTATTTTCACTATTGACGATGATGTTGATAGCTTCATGTATCGAATGGATAAGAATATCAAGTTAGAGGACAAGGAAGCTATTATCTGCGAGATAGAGAGAATAGCTCAGATTATGTTGGATCTAGGAATTGGGTTCGGGGCAGAGGATGCGGCAATAGCCCCATGGAACTATGTTGCTGAGTTCACCTTCAAGGGAACAACAGGAGCAATGCGTTGGTACAACAAGAATGTATATAAGTCAAGATTCGATGAAAAGGTATATCATAATTGCGATATTGATGTGATGCTCCATGAGCTGTTGGTGAACCGGATAATTCTAAGACCTATGTATTTTTGTGTAAATGCCGGTACAGATACAAACGCAGGAGGAAATTCAAGCAAGACCAGACAGGCTCAAATAGACTGTGTTACCGAGATGAAAAGGAGGTGGGGAAGGCACTTTGACTATAACTTCAAAAACAATAAGCCAAGTATAAAGGTAGAGAGATAAACCATTTGACACCTCGGTAGGGTGTGTTACGCTTCGTACGCTTAAAATAAAAAAAGGAGGTGCATTATGGCTTATCCGTTTACCAATACCGGATATAATATGTATGACATGATAAGTATGTTGCAGAAAGGAATCAGGCGATATGACTTTGAAAGAGCAGGGTTTGCCGCATATCAAGTTAGGGACTCCTACAGAAAGGTAATGTGGAATAGACTCTTAGTTATATCAGCAGAGGACTGCTTCGGAATTATCACAAAAGAAATTGTTGCCCTGAAAAGGAATGACGATGCAAGGCCTTCTGATTTAAACATCAGTAGGGCTGTTGCCTTGCTTTCAGCTTCATTCAAAAACAGAGATGCTTGCTACTTTGCCTGCAACTTTGTTTTGGCTTCCAGGAAGAGCAGGGAGATTGAGGTAAAGCATCAAGATGTAGATGCATTATCTCGAAGAATCCGAAAGAGGACAAACCCAGAACACTTCAATGGAAGTTATGATCGGGGTGGATTCATGCAGCTATCAATGTTCGATGAAGAAGAACCCGAACCAAATACTTTAGGGAAGGATGAATATAAGCTCTATGAAAGAGGGCTGTTCATCCAAGAGGCACTAGCTCATAAGGATATGGACTTGATCGGATATTGGATGGACTCTATGAGGTATACAGACAGAGAATTTCTATGGGATGTATTCGATGATTATGCAGAAATGTATTCAGGATTTCTTTCCAGTGAGATTCATGCTCTCAGAGAAGCTGATAACATTGTCAATGATAAGAAGAAGGATAAGGATGAGATATTCATAAGCAAAGCGGCCATTCTCTTATGCCAGTCTAATGATAAAGATTATCAATCCCTAGAATCCTGTAAGATTGTAAATGCTAGAAGTCTCATAGAATGGGATAGGCATAAAATCAAGCCCATCTCACAATGCAAGCTAGTAGACAATCAGATTCCTGAATGGGTATATGATTGCCATACATTAAAAGGCAAGAAGATGGGAAAGACAGACTGGGATATGACAACTACAGAACAGGAGGCTTTAACGCCTCTGAGGAAGTGCTATTTCGATGATGCTAGTTGGCTATACACATACCAACAAGACTTGGAGAATGGAAGCATTACAGAGGAGCAGATGAAACCTATCCTGGAATTTGCGAAAACTCATGAGGTCAATCCGGTCAAGCCATTGCCTTATAAAAATAATAATTGACATACCGGATAGTTTTGTTATCGTACGCCCATCTCAATAAACAACAAGAGGTGGGCGGTATGATTAAGAAAACAGACCAAGTGAGAGAAGCACTAAGAGCAGGGGATTTGAAGAAAGCCCTAAAGATTGCAAAAGGATTCAGATTCAATATAACAGCAGATGAGAGGGACAGGATGACAAGAGCCTATGAGTGTATAGTGCATCCTGATTTCTATGAACAAATAGGAACGAACACCCTGAAGGCGATAGCCGAAGGAGAGGAGGTAGTGATTCGCCTATATGGGGCGTAGAGCCGCCCAAACTAAATAGCCAATAAAAATATCATGGAGCCAAATGGGAACGATGCTTGTGCCTGTTATGGCTCCATTTTGGTATATAAGGAAAGGTGGTGAGGCAGTTGTGGCTAAAAAGGACCTAATTCCCGTGAGAAGCAAAGAGGAAGCAAAGGCAAGAGGGAGAAATGGTGGTCTAAAATCCGGAGAGGCAAGAAGGCAAAAAAAGAACATGAGAGAAATGGCAAAATCACTCATGGAAGCATCTGTCTCTAAGCAAATGGGAAATGTTCGAGATACCCTGAAGAGGATGGGGATAGACGAAAATGATATGACCTACCAAGCGGCTGTTGTTGTAAGGATGATTCAGAAAGCAATGGTTGATGGAGATGTAAATGCAGTAAGAGTTCTAGGGGAGCTAACAGGGGAGCTTAATAGATTCGGAGTTATAGATATTGACGAAGAAAAGATTATTGATGTGCCTTATCCAACAATCCTAATTCCTGAAAACGGAAGAGATGAACCGAAGCCTAATATGTTAGAGCCTCAAGCAGGCCCTCAGACAATGTTTATGGCATCCTCAGCAGATATAGTGATATATGGGGGTGCGGCAGGTGGAGGAAAGACCTATGCCTTGTTGTTAGAGATGCTACGGCATAAAGATATAAAGAATTTCGGTGCTGTTATCTTCCGAAAGAATTTCACTCAGATTACCGCAGAAGGAGGATTATGGGATTCAAGCCTAAAGTTATATACGCAGGTTCCTGATGTCGAACAAAGAAAATCCCCAAAGCTTCACTGGAAGTTCAAAGGAGGGAAGTTGACCTTTGCCCACTTAGACAGAGAAGAGGATTTGCAAGCCTGGCAGGGAACCGAAATTGCTTACTTGGGATTCGATGAGCTTACTCATTTCTCAAGACACCAATTTCTTTATATGCTTTCAAGAAACCGAAGCACTTGCGGAGTAAAACCTTATGTAAGAGCTACTTGCAATCCGGATTCTGATAGTTGGGTTGCTGATTTTGTTTCGTGGTGGATAAATCAAGATACAGGCTATCCCATAAGGGAGAGAAGCGGAGTTGTCCGGTATATGTGTGTTATCAATGATGTTATTTACTGGGGAGACACACCGGAGGACTTGGCCAGTAATCATGGTATAAATCCTGAAGAGTGCAAATCCGTAACATTCATTGCCAGTAAACTTGAGGATAATAAAATCCTGATGAAGTCGGATCCATCATACTTATCCAACCTGAAGGCAATGACAGAGGTGGATATGGAGAGATTGCTATATGGAAACTGGAAGATAAAGGCACAGGCAGGAAGATACTTCAAGAGGACTCAGATTCCTATTGATGGATATTACGAGAAGATTCCGGATGATGTTATTTATTGGTGCAGAGCATGGGATTTAGCGGCAACCGATGAAGATGAGAATGGAGATGCAGACTATACAGCAGGAGTTCTCATCGGAATAAGGAAAAACAACAGATACATTGTTGCTGATGTTATCAACAAGCAAGTTAAGGCAGGAGATGTGGAGAAGCTTATCCGCATGACTGCCATTTCTGATAGAAAGAAATACGGATTCAGTTATAGGGTTAGGATTCCGCAGGATCCAGGTGGTGCAGGAAAGATTGTTGCAAAACAATATCTCAATGGATTATCAGGATTCGATGTAAAGGCTGAACCTGTTTCCGGAAGCAAGGAACTCAGAGCGACACCATTTGCGGCACAGTGGCAAAACGGATTCGTTGATGTGCTGATTGCGGAATGGAATGAGATGTATTTTAGCCAGTTGGAGTCCTTCCCTGAATCAAAGCATGATGATATGGTCGATGCCTCTTCTGATGCGTTCAATGAACTTACAGAAAGTAGATTCGATATAGATTCTCTACTATAGGGAGAATAAATAAAGCAACCACTAAGCCTGGACCACAGGCTTTTTTGTTTGCGGAAAGGGGAAAAGTTAGTGGAAAAAAATCAAATAGAATTACTCAATAGAATCAATCAAGCCTGTCGAGGGGCAAAGATATTAGATTCTCTGCAAGGTTCATTTCGTGGGGATGGATATTCCAATCTCCTGAACAAGTACGGAACAGCACAGGACAATGGCACAAGCTATAGCTATGGCCAAGAGAAATATGTGAATGATTCCGAGCTAATCAATCTGTATGAAGGGAACGGACTGTTTGCCAAGATTATAGACAGGCCTTCAGATGAATCAGTAAAACATGGTTTAGACATTGACTACGGAGATGAGAGCATATCCGAGTATGTGGAGGAAAGGCTTGACGATCTGGACTTTGAAGATAAGTTCTCTACTGCTGAGAAATGGGCAAGGCTATATGGAGGCTCAATCATTGTTATGTTGTGTAACGATGGTGGAGGATTGGAAGAACCTCTTGACTGGGACAAAGTAACTTCCATTGATGAGCTTGTTGTTTTCGAGAGAGCTGTCGTGACGGAGGATTATTCCGGAATCTATAGATATGGGATTGAAGAAACCCTTGATGATGAAGTTCCAATCGGACAGCCAATATACTACCATGTAAATTCTGTCCATGGTTATTTCACTGTTCACTATACTAGGTGTTTACTTTTCAGGAATGGAAGATTACCTGAACAGACAACAAGCTCCCTTTATAGGCACTGGGGTATGCCTGAGTATGTAAAAATCAGAGAGGCACTTAGGGAATGTGTTACCGCTCATTCTAATGGCACAAAGCTATTGGAAAGGTCGGTACAGGCCATTTACAAAATGCAGAACCTTGCATCATTGTTGAGTTCTGAGAGTGGAGAGGACAAGGTGTTGCAAAGGCTTCAGGTTATTGATATGGCACGAGGAATCCTAAACTCTATAGCGATAGATGCCAATGGAGAGGATTACGATTTCAAGACTTTGCCAATGTCCGGAGTAAAGGATGTTATTGATACCACTTGCAATATGCTTTCTGCTGTTACCAACATTCCTCAAACCATTTTGTTTGGTCGTTCTCCTGCCGGAATGAACTCTACCGGAGATAGTGACCTAGAGAACTACTACAACATGGTAGAAAACATCCAAAAGCAGAACATGAAGAAGAATATAAGAACATTGATTAACTTGATTTTGAAACAGGGATTCCTTGAAGGTGAGATTCAAGATATTCCTAAGTTCAAGGTCAAGTTTTCTGCTTTATGGTCCCTGTCTGATACAGAACAGGCAGACATTGCACAGAAGAAGGCACAGACAGAACAAATCAAGGCTCAAACAGCACAGGCCTATATTGATGCAGGAGTTTTGGATGCTTCAGAAGTGAGGAGGTCACTTGCTACCGAGGGAGAGTTCGAGATTGAGGAGGTTATTACAGAAGATGATATTGAACTTCCTGAAGATACCTTTTCTCCAATCGAAGAGGAGGGAAATACTGATGATACAGAACTAGAGGTTAAGACTGAGGTTCAGACAGATGGAGATTGCCAAGCGGCGGCAGTGTTGATTATCAAGGATGGAAAGATTCTTTGTGGAAGGCGTACCGGAACAGATATGCTTTGTGGTCCTGGAGGACACATGGAAGATGGTGAGTCCACAGAAGATACAGCAGTTAGAGAAGCGATGGAGGAGTTCAACATTGTTCCCCTAAACATTATCCCTTTAGGGCGTTGCGAAGCTTCCTCAGAAGCATATTGCGATTCTATGGTATATTTCACAGACCAATACACCGGAAAAGAGAAAGCGGATGAGATTGAGATGAGCGATGTTCAGTGGTTATCCATTGGAGAACTGATGCAGGCCAACTTGTTTCCACCTTTCAAAAAATCCTTGGTTCTTCTCACAGATTTATTAGATAATTTATTGACCTATAGGAATGGCTCTGCTACGCTAAACGCACCTGAAACCATTGAAACCTACGATGCTGAAGATGAGGAATGGGAATGTACCAATTCAACAGCATTTGACGGAGGCAAAGGTTCAGGGAACTATGGACATAAAGGCATCCCTGGTCAAAGGGGAGGTTCAAGTTCTTCTCTAGGATGGAGCGAAGATTTCCCAAAGGTTTGTGTCCAGACTAATGGTTCAAAGATGAAGTCTCATCCGGGGTATCAGGAGGCAAAGCATGGAGATTATGATTCTGCAAAAACTCTTGTAAATGATGTTATTAAGCCTGATAGAGTAAAACAACTTGCTGAAGCTTATCCGGATGCGGTTGTTGTACCGGTCAGGTCAAGCGGCAAAGACAGTAATCAAATCCCTGTAGCTTATGCTGATGCAATAAGTAAAGCAGGAATACCGGTTGATAAAGGGATTGTGATTACGGAAAAAGCCAACAGGACAGGATCTAGTGAGCTTAATAGGCTTGTTTCAAAAAATAAGCTTGAAGGTGAGGTTAAAAAAGGGCAGAATTACATCATTGCTGACGATGTTGTTACAAGTGGAGCAAGCATCAATGAATATCGCAAGTACATCGAAAAGAATGGTGGAAAAGTTGTAGCCTCTACTGCATTATGTATGGGGCAACAAGGAAGTAACCAAATCGCACCAAAAACAGAAACACTGGATAAGGCCATAGAAAAGCATGGTAAACCTCTTTTGAAGGAGGTATGTAAATCCATAGGGGTAGGAGAGCTAGAGTCCCTTACAAACTGGCAAGTGAATTACTTGCGAAGCTGTAATGAGGCAACGCTCAAAAAACTAATCAAGGAAGGTGAGGGATAAGATATGAGAGTGATTGTATGTGGAGGCAGAAACTTTCAGGACAAGGAATATTGCTTTGAAAAGCTTAATGAGCTTATTGGACAGCTCGATGATGTTGAGATTGTATCAGGCCATGCTAAAGGAGCAGATACCTTTGGAGAGGAGTACGCCATTCAAAATTCACTCAAGGTATCAGTGTTCAAGCCTGACTGGAAAAAATATGGAAGAGCCGCAGGACCTATCCGGAATAAGGAGATGTATCAATATGCCCTTGGTGATAAGCCAATGGTAATTGCTTTTTGGGACGGAAATAGTAAAGGAACTAAAAGCATGATAGACATAGCTTCAAAGGATGGTGCAAAGGTCCATGTAGTATCAGTTTAAGATAGTCTTGCTTAAAGGCAGTCGAGAAATCGGCTGTCTTTTTTTTTGGAGGAAATTATGGATGAAAAAATAATGCACAGCCTTCTCATGGATAAAGTCGAGAAAAAGTTTTACGGCCATAAAATCCTGAAGAGCAAGTATATTCCTCAAATTCCACAAGGAGCTGAGAGGGAGTATATCCGGATGGTAAGAGCATATATGGGGCTTCTGAAGAGCGAACTTGAAGCAACCCTTCCTGAACTCAAGGAATCCTACAAGAAGAATAGGGATGAATCAGTAAGGTATGATGCTGATACCGACATTATGCTGAAGGTCAATGAGCTGTTTACCAAGATGAAAAGCGAACTCCTCCAAAAGACTGTTGGATTTGGTCTTAGGAGAAAGCTTGAGAACCTTGCAAAGCTCAATCGAAAGCTCACTGTGAAGGAATGGAAAAAAGCTATCAAAGCAACTTTAGGGATAGACATTTTCGAGGATTACTACATGGGGGAGTTTTTCAAGGAGAACCTTCTGAAGTGGGCTATTGATAATGTTGAACTGATTTCCACTATTCCGGATGAAACATTGGACAAAATGAAAGAGATTGTATTTGATGGTTATTCCAATGGAAGAACCACAACAAGAATGGTCAAGGATATTCAGAGAGCATACAAGGTTGGATTGAACCATGCAAGGTTAATAGCGAGGGATCAGACTGCAAAACTCAATGGACAAATTCAAAAAGCCCAACAACAGGATGCAGGAATCAATCGTTATATATGGTGTACCAGTGGAGATGAGAGAGTTCGAGAAAGCCACAAGGCCATGAATGGCAAGATGTTCAGTTGGGACATTCCACCAACTAATTCGGACGGAAGAGCTTGCCATCCCGGGGAGGATTTTCAGTGCCGGTGTATTGGCAGACCGGTATTTGATAGAGATACATTAAGCTTACCGATTGACGAAAGTGTTGATGTGAAAATAACTAAAAAATATCCGTAAAACATTTGACAAATGCATAGGCTATGTTACCGTACGCCTATCAAAAAACAACTATTTACGGAGGATAAGAAAATGAATGAAGAAAGAAATAAAAAACTCATCGAAGAACTTGTTTGGGTAATCCTTGAAATTGAAGATGATTTTCCTACAGTCGAGCGGTTGCTTAAAAAGGCAGGAATGACAGAAGAGGAGATTGAAGAGTACCTCTACAATGAATAATCCTATATGGTTCTTAAATGAAGGAGTCTTGTGAAAACAAGGCTCTTTTTTGATTCCTAAAACAAAGGAGGAGGCAAATGTGCAACGGAGAAGGGTACACGGACAGGACAGCAGATATTGCAATAGCCCATGTAATGAAAGAGGGGAAGAGGAAAAGAGGAGGAAAGCACTATGGAGATAAGAGATGCACCAAAGTTAAAAGAGGTCAAGCGGCTAGACAGCATAAGACTTGATAGAAATGATTCAACATATTTCACAGATGAAGGGTATTTGGTAGACCATCCAATCCTAACATCCTGCGGAATATTTGAATATACAAACCCTGATGGCAGTGTGAGAAGGGAATTGCGTTTGCCTGAGTATGTTTTTGATGAGGGATCATTAAAGACATATAAGGGAAAGCCCATCATCATCACCCATGATGCAGGTGTCGTTGACAAGAGCAATGTGGATAGGGAACAAGTAGGAACAATCCTGTCTGAAGGCACTAGGGATGGAGAAGATGTGAGGGCTGAAATCATCATTCATGATACGGATGCCATGAAGAAGAGTGGACTCAAGGAGCTATCGCTAGGATACAACCTTGTGTTGCTTGAGGAACCAGGCGTTTGGAATGGAGAGCATTATGATGCAATTCAAACTCAAATTGTTATCAATCACCTTGCTATTGTCGCATCCGCAAGAGCCGGAGAACAGGCTAGGCTGAATATCGACAGTAGCGAAAAAAACCTATTAAGAGGAGGAAAAAAGATGAAGATTAAGAACACTCGCAGAATTGATGGCGAGTCCTTAACTCCTGAAGAGCTTGAGCAGGCAATCAAGGAGTATAAGGCAAAGAGAGCTGAAGAGGCAGTTGATTCCGAAGAGGAAGTTATCGAGGATGTAAATTCCGATGATGATGACGCTCAGGAGGAAGAGGCTGTTTCTGCTGATGAAGATGATACTCAGGAAGGTAGTACCCCTGAAGATATTGCACAGCTTGTAAAGGACCGCAAGGATCGTAGAGACAATGAGCCGCATGATGAGGATGCTAAGAAGGTTATCGCTGAACAGAATGAGGATATTGATATGCTCTTAGCGGCACTTGAAAAGCTCATTGCTGAGACTAAGGCCAACGCCGATTCTCAGGCAGAGGAAGAGAGCATGGATGAGGAAGAAGAGAATAAGGACAGCTCTGAGGATGAGTCAAAGTCCTTAAACGCTGATTCCGCAGACAAGATTGTTCGCCAAAGATTAGCAATCTGCCGCATCGGAGACAAGCTCAATATGGATGGTCTTGAGAACATGAGCATTAAGCAGGCCAAGAGAGCAATCATCTCTAAGGTGCTTCCTGCAATGAGAGTTGATGGAAAGTCTGAGTCCTACATTGATGCAATGTACGATCTGGCTGTTGGAGAAGTAAAGAACCGGAAGAGCGTTTCCTATCAGAAGAAGCAGATGGTAAATGAGCAGAAGAGAAGAAACGACTCTACCGAGAGCATGGCATCTTCCGCAAGAAAGAAGATGATTGACAGAGAAGGAGGTAATGAATAATGGCAGCTCAAACAAGTTATGGATTCGGCACTGCAAAGGGTGTCCCCGGAGGAAAGTTCGACCTTGCTTTTGACGAGGTTGTTACAAGAGCCAATCAGGAAGATGATGGAAAGATGAAGTTCGGCGTGGCGGTTATCGTAGGAACTGTTCCTGGCAAGAATGTAAAGCTTCCTGTTGCAGGAACCACCGATGAAAAGTTCGAGGGTGTTACCATTGCCCTTCCGAACACTGAAGTGGAGATGAACGGAAAGGTTGTTCTGAAGAAGAACGCAACACTCGGAGTAATGAAACATGGAAACATTTGGGGCAGAATCGTAAGTGGTGTAACACCTGTTTACGGAAAGACTGCCTATATTGTTTTAACCGGTGCTGATGCAGGTTCATTCACAACGGAGTCTGCTAACAACCTCGATGTTGGAGCTAAGTTTGGAAGCGAGTCCGATGAAGGAATTGCTGTGATTGTACTGTAATAGGAGGTAAGAAACGATGAAGATGAAATACAACCCTGAAATGCCATCAAGCGGATATGATAAGGCTGATTACAATGCCTTGCAAGGTTCCAACCTTATGCCTGCTTTGAAGAATGATAGAATGTGCCGGTTCGATAGCGTGGACGATGCATCTACTTTCTTTGCAAGAGAGTTAGACTACATCAAGGCTAAGTCTTACGATAAGATTTATCCTGAGTTTTCCGCATTGAACCACTTTCCTATCACTCACGAAGTTCCTGAAGGTGCAGAAACAACCACTTACTACAGCTATGAGAAAACCGGTATTGCACAGATTATCAGTAACTATGCAACCGACCTTCCTAGAGCTGATGTAAAGGGTAAGCCTAGCACTGCTTATGTTAAGTCCGTAGGTTCTTCCTATGGATATTCTGTTCAGGATATGAGAGCGAGCAGAATGGCAGGGAAGTCTCTTGATGTAAGAAGAGCTGAAGCCGCAAGATACACTGTTGATCGTACCATCAACAACATTGCTTTTGCCGGAAGCAAGGAGCATAACCTTGTTGGAGCTTTGTCCACTGACAATAACATTCCACTTTACACCTTAAAGCAAGTGACAGTTGGTGGAACACAGTACACTGATTTTAAGCACAAGACAGCGATGGAGATTCTTGACGACATTAACGGAATGTTTGCTTATCAGTCCAAAATCACCAATGGAGTAGAGAGAGCAGACACCTTAATGGTTCCAAACAGTGTCTACATCGACTTGTCCACAAGACAGGTTCCCAACACCGGATATACTGTTCTGAAGTTCCTTTTGGAGAACGCTCCATACCTCAAGAATGTTGTTCCGGCTCCTGAGCTTGAGGCTGAGGCAACAGATACCAACCCTTACAAGAAGGGCGTTATGTTCCTCTACACCAATTCTGAGGAAAAGTTAAGCTTAGAGATTCCTATGCCTTACTACCAGTACCCACTTCAGAATAGAAACCTTGAGGTTTTGGTTCCATGTGAGGAAAGAGTGGCAGGACTTATCATCTACTATCCGTTCTCTGCATTGATTGCGGCAGGCGTTTAAGAAAGGGAAAAAGAATATGAAGATTGAAAACATTTCATCCAAAGTAATTGGCATCGGAAATGTAACTGTACTTCCTGGGGAAACCCAGGTAGTACCTTCCGATTTTGAGAACAGTCCAGTTCTTGAGATTTACAAGAGTGTTGGATTTATCAATGTAACCGGAGAGGCAACAGTGCCGGAAGCTCCTGTTGTTGAGGAAGCTCCTACCGTAGATGAAGCAGAGAGCAAGAAGGCTAAGCTTGCACTTCTCAAGACTGCATCCGATGAAGTTGTTGCTAAAATGGCAAATGAATTGGGAATCAATCCTGCTGACTGCAAGGATCTTGCTGATGTGAGAAAGAAGGTAAAGGAAGCCCTTTCCTAAACTCAAGGAGGTAAACGGATGGCCTTAGATATATTCCGTATGGTCGCAAAGGAGTTTAGCGATATACCGGACAATGACAAAGTAGATGATTCAGGGGCAATCATCCAGTATGGTGTCCAGTCGTTTATTGACTTGTATGCAGACCAAATCAGCAAGAAAAGGTTTGGTACTGCATACGAAAAGGCATTAGCTTATTTGACTGCTCACAAACTGAAAATGAATGGATATGGAGATACCGGAACAGGAACCATTGCAGATTCACTAAGAGTCGGCTCATACTCTGAAGGAGAAACATCTATTAGCTACACAACCGGACAGCAAACCAATCTACAAACAGATGCAGAGTTCGCCCTCACTGTTTATGGATTGGAGTTTTTAACTCTTAGGAGAAATGCTGTTGTTCCGATTGTATCAGCAGGAGAAGCCCCATGAGTGTAAAGATAAAGGACAAGATAACCGGTGATGGAAAGAAGCTTGAAAAGCTCCTGAAGGAACTGGCTGAAAAACAAGTTCGAGTTGGATTCCAACATGGAAAAGCAACCGAGGAAGATGGAACAGACATTTGCGACATTGCCGCATGGAATGAGCTAGGAACAGTTAATATGCCCTCAAGACCATTTTTGAGGATGAGCGTAGATGAAAACGAAGCAAAGATTAAAGCTTTTCTCCGGAGTCAAAAAAAGAATATTTTAAGTGGGGCATCAGGAGAACAAGTCCTCAAGGAAATAGGGATATTTCAGAAAGATTTGGTCCAAGAGAAAATCACCAACGGAAGCTTTGCTCCCAATGCTCCCTCGACAGTAATGGCAAAAGGTTCCTCTAAACCTTTGATTGATACTGGAAGAATGAGGCAATCTGTAAACTATGTAATACAGCAGAAAGGAAGTGGGGACTAATGAACTTCCTAAAGAGGAATTATCGTTTAAGGCGTTTTTTGGAGCCTGAACTTATTAAAGGGTATTTTTCTATACCTTACGAAGATAAAACGCTCCCTATGGACATACAGACATTGGAGGACGAGGTAGAGACTACTCAAGAGGGAAGAAGGTCTATACAGAGGCTCCGAGTTTTTTGTGACTTTGAAATCCTTGTTGAGGATGAGGAAAAGAAACAGAAAGCAGACAGGGTATGGTTCCAAGGGAAGTGGTTTGAGTGTCAATCCAGTAGGTTAAGTGAGAATACTCCATTAAGGCACTGGACAGCTAGGTTCGTTCAATGCTTAGATTCCGAACCTGGTCCCGAAGAGGAATAAAAATGAAAATGGAAGAGATTGAGAGTATCGTCTATGAGATTGTTTCTGATTTTTTCCATGGAGCCACAGTGATATGGGCAGAGCAGGTCAACACAAAGCCTACTCTGCCTTTTGTTACGATTAAATCCGGAAACATAAATAGAACAAGGTTCCCTATCATAGACGAAGAAGGTAGGCGTTTTTATCCATGCAGTACCATTCTTGAAATCAACCTATATACCAAAGGAAAGCCGGTTATGGTTGGAACAAAGGTTACTGGAAATTACGCCAATACATCAGCCAGTGACTTGCAGGATTTTTTCAGTTATCTCGATTCGGAAAACATAGTAGATAAGCTTGCTATGAACGGAATTGATATTTCCCTTGAGGGACCGATAAGAGACTTAACCAATCTGCAAAATGATAGCAAGTTCAGATACCGAGCCATGGCAGAAGCCACCTTGTCTTATGCACAAGAAGCCAATGGAGCTTTCGGTATAGGCGGTTTAGAAATGCCAAACTCTTCAGGAGGAGGAACAAGCGAAATGCAAGAAGCTTCCACGGAAGAGATTGTTGGTTTTGAAATTGAAGAGGATAAATAAGGAGGCAAAAATGAAGAATAATGCACTAGACGACATTATCAAGTGTGATGTTGAAATCTCTAGCCCTGGCTCAAATGATGTGAGCTTTGACAGC
>ERZ773267.829-NODE-829-length-18814-cov-11.350765_pt1 | contig 18814 bp, 18 predicted proteins | sample MGYA00511959_ERZ773267 | MGnify/ENA primary metagenome ERZ773267 (study PRJEB29015, sample SAMEA2738165) | human oral metagenome | biome: human oral; feature: human-associated habitat; material: saliva | place: China | collected 2240 ... | reverse complement strand
GGGTTCTCTTCCTGTTTGAGATTAAGGTTCTGGTCTGAGTTAAAGGTGTTGATAATATCTTGAGCGATTTTGGTCTTTGTGTTCTCTTTTTGAATAATTTCTTTTACAGCATCGGTTTCGAGTTCTCAGACAGAAAGGTCTATATTTGATTGCATCCCATTTTTGATAATTTTTGAGAGTTCTTCATTGGATCTTGGTTTCTCGGTATTGAGAAAGGATAGGTTTTGTGCTTGCTCTGTGAGCTGTGCATAACTAGGAATATGATGAAGTATCGTATACTTCCCCTGAAATCAGAGTTTTAGCTCTTTTTGATTGTGGTCGATAGAGTTTAGGTTTGGAGTAGAAATATTTCAAGTATCCGGTCTATAATAGTATTTGATCCCGTCAATAGAGCTAAATTCATAATAATAGACTCAATTATTGAGGGTAATGAGTTTTTGTGACCCTTCGAGCTGGACTCCCATTTTCCTCAAAAAATCTGTCCCAGCACGGACAACTGTTTCTTTGGCTGAGATTTTGAGAGTCTGGGTCAAGAGTTCTTTTTGTGCTGTGAAAACTTGAGCTTTTTCAGGTGAGCTTTCTCGTGCCTTATTGAGGGCTTCAAGTTCTTTTGTGGATATTTCTCAGCTGAGAACTGTTTTTATGGCTGATTCTTTGGTGGGGAAGAATAAGGAATCCTGATTTTCCTCTTCAGAACTGGATTCTGAGTCAGAATTTTTTTCTTGTTTATTTTCAATTTTGATAGCACCTTGCTCGATGAGTCTATCAACGAATGCTCAAGCGGATTTTGTGAGTTGGTCTTCGGGGATCATATTGTCGATCATATTATCATCAATGTGATCAAACGAGTCTTTTGTGAGCTTGGCAGTGGCTTGTTGTTCTTGTTCTTGTTGGGATTTTTTATATTCGTAACCTGCGCTTTTAACTGAGTTGTTTGCGTTTTTGAGAAGTGGGTTTTCTTCGGGGTGTGCTTTGTAATAGGCTGTGGTTTTTTGCGTATCAAATACAGAGGCTTGCATACGATTTTTTAAGCTCTTTTTAATGATGCTGGTGTTGTATTTAGGTCTGGTTTTTAGAATCTGCTGGAGTTTGCTAATGACACCATTATCGATAAATTTTTGATTATCCTTAAAATCTTCAAGCAATTGTTTTGCAATGGTATTTGTTTGTTTTCATCGGATTCCATCGACTTTGATGGATTTGTCGTTATAGTAGACTTGACCAATAACTTGGAGAATTTTGTTGGTTCCTTGTGGCGATCTTGATCCTTTGAGTGCAGAGATGATGAGTTCCTGACGGTTGAGGAAGCCGTTGGTTTCTTTTGCTTTTCTGATAGATTCCTCGTTCGCAATTTTTACTTCTTGGATATTTCAGAGATTTCTTATCTTTGATAAGGCTTGATTTTTGAAGCTTTGGTTATTTTCTGTTGTTGTTAATAGCGCTCTTTTGTATCGTTCGGGTGTTTTATTTGAGAGCTTTGTAATTTGTCGATCTTCTCGGGTAGCGTAGAGGGTATGAATATCGTTTGTATTTGGAAATTGGAATCTTTTATTGAGAAAATCATCAAGAAAGACTTCAAAAGTCAGATTTCCATACTGGTTTGATATTTTTTCTGCAGTTTTTATATTTTCTTTCCCAATGATTCTGCTCAGTGCCTCCATTTTTGGCGCAATTCTTCTTGCATTGAGTTCTCCTCTTTTTTGTTCATAATTTGCATATCTCATTATCTCTTGGATTGCATGTATTGCTGAGCTAATTTTCTGAGGAGGGGTTGCTTTGTTGAATAGAAGTTGGATTTTTTCTTTCACTATTTTATATTGTGGATTGTCCTCATCAAATGCCATATTCCCTGCATTTTTTTGGAGTTTTCGTATAGAAAAAAGAGCAGCATCTTTTATAGAAAGTTGTTTTTGTTCTTTAGAGATGAATTTTTCAGAAAATTTAATTAGTGTCTCGACTATTTGTGGGTTGAGATTTGGAGTTTTAGCTAGTGCGGGAAATGCTTCTTTTGCTTTACGGTATCTTTCAACTTGTTGTCTTCTTATTTCTTCTTGTTTTCTGAGTTCCTCTTGTCTTTTTCTTTCTTGTTCTTCCTGTTTCTTTTGATTGATTTCTCCGTTAGTTTCTTCATTTTCTTTTTTGGGAGTTGTTATTTCTGGGCTTTCTGTTTGATTTTGTTTTTCCTTTGTGGGAGTTTCCCCTTGTTGTGCTGTTTGAGGGTCGATTTGACCATAGAGATCTTTGTTTTCAATTTCCATTACTCTATACAAGAGGATATAAAAGTTTCGTAGCTAATTTTAGTGATTTTAGTGGTTTTGTCAAATTTGAGCTTTGGTTGAATGAGTTTTTCTTTTGCAATTAAGGGGAAAAACGATATATTTAATCAGAATTTTTATTTTTTTTGGTACAAGGAATGCATTTGAGAGAAGAACTTGAAGCCCGTGGATTGCTCTATCAGACTACGAATGAGGCGTTTTTTGATTTGTATGATCAGGGAGGAGAGAAGTTTTATTGTGGTTATGATCCTACGGCAGACTCACTTCATCTTGGGCATTTTTTGACTTTTATGGCAGCGGTAAATTTTATGAAGAGGGGAAATACTTTTGTGATGTTGATTGGAGGTGCGACAGGAATGATTTGAGATCCGACTGGAAAATCAGAAGCAAGAGCTTTTCTTGGACTAGAGCAGCTTAGACATAACCAAGAGGCGATTACCGAACAGGTTGGTCAGATTTTGGAAAATTTAAAAAAACTGACTGGAAAGGATTTTCAATTTAAGGTGGTAAATAATTATGACTTTTATAAAGATTTATCGGTTTTTGATTGGTATAGGACAGTAGGAAAATATATTACGCTCAATACCATGCTGAGCAAGGAGTCAGTAAAAAAGAGACTTGAAAATACTGAGTCAGGAATCAGTTATACCGAGTTTAGCTATATGCTTTTGCAGGGAAATGATTTTGTTCATTTGTATGAAAATGAGTGAGTAAAACTTCAAATTTGAGGTTCTGATCAGCGAGGAAACATGGTGACTTGAACAGAAATGCTTCGTAAAAAGACAGAAGGAGAGGCAGAAAGTTATGTAATGACGATTCCTCTCATGATGGATGCTAGTGGGAAAAAATTTGGTAAGTCAGAGGGGAACGCAATTTGGCTTGATCAGAGAAAAAATAGTCCATATTTTGTATATCAATACTTTCTCAATAGTGCAGATGCTGATGTGGAGAAATTTTTGAGAGCATTTACTTTGCTTGAGATAGCGGAGATTGAGGAAATTGTAGCAAAACACCATGAAAAACCTGAATCTAGATACGGTCAAAGACAACTTGCTAACTATGTTATTCAAACTTTGTTTGGAAAGCAGGCTGCAGAACAGGCTGAGAAAATTAGTGATTTCCTTTTTGGAAGTGAGGATAAGATGCAGATGCTCAGTGAATTTTCAAGAGAGGAAATCCAAGCATTGGCTAGAGAAACAGGATCTTGTGAAATAAATGAAAATGAGATCAGAGTTTTGGAGCTTTTAGTAAAATGTGGTATCGTAGATTCTAATGGAGAAGCAAAAAAAATGATTGCTCAGGGGGCAATTTATGTCAATGAAAATAAGATCAGCGATATTGCGAGTTCATTTAGTACTCAAGATGCCAGCAATGGAGTTCTTTTGATTAGAAAGGGAAAGAAAAATTATAAAATCGCTCAATTTATTGCTTAAATCCTAATTTAAATGCAGAAACTTGAGATACTTGTACCAAATGAGTGAAGAAAACTCAAAAATCTTATTATGGCAGTTTTGAAAAAGGGATTATGTGAGGATATTACTGTTCTCAATTATGCAAAGAGTTATACCTTGCAGGAAAAGAAACTCATAAAAACTGAAAAAAAGCTGATTTCTTTTCATTGTTCTGAATGAGAGGAAGAAAAAATTATTACCTTTATCGAACAGGTTAGTGGGCGAACAAGGGCGAGAGGAGAGCTTATTGTTCAATAAAATAAAAAGCATGTTAGATTTATGATCTGCGTGCTTTATTTATATATTTAAGTTTTTTGGTGGGGATTGTTTTGTAAGTTACTTAGCTCCCTATTGTTTTTATAAGCATAAAAAATCTCCTTAGGTATTCCTAAGGAGATCTTTGTAGTGTGAATATTCTCATCTTGTACTAAGAAAACATTTCTTTTCAGAAGGGTACAAGACTGCTTAAGATCCTCTTGAAAAGAAAATGATGATAATGAAAAGCCTTGGCTCCTTTGACATTAGCATATGCTTTTGCTTTTGGTATTAAGGCAAAAGCCTTAGCTCCTTTGATATTAGCATTAGCCTTAGCTCCTTTTGCATTAGCATGAGCTATTGCTCCTTTTGCATTAGCCTGTGCTATTACACCTTTGATATCAGCTTGTGCTACAGCTCCTTTGACATTAGCATTGAGGATTGCTTGAAAGTCTGATCTAACAGCTATTGGATCGTTGATTTCAATAATCAAAGGTTCTGGGAATTCTGGTTTTACCTCATAGATTCCAGACTTAAGATGGAAGTAGTTTCGTTATAGATTCCAGACTTAAGATGGAAGTAGTTTCGTTGATAGGTTCTGATAAGATTCCCTTCCAAATCCTTCAAGAATACTTCTCCATTCTCAAAAATGAGTTTGTTAAATAGTGGCATATGTGTGCGTTTTTTTTGGGGGTTAATATTAGTTTTAACGAGTAGGTAGAGGTGTTCCATTAAGTATATCGCTTGTCTGATATTGCTTTTGGTTATTTCTACCGATCTTTCGACTATATATTTTCCCATTAAAATGTCAATGCTATTTTATGATTTTTTTTATTTACTAATCTTTATATTTTTTTTCTATTTTAAATAGAAAAGTCCCCAGTAGTGAACTGGGGACTCTTTTTGTTTTGATGTGATTACTTTCCTATTGTTTTGCCGCTGTTCTTCCAGCTTCCAAAACAGGGAGGTTTGTTTCAGTAGGAATATAAATGACAGTTTTGTCATTCAGATTCTGTTGTTGTCGTACCCAGAGGTACTGGATGTAGGTTGGGCTGATGGCGCCGTTTTCGATGCGAATAGCTTCGGCAGCACCTTTTGCTCGTTCAATTTCGGCTTGAGCATTGAGCTTTTCAGCTTCAAGGTTTGCCTTTGCTTCTTCGATCTTGATCTTGCGGTTTTGCTCTGCTTTTACGAATTCTGCTTTACCGGCTAGTTCAGCTTCCCAGACTCCATACTTGGGAAATACCCACATTGCAAGACCTATCAATCCAAAGATTAGGATGATTACGATAGCGATCGTTTTTTTTGAAATTTCCATATTATTTATGTATTTATTTAGGTGAGTTTTTAATATATTTATTTTCTTTAAAATGTCAACTCTTTTTTAGATTATTAAAAAAATCCGAGTTTTTAGTACTAACTTGCATAAAAACATCAGATTTTTTGTCTTATTTTCTTACTTTGAAAAGGAAGCTTTGTTCTACTTGTTGTTGATCATCAAATTCCATTCTGACTTTTATATTATAACTTCCTGCTTTTTCAAAGACTTTAGTCATTTCGATACATTCTCTACCATCACAGGCGAGTTCTTCATTGCCATCGTCAAAGGATCGATAGATCTTTTTTGGTAATCCATTGAAATCAAGAGCAAATCTGACTTGATCAGAGATCCTTGCTTCTTGGGTAGGATGAGATGGTGATGAAATATTGAGTTTGACAAGTGGCTTATTAACGATGATAGATTCGCTTAGAGGTACTGTTATTGTGCGTCCTTTTTTTGTGGTGATGGTTACCTTTGGAGTAAATATTCAGGTATTCTTGGTATTGTTGTAGATGTAGGTATGTTTGATCACTGAGGTAGAGAGGTTGTTTTGTACTTCTCCGTCATCAAAATCCCAAGTGAAATATGCAATACTATCATTTGGGTCATTGAGCTTTGTTGCTGAGGCATCTAGCGTTACTACCAATGGAGAAAATCAGCTTTTTTCTCCTACTACTTTGAGATCTCAGAGTACATCATCTAGTCCAATAGTAATATTGATTGATTCTTCATAGCTCAGTCCACGTACAGTATCTTGGATCTGGATCTTAAGCGTATGAGCTTTGGTATCTCTGACATCAAAGAGGTATTCTCCAGCCAGTGTTTCTACAATAGGTCTGGTGTCTAGAGTGATTTGTGTGTTTATATTGTAGGTTGATGGCTGGATTGAGTTGATTTTAAGCTTTAATTTTGTTGGGATCTCTGAGAGTTTGATGCTCTTGGAGTCAGAGATCAGCTTTTTGTCTACTTTGGTAAATTGTGTTTGTCTTGGAGATTGTGAGAAGATATCATAATCTACATTAAAACTAGATTTATCACTGATTCTTAGTTCTCCACGGCAAGATCCTTTCTTCCCTTCTGTTGTGACAAAATTCATTAGCACTTCATAAAACCCTTGTCCATCAAAAGTGTGGATAAAATCCATTCCTACTTCGTTTCCTTGTCTATCTGCGAGAGATTGTTTTGTAGAGGCATCAGAGATGAGATATGCATAGTCTTGGATATATTTTTCTCCGCCATCAAGGAATGATGCTTGGATACGATAAGTATTGACTTTTTGCTTGCTAAATTCGATCTTACATACTGGCAAGAGTGATTTTTCAACTCTGAGAGGGAAGGAGAAGATAATATTTGGATTATAATCTGGAAGACTAAAGCTTGGATAGTATACTTCAGCTTTTTCATAGTTGAAACTAAAGGTGGTTTCATCAGATTTATCTGTAGTTCCGTCTCCTTCAGCATCCCAGTTGATACGATAGTTTCTTAGTCCTAAATCTCTAAAAATCTGATCTGCATTAAAGGTTAACTCAGATGGAAGTGGTCCTAGCACATATTCATTATCAATGAGTTCAAGTTTTTTGTCTGAAGTGGTAGAAAGCGATAGTTCAGAAGCAACATTGATCTCTTTGAGAAGGTAGCTTTTATTTACTGTTTGTTTGGTAGTGTTGTCGATGTAGGAGATGATTAAGCTTATTTGATAGATTCCTTTTTTGCTATAGAAACAAGCTCCGTTGAACATAGTTGACTGTTGATTATAGGTCAGGATTTGTTTGTTTCCACAGTCAAGTTGTAAATTAGTTACTTGTTGATTTCCGAGCTCGATTTGTGCGTATTTTTGGTAGTTAGCAGTTAAGAGTTTGAATGGGACATTTACTGGGGCAATAAGGATAGTAGAATTAGAAATCTGACTTATTGCATCAGGATTATCTTTTGTCGGAGTCTTAACATAAGCAAGAACTGTTTGATCTGGATTGGCAAGGCTCTCAACTTCGATTTTACTTACTTGAGACATGAGGCTGGTTCCTGCTCCAATACCAATTCACAAAATTAGAAATCCAAGGATTCCTCCTCAAATATACCAGGTTTTTGGTCTATCTTTTACGGTAAAGGCTTTGTAAACGTTCATCAATAGGATGACAATTCCCACCAAAAAGACGATGAGCATTGCAATTCCTGTTAGTCCCATAAGCAAATTTTTTGCTACGGCTGGTGCTATTCCTAGGGCAGTCAATCCTCCTCATCCGGTTGGATTTTGTAGTACGGTATAAAAGAGTACAATCAATCCAATAACTAGGAGGAAGAATAAAATTCCGCATCCCATAAAGACATTTTTTACTGACAATGAAGATGCTGCACCTCTTTTTATTTGTACGTTTTTGTTTACTTGAATATTAGAATATCAGAGAAGTTTTAGCTTTTCTTGGTTTGCTTGATAGTACTCAGTGAGTTGTTTGAGTTGAGCATGGTATTTAAACATCTCGTCTGATGGCATATTTTGATGTTCCTGAATATAGGCTACAAGTTGATTGTAGAGTTGTTGCAATTTTTGTTGTTCCTGCAAAATCTCCTGAATCTTTTGTTCATCATTGAGATAGTTTGCATTCGTATTTGCGTTGTTGTTTGCAAAAAATTGTTCGTTTTGATTCATATTTAGATATAATATACTAAATCAGTCCTATTATAGCTGAAAATTGTTTTTTTGCAAATTTTTTGGCTTGTTTTTGCGAGGATAATGGATATTATTGATCCAAAATTTATTTGTAGAAAATGAGATTCTGATGCGGCAAGGAGAGAGAAAGAGTGCATGGTTTAGTTTTGTTTTACGTTATAGTAGTGTTTTAGCCTCTTTTTTTGGAAAAAATAAGATAAAAAGTCTGATTTTTTTATCTCTTTTATCTTTTGTCTTTGGAAATGTCGGTTTTGCTCGAGATTATCCTGTAAAAGAAGTGAGTGGAAAATTTTGTGGGAACAATCAGATTTGTACAATCCCGCTTCCAAAGATTGAGCAGGCTAACTATCTTAATTATGAAAAGAGTCCTTTAATTCGTAGGATTTATTCTGTACTTTGGGGGGGGACCTATTTTTGAGGACGAGATTTTGGATGGGGAGCGCACAAGGGAGTTGATATTACTTCGCAGATTGGTACTCCTATTTATGCTATTGGTACTGGAGAGGTTATCTATGCTGGTAAAAAGTGAGAACGAGGAAAATTGATTACTATTGAGCATAGTTTTGCAGGTAAGAAGATTTATTCAAATTATGCGCATCTGAGTGAGGTTTTGGTAAAGGTAGGAGACAAAGTGAAGACTTCAGATTTGATTGCGAAGATGGGAACCAGTGGAAATAGTACGGGTCCACATTTGCATTTTCAGATTGATAAAACAGAGTGAAAGCATCCCTATCATCCAGGGAACTGTTGAGGAGTAACGCTCAATCAGAATGTCAATGAAGCGAGATGTTGGAATCTTGTTAGAGAGAATACCTTGGATCCAATACTTTTTTTGGAGAGTAATGGTGCGATTTTTGAGGTAGAGCAGGAGAGTGAGCAGTTTTCTCCAGATATCAAGGTGCTTTCTACTCAGGATTTGAAAAAAAATCTTGAAACCAGCTTTGAGAGAAAGGGGGCTTCTTTTGTGTTTAATTTAAAAAGTCCGCTTCCATGATGGACAAGAGTTCCTCTTAAAATTACTTCTGCAGGAGCAAAAATTTATCCAGATACTCTTTCATATTTGAGTTGAGAGAGAAAAATTTTTGTTCAAGAATTCTCGGGTGATGTTTTCCCAATTAGTATTTGGGAGGGAGAAAAGTTGATTAAAAATGTATATGAAAAATAAGTTTATCACAAAGTTTGTATCAAAAAAACCGCAGAAAAATGTAGATTGCGGTTTTTTCAGATTTTAAATTTTTTTCCTGGCTTCAAGAAGCTGTTTTTTCTTTTCCTGAGAAACGGAAGGGTCTTTGAGTGCTCGTTGGAGTTTAGATTGAAGATAGGGAGTAAGAGTTTGCCAGATAAGTTGAAGTTTTTTTTCTGGATCAGAAAGAGGATCAATCTGTGAATCTCGCCAAAGACTTAGTTCATCGAGTTTCTTTGTCATATCTTCATCGAGCTTTTCTTGCAATACTTGGGATAATGCTCCGTTTGGATCGGTTTCAGCAAGGAGATTGATAAAAGAGAAGAGGTCTTCTAGTTTTTCATTTTCTTGGAGATAATTGAGGATTGCTCATTGATAAAAGAGGCTGAGTACGAGAAGGTCTCTTTCCATTTGATATTTTTGGCTTTGAGATTGCTCTGATTGTCTTTGTTGTTGTAGGAGGATTGATCTTCCGTCTCAGGCTTTGTATCTTTTGAATTGTGCATCGAGAATTTCAGATGCAAATCCAAGTTTCTTTGCTAGAAGTTGTTTGTAGTGCTCTTGGATCGTGAGTGAGTTGACTGAAAGGATAAGTTCAAAAAGGGTATTGATGAGTTTTTGTTTGTCGATAGGGGAGCTTAGATCAGATGCGGCCCTAAGGCGATGATAGATTTTTATAAATCCGTCCTCTGCATTTTCTAAACAAGTCAAAAAGTCTGATTTCCCATTTTCAGTATTTGCCAGGTCATCAGTATCTTTGAACCCTTCTGGTAGCTCAATGATTTTTGGGTAGAGATTTTGCTGATAAAAGAGTTTTAGCGCTCTGATGCTTGCTTGATTTCCAGCATTGTCTGCATCAAAAAGAAGATAGATATTCTCTGTATACCTTTTGATGAGTTTTACATGGTCAGAAGAAAGCGCAGTCCCAGAGGTTGCGACTCCAATAGGTTGGTCGAGTCTAGCAAGTCCTATGACATCCATTTGTCCTTCGACGATAATCAGTTTTTGAAACTCTTTGATATTATTTTTTGCAAAGTTGAGTCCATAGAGGACTTTTGATTTTTCGAAAGCTTTGTGTTCAGCACTATTGAGATATTTTGGCTTATCTTCTGGATTTATTACTCTTGCCGAAAAGGCGATAACATTTCCCATAGCATCAAAAATTGGGAAAGTGATCCTATTTCTAAAAAAGGTATAAATTTCTCCATTGAGGTTTCTTTTTGCTAGAGAGGCTTCAATTAAATCGTTGTCAGAAAATCCTTTTGATCTTAAAAATTGGATAAGTTCATAATGTTTATCTGGAGCATAACCAATTTGGAAATGTTCAATGAGGTCGGATGTCAGATTTCTTTTTTCTTTGAGATAGTCTTGAGCTTGGGGAGAATTTGTTAAGGCAGAACGAAAAAACTGGTGAGCAAGGCTATGAAGTCTTTTAAGTTTGGCTTTTTCGTCACTTTCTGCTGCTAGCTTTTTGTTATCAATGCTGTATTTTTCTATATCGATATGCTGGATTTTTGCGAGTTCTTTTACTGCATCTCGAAAATCAAGTTTCTCGATTTCTTGCATAAATGTGATAGCATTCCCTCATTTTCCACAGCCAAAGCATTTGAAAATCCCTTTACTTGGAGAAACCATAAAGGAAGGAGTTTTTTCATTATGAAAAGGACATCTACCAGAATAGTTGCTTCAAGCTCTGGAGAGTGGCACATATCTTTCGATCAGATCTTTGATTTCGACTGATGCGAGGATTTCTTCGATAAGAGGATTGTTCGCCAAAATCGTAATGAAAAAGTGATAAATATACCGTATTATATGATTTTTTATTGATTTGTAAAGAGAAAGGTAAAAAAACTGATATTAGAGGTGAAAATAAGCTTAAAAGTCAGATTTCTTTTTTTTGTTAAAAAAACTTTTGCAAAAGTTGACATATTTTGATTTTATGATTAAAATATTAGTGTTGTTTTAATTCCAGCATAATACACATGACTGCAAAATGGCAAAAGTATGAGGAATTTAATTCTAATTTGCTCAAAAAACTTGGAACAAGAATTGTTAAAAAGCATCACAAAGGTAAAAGAGTTGATAAGCTTTTTAGCTTTTCCAATAAGGTAAATCAAAATCTGATTTATTTGGGAGAAATCTTGGTTGTTGGGCTTTTTAGTTTTTCTACTCTGATCTTTGGAAATGGTACGAGTCTTGCAAACAATACCAGTTTGGTTTATCCTGTAGATGAAGTTTCTAAGGTTGAATGTAGAATCAAACATTGGTCTGAACTCGATGCAGATTGTAAGATGAAATTACCGATTATAGAAGGGGCAAACTTTGCTAAATATGGAGCAGATCCGCTCTATACCAATACTTATACGGTACTTTTTGGAGGAAACTATATGAGTGGTTGGGATATGGAAAATGGAAGCCACTATGGAGTAGACTTAGCTTCTTCCAAGGGGACTCCACTTTATGCTATTGCTGATGGAAAAGTGTTTTTTGCAGGACAGCAAGCTGGTTATGGAAATGTGGTGAAGATTCAGTTTATTTATAAGGGGAAGATGTACTTTTCTACCTATGGACATATGGATCAAATCCTTGTTCAAACCTGACAACCTCTTATGAAGGGACAAAAGATAGGTATGATCGGTAATTCAGGAACAACAATGGGATGATTAGGAGGAAATCACGTGCACTTTGAAATTAATAAAGGAGATTTTTGACGTCCTATTTATCCATTTGGGCAGTGTAGTGAAGCGAAAAAGTCCGGAATAGAAACAATCAATAATGGACTTTGTCGTGAGCAGATGTTTAAGTATGGGCAGGATCCTATTGCTTTCTTGGAAGATGCAAAGGCTAAACGTCCTTTTGATGATCATCCTAGAGAGGTTCCTTTGCCAGATAATAAGACCTATGGGAGTACTGGAGCGGATACAGGATCTACTCTAGAACATAATGTAGCACCCATAGTTCCATCTCCAGCTCCATCTTCACCAGTTATTAGTGTGCCTGTACAAGCCAATCAAGAAAAACCTCAGACTTCAAAACTTATTATTGATACTAGTGCTTTGGATAATAATGGTAAAGCATTCTTTGATGAGTGGAGTGTTGATTTAACAGGTGATGTTGCATCTCCTATCAAGAAAAATCAGACGAGAATTCTGACCCTTACCATCAAAAATAAGAAGACATGACAACCTTTTAATGGTATTTTGCAGCAGCCGATTATTTTGGTAGCAAGTAGTACTAATGTAAATATTGATCCTGTGGCGATTAGTCTTGTTAAAGATTGACAAGTAGAAATTAAAGTGCAAGGAAATCAGGTTGGGAATACCTATACAGCGATCAATCTTGGACTCAATAAAGTAGCTTCACTCAATCTTTCCGTATTTTAGTTAGTAAAAGGAAAACAGCAAAGACATTTATCGCTTGCTGTTTTTTTGTTAGAAGAATCTTTTTTGTGAGGACTGATCGGTATCAAGTGATCAGATTTTTCCTTCTATTTCTGCGTCAGGTTCATGAAGATATTTAGAGAGTTCTGCAGTTTTTTCAGAAGCTTTTTTGATATGTACATAGTATTTCCCAAGTTCTGCTACCACATCTGAGAGTTCATCGTTTTTTTCAAGAAGTTCTGTGGTCTTTTGTCTAAAAAGATCGTTTTGAGCTTGAAGCTCATCGATTTCTTCTTGCATATCGATGATTTGGTCGTTGGCCATTTTTAGGTTGTCTCTAAGTTCAGCGACAATATCTCTCTGTTCAAATCTTCGATAGAAAAGTGCATATCCAGCTCCAGCTCCAATGAAGAGTGATAAAATAACGAGTCCTCGCATGCTATTGATGTGATATAAAAAAAGTTTTGAAATCTGATTTCACTATATGGTTCCCCTATATAAAAGCAAGATTAAAATTTGATTATTCTCCATATCGACGACGGATAACGAATTTTTTGGTTTTGCTTAAAGGAGAGCTAGTATAGTCATTTACTGGAGTTCTCGTTTTGAGGATTTCAGTGAGGCGTGATTTTAGCTTGGTAATCTCTACTCAACCTTTGAAGTTTGGTCTTCGTCTACTTTCGATAGCTCTTGTTTGATCTAGGATTACTACTACATGTCCATCTCGCACTATTATATCAAGTGGTTGAACTTGATTTATGATTTGTTCAAGAGTGAGTCCTTCGATGAGCACTGGTTTTCCTATATTGAGGAGTTGGCGGGTATTTCTAGGGGTATTCCCTCCATTTGCTTCTCGAAGGAGTCCAGAACAATCTACTCATTCTAGGTTTTTGTGTTTTTTGTGGATTGATGATAGTTGCGTTTGTGAGGGGAAAAAGCTTTCCATCTGTGGGAGTCCTTGGTATCGAGATCCTCCTCGTACATAGGTAGATCCTTTGGTAGCAAGGAGGTTTTTGATAATAGTATCGCGAGAAGGGAGGGGATTTAAGATTTCTTCAGGCTTTTTGTCTAGTTTTTTGATGAATCTTGCATCAAGAAAATATCCGTGCTTTGCACCAGCTCATGCGTCAAATTCCCTTGTCCTGACTAGATAATAAATATAACCGTCAACTTTGTATTCACCAATAAGGGTTACAGGAGTTTTGGGAGGGAGGACTACTGCTAGTTCGCGGATGAGATTTTGCTGATCGAGTTTGATTCCTGTGCTGGAATTACTCGCAGCTAGGAGCTTATGAATAGCAAAATCGTCTTTGGGCATTCGGTAGAGTGGAGTAGGGATTTTGGTTTCTCCGTATCCTTGAAAGCTAGCAAGTGATTCGATTTGGAGACTTCTTCCGAGTTCTGCAGACATGAGCTGAGTTTCTTTGAGATCAGAGAGTTCGTGCTGGAGCTCTGTGTTAGAGAGTTTAGCGAGGGATTCTATTTTTTTTTGAACATAGAGTCTATCAATTTCTGTGAGTTTTGCTCCAGGGATTTTTCCTTTCCCTCCTGAGAAGGCTTGACGAATTTCTAGTGACTTTTGAGCTAAACGGAGAAAAAAATCAGCTTCTTTACTTTTTTCGCTTTTGCTAAGATTTGAGAATCCTGAAAGCTGGAGATCGATTTGTTGATGTTGAACTTTACTAAGTGGAGAGTAGGCGAAGCTTACGCCGAAAAGAAGCATGAAGATTCGAAAAGAGAATATTTTTTTGATCATAAATTTGACAAAAAGAGGAGTTAAAAGATTGTTTTGAGCTTAAAAGAGACCTCATTGGATGGGAGTTGGAGTTTTTTTGTTTTGAGGTGCAGGAAGTTTGATATTGAAGGTTTTTACTATTTCTTCTCGATTATTGTAGGTTTTGATTCCGTACTTGAGTGCTTTGTCAGCTTTGGATCCTGCCTTTTCTCCTATAAGCATCAAGGAGGTTGTTTGAATTGGGTTTTCATCAAACTGATATCCTTGGGCAATAAGTTGATTTGCAATTTCAGTCCTTGATAATGGGAAGGTTCCCGTGATTGAAAAGGAAAGAGAATTCTGATTTTGCTCTGTATTTGATTTTTGATCTTTAACTGCTGAAAAATTGAGTCAGAAGTTTTCGAGCTTGTAGAGGAGGTCTAGAGTTTTTGGAGAAGAAAAGAATGCCGCAATATCAGTTGCAACCTTGTCTCAGATTCCATAGATCGCTCAAAGCTGCTCTGTGTTTTTGAGTTCGTTGATGAGAGATGTCAGGTTTGTAACCTTTTTTTGTGCAAGGTAGGTTGAGAGGTCTTGGGCAGTTTTTTTTCAAATATTAGGAATGCCAAGGGCGTTGAGCAGTCTTCGAAGTGGTTTTGTTTTTGAAAGCTCAATTTGTGAGATAAGTTCTGAAATCTTCTTGTCTCAGAAAGATGGAAGTTTGCGGAGAATAACTTGATTTTCTACTTTAGTCAGGGTATAAAAATCTGCAAAAGAGTTCAGCAGATTTTGTTCCATGAGGAGCTGAATAATTGAATCTCCAAATCCTGCAATATCAAGAGCATCTCTAGAAACAAAATAGAGGAGTTTTTCTTTGAGTTGAGCAGGGCAATCTGGATTTTTGCAATAATAATGGATATCTTGGCTAATAATTGGAGTTTGGCAGCTTGGACAGAGTTTTGGTGGGGAGATTTCAGATTCGGTGCCGTTTCTTCTAGAAGGAATTGCTGAGAGGACATATGGGATTACTTCTCCACTTCTTTGAATTCGTACAAAATCTCAATTTAGAATTCATTTTTCTTTGATAAAATCAAAATTATGAAGACTGACTCTGGATATGGTAACTCCACTGAGATTTACAGGTTCTAGATTGGCAACAGGAGTCAGAATTCAGGTTCTTCATACTTGGAAGTCGATTGAGCTGATCTTTGCTGCGATTTGTTGAGCTGGAAATTTGTAGGCGATAGCTCGTCTAGGATGGTGCTCTGTAACTCCTAACAGTGTGCGAATAGAAGTCTGATCCTTTCCGTTGGGGAGATTTTTATCGGTGATCTTAATTACCAGACCATCAAAGTCAAAATCCTGCTCATCAAGGAAGGACTTGAGCTCTGGATTTAAGCAAGCGTCAATTAGAGATTGGATATTGTCAAAGTGCTGGAATTTTTCAGGAAGATCAAAGGTTGGGAGTCAGATTTCTTTTATTGTTTGATTGGTATCTGATTCGAGGATATCATAGATAAAACAAATGAGATTTCTCCTCTCAACTTCTGCAGCATCAAGGAGTTTGATACTTCAGGAAGCTGCATTTCTTGTATTGGCAAATGAGTTGAGCCCTAGATTCTCTCTGCTGAGATTGAGCGCGGAGAGCTGTGATTTTGGCATCATAATCTCTCCTCTGAGGCGAATATTGATTGGCTGAGTAAGCTTTTTGGGGAGGGATTTTATAGTTTTTGCATTGATGGTAATGTCTTCTCAGGTTTTCCCATCACCTCTGGTAATTGCTTGCGTAAGAAGTCAGTTTTGATAGATGATTTCGCAGCTGATTCCATCAAACTTTGGCTCAAGACGATAAAAGAACGAACAATTCTGATCAGATTTTTCGAGTATTTTTTTGATTCTGGTATCTCGATTGGTTAAGTCTTGTGCATTATAGCTATTTTCGAGAGAGAGAAGAGGAGTTCTGTGGTTGGCTTTAGCAAATCCTTCACTGATTTGTCCAATGAGGGACTGGGTTGGCGAATTTGAAGTGATGAGATGTGGTGCTATTTCTTCAATATTTTTGAGATAAGAAAAAAGTTGATCATACTCGTAGTCAGAGATGATAGGAGAAGACTCAATATAGTAGAGATGATTATGCTCAATGAGGGTGTCAATAAGATTTTGGTAGGTGTGAGCAAGGAGATCGCTATCAAGGAGTGTGGGATTTGGATTTTGTTTTATGAAATCTAAGAGCTCGATAGTAGTTTCGGAAAGTGTCACGGATTTGAGTTGCTAAAAGATAAATATCGTTTTTAGTATAAAAAAACACAGGAAAAAGGCAACTGAAATTTGCTTGCAATTTTTGTGGGATTGTTTATCTTCTTATCAGATAAGAATGTGGTGTAGTGGTAGCACATTGGTCTCCGAAGCCAGTGGTGGAGGTTCGATTCCTCTCATTCTTGGAGTATGGAGTATTTGAAAGCCTAAATTGTAAGGCTTTTTTGTTTTTGTAAGAATGTTTGCTGATAGCGATAAATAAAGATTGACAAAATTTGCAAAATATTTTTTTTGAAGTATAATTGAGTGAAAAAGAAAATTTTACTCTCTATTTTGTAAAAATGCCAACTTCTGATAGTCAAAACACAGTTTTTACTCCAGTTTCTGATAATCAAAATACAGGAGTTACTCCAGCGGTAGGACAAACTCAGAATCCTGTGATAAATAATGATCAAAATCAGACTTCAGCTTTTGATTTTAGTTTGGATTTGCCAGATTCTTTCCCATCACAAACTGAGGAAAATAAGGCACAAGCGCCAGTTAACAATGTTGAGCCAGAGCAAATCCCTCAGGCTGATGACCTTTTGCAAACTTCTGATCCAGTACCAGCTCCAGTTGATGTGAGTATGGATTTTTTGCAAGAAGAACCTGTGGTTTCAGATGAAAATCAGGTAGAAAATTCAGAAGAAGAGGAGGATTCCTTTCCGGTTCCAGGAGATGGAAGAATTGCAAGTGTAGAGGAGCTTCCTTTGGATACTAGTGATTTTTCTGTAGAGCCTGTTGGACAGAATTTTGAGGAAAATGATGAACTAGAGCAGAGTGAGCTCGGTTTTGATGAGCAGCCTTTGGTAAATCAAGAAGGATCTCTTAATATGCACTCGGATGTTGAAACTTCTCAGCAAAGTTTTGTAATCCCAGAAGATACCGTAAATTCTGTAACACCACTTGATGAGACTCAAGAAGTGATGCAATCTTCTTTGGAAAATAATGAGGAAGAAAATCAGGTTTCAACTTCTTTTATGACTGAGGAGGCGCCAATAGCAGATACTCCTTCAGAGCAAGCTTCAGAGGTGAATTTTTCAGCTCCTCATGCAGAGATGGATCCTTTTGATGCGATGAGAGCTACGCTTAATCAAAATGTTACCCAAAATATTGAAGAACCAGTAATTGCTCCTGTTAATGAGCCTATTCAAGAAGTAGTGCCTTCTGTGCCAGTTCAGGAATCCCCAACTATCGAATCTATTCCAGCTCCTGTTCAAGAGGAAGCAGTAGCTCCTCAACTAGAGCCTGTGGCAGAAAAGCCTATTGGAATGCTTTCTTTGGATGAGATGATCGCTCAGCCTGTACCAACAGTAGCTCCTACAATGAATTTGGATAGTATGATGGAAGTTTCAGCTCCAGATCCATTGTCAAATCCTGTTGCATATCCTCCTATTACGCAACCGCAATCACAAGCTACCAATTCTGGGATGACTAAACTTGTTGCAATTTTGGGAAGTTTTGCATTGGTAATTGCTGTTGGATTTATGGCTATTTTGAAGTATCCTCAGGAGATTCAGAAGATATTTGGGATTAATTCAGACTCCTCAGCAAATGTTCAGGTTAGTGAATTTACTGGAGATCAGGAACATGGATCTGCTGAATTAACTGGAAATCTCTTGACTGGAGATAATTTGGATCAAGATCTTAGCTTGACTGGTAGTGAAGAAGGAACGGATATTGGAGAAGTTACTCTTGATGAGAATCAAGCAGAGACTTGAGATGATGTTCAAGAAGTAGTTCTTGGAGGTGAGGATTCCTCTCAAGAGACTGCTGAAGCAGATCAAAAGTCTGATTCTAGTCAAAGTTCTACCTCAGACCTTGGTACTTCTACCTCTAGTGATCAGGCAGTTGATGCACTGGGAGCTGTAGAAGAGATCGTAGGAGAAGTCGGTGCAAATGAGACACTTACTCAACAGATCGAAAGTTTCAAACTAAAAGCACAACAAATGGCTGATACTGGTAAGGCTCAAGGAGATAGAATGATGATCAAATATGGTATTTATGTTGTAAATCAAGTTAAGAAAGTTCAGGAAGATATTGCTAATGGGCAAAAGATGAGTATCGCAGAACGAAATAGTCTCAAATCAGAGCTTGAACTTTCACTAGCGAAAGGGCAAAATGGGGGAAAATAAGTTCCTCTTGGTAGGATGAGTCTCTCTTTATAGTTAAGAATAAAATTGAAGAAGAAATCTGATTTTCTTCTTTTTTTAAAAAGCTCTTGACTTTTTTGTAAATAATTGTAATAATATTTGTATGTTAAACAAAAAA
>ERZ773267.828-NODE-828-length-18822-cov-13.541642_pt1 | contig 18822 bp, 22 predicted proteins | sample MGYA00511959_ERZ773267 | MGnify/ENA primary metagenome ERZ773267 (study PRJEB29015, sample SAMEA2738165) | human oral metagenome | biome: human oral; feature: human-associated habitat; material: saliva | place: China | collected 2240 ... | reverse complement strand
CGCTATCGACACCGACTACACCCACTCAATCGGCATTCAAAAAGGCCAAATCTAACCCCCGCGACACGCCGAGCCAGACACACATTTTGACCCTTAACCCGTACAGTGAGCGAGAGAGGGGTGTGGTGACGTATGGCGGTTGTCGGCGGCGCGGATGAAGTGTTTGTTGGCGCTGTTTGCGTCTCTCGCAAGCATAGTGAACACCCCGGCCCACAAATAGGCCGGGGTGTTCTTTTATGTTGGCGCGTCTTACGCCTGCCCTGGTGCGCTGCGCGCTTATCGCCAGGGGCGTGTAGAGTCGGGTTCGACGTGCGCACTGTCGGCGTGAACGGTGATCTCGCCGCGCGTGAGACGGAAGTCTGGGGACTCTGATCGCCACGTGTATTCGGTTTCGTTGCTGGTGAGGCGCGTGGGGCGCAGGTCGCCCTCAAACATCACCCACAACTCGATAGTTTCAGTTGTGGTGTCGGGCGTTTCGTCGTACTCGTCGTAGGGGGTGTGCGACTCGTATGCCTCGCGCTTTTCGACCCATGCGGCGGTGATTGCCTGCCCGTTTTTGATTGCTTCAGCTGCTCGGGACGTGACTCCCTCGTCAACGTACTCGCACTCTTCCCTGATGTAGCCGAACTCCGCCGATGTGAGGTCGATTTCCTTGGTTTCGTGGCGGATGGCGATGGTGTCGCCATCTGCGAGGGTGAGGGTGATGGTTCCGCCGTTGATCGAGTAGTCCTCGATGGTGGCTCCTGCGAACATGTCAGCGAGCTTCTTTGCTGCCTCGTCGTTTGCGTCAGTGTTCACGGTGTTGGCATTGGCGTTCATAGTATTTCCTCTTGCTTCTTTTTGTGGTGGTGTTTGTTATGGTTGCATTGTATCACGCGCAGCCCGCTCGTGTTTACATGTGTGGAGACTGGCGTGGTCGCGTGACAGTGCCATTTCCGTGTCCGATGCGCGTTCTCTCCTCGCCTGTGCGTGGCCGCGTGGCTGTCCGCCCCTCGCGCAGCCGTGGAGCGGTCTGTACGCGCCTCTCCCGGCTTTTCACGCGCTGAACACACTCGCACCCCTCCTGCGGCCTGTGAGGCTGCGAGAGAGGCGTTTACGTGCTTTCCTGTGTCTGCCCGTGCTTGCGGGCGCGCGTTAGAGTCCGAGTTGGGTGAGGGTGGGTTCTTCCTCGTCATAGTCGATGTCCATGTAGTAGTCGTTTTCTGAGATGTCGAGGCGGGTGCCGCCGGGTTCGCTCACTTCTTGAATAAGCGCGCCGCTCTCGTCGTAATGTTCCTCCTCGAACCGCACGTACCAAATGCGACCGTTCCACTCACGCCAACACTCGGTCGCAACGCCGCCGTATTCACTGTAGTCGTCGTCATACCAGTATTCGATGACGATGGTACGTGGCCTTGTGTAGTCATAGAGGGCAATGGCAGTGTCGGCGCTGGCTTTGGGGTGGCGAGCGAGCCAGTCACAGGCGGCGTCGTAGTTGAACCAGCATGGGTTTCGTCCGTCCTTGTTGATGGCACACATGACGCGCGCTTCGATGGCCGGTGTGATGGTGCGCGCGGAAGCCATGTATTTGTCTGCGAGTTTGATTTCTTGCATAGTGCTTCTCTTTTCTTGGTCGTGTTGCTGTGCGTGTTTGCGTATTCTCATTGTAGCACGCGCGTTGGGTGCGCGTCTACGGTTTCGTGCGCTCGTGTGGCACGTTTGCGTGTTTTTGTTGTGGCTATTGGTGTGGTGTGCACACCTCGGCTCTTGTTTACCTGTTGGGGGTGGGGGTGCGTTTGTCGTGTGAGCGTGTGATTTGGGGAGTGTGGTTGATTGTGGCTGGTTTTCATATGGGCGTTCGGGGTAAGGCCGCTGGTCGGGTAGTGCGGTGTAGCGCGAAGCCTGGCGGGTGCAGGTTGATGGGTGCGGATGGTGCGCCTGTCCCGCATTTCGCGTCTCTGGCGGAGGGTGAGGCTTTCCTCGCTGAGCAGGAGTCCGCGCAGCGTGGCGGGTTCACCGCTGGGGCTGGCGACGGGGAAGCGAAAGCGTCTGCGCTCACTGAGTGTGGGGACGGCTCGGGTCTTGCAGTTGACGCTGCTGGTCGTTGGTATCGTGACGGCGCGCTCGTGGAGGACATGGTGGAGGCTGTCAGCGACGAGGGTGATCCTGTGATGTTCACCGACGGAGAGTTCCACGGGTCGATTGTGAGTGACGCGGAGACGGATGTGCGTATTCACGCTGGCCAGATTGATGACCTCGTGAACGTTGGTTGTTACAGTAATTACGATGATGGTATGAATATGTCGATGATTGGCGGAGACGCGACCGTTGATAGGGCTTTTGGCGTGAGTGTGGGCTATGTGGGCGTTGACGCGAATATTGGGTTGCTGACTGACCATCGCGAGCCTGGCGACACGAGTTCGTTTGCTACCATGTCTCAGGTGGATGATATGCGTGACCGCGCGGTGATTGATACGGTTGATGGTGATACCCGCATTTTCGGGATGATGCACGAGTCGCGTATTGGCATGTTGACTGGCACGGCGGGCGTAGATGAGATGAGCGGCGCGTCTCGCATTGGCGTGGTTGATTCTCACGCTGGCGTTGATTACATGTTGGGTGATTCTCGCGTGGGTAACGTTCGTGGCCGCGCCAGTATGTTGCGAGAGAACTCACATGTTGACAGCGTTAACGACGGCGGTTTCGTTGAAGAGGTGCATGATAACGCGTCTGTTAAATTCGTTGTTGCGCGTGGCCGCGTGAAGGGTGTTTATGAGAATGGGCGCGTTGAGATAGTTCGTCACGGCGGGTCCGTGGGGAGTGTGAACGGTGAGGGCGCGATGGTTGTGAGCGTAGGCGGTGGTGGAACCGTTGAGAGCGTGCGGGATGGTGCTACCGTCTGGGAGGTTGGCGATTATCTTGCTCCCGACTGCGCGACGGTTGGTAGCGTGGATGAGTCTAGCAGGATTGGGTTGATTGATTGCGGTGCTGACATTACGTTCGATTACGCGGATGAGGAGGATGTGACACCTGAGCGGGCTAGTGTTCTGCTTGTTGAGCGTTTGAGGGACGACGCAACAAGCGTGAGCGCCGTGTTGATAGCAAGGATGCGTGATGCGTCTTATGGTGACCCGAACGTGACGCTTAGTGTCCGTGATGGGGACGGGAATGTGGTAGAGGCTTCTCGCTTGGGGGATATTTTGCGCGGATTGCCCGATGTCACTAGCGTTGAGCGCGATGAGATGCGTCGCGCGTAAGTCAGTTGTGGGCGATTAGGTGCGTGATGTCCCTGACCGCCGTAGTGAAAGTCCCGCACGTGTAAGCTGTTTGTGCTCGCGGCGCGCGGGGCTTCCTGTCTTTTTGCGTGTGGGGCGTCTTTCCTGCGTTGACGCTATGTGCGTTGTTTCGCGTGAGCGTTCGCGGGTCTACCCTGTTTAACGCCTGCTGCGCTTGTACCCGAGCTATTTGTGTGCGTTGTTTGTGTGTTTTTCGTGTGCGTGTGATATGATCGTGTCGCTCGTACAGTACGAAAGGTTGAGAGTTTATGTTCCTTTCCTTGCTTTGGTTCATCTTTGCGTTGATGTTCTCTTATCACGCTTTTGAGGAGTACAAGAAGGATAATCGCCCGACTGCTATATTTTGGGCGCATCTGATGTTTGTTGCCGCCTGTGTCTCGTATATGTTCGGGGACAAGGTGTGCTAAAGGTTCCCGTTGGTGTTGGATTGTGAAGCGGACGCGTAGGGTGAGTGTTCACCGTGCGCGTCCGCTTTTGTTTCTTAGGCTGTATGTGCTCGACGTTCACCACTGGGTATCGAGTGCCGCGTCGGCTGCGCTGATGGTGGTGCCGTCGCCGGTTTCGAGAATGAGGGTGGGGCGCAGGTCCGAGTGCGCCGCGTATTCACCGGATGTTTCTGCGATTTTTTCGGGTCGCAGGTTGTGTTCGGCGAGCGCCCAAAGGGTGATTGTTCGTTCAACTTGTGGGGCGCTCATGCCGTTTGTATCGGTGAACTCGCTCGTGGTTTCGACCCACGCGCGCACGACGCGGCCGCTGTCGTGCTTCTTGTAGTGCTCGTCGTCGCTATTGGTGAAGTTGTCAGCATCAACGGCGAGCGCCTTGTTGTCGGCGGGAGCGGTGGCACCTCCTGGGAGGATGGTCGCAGCGTTGATGGTGACATGTGTGCCGTCGGTGAAGGCGACGGTGTTGCGGGGCGCGCCGGGGGTGTACGTGTCGGCGACCTGCTTGCCTGCAAACAGTGCGTTGAGGTTTCGGGCGCGTTCCTGGGTGGCGTCACTGTTAACGATGTCGAGCATGTGTGTTTTCTCCTGTTCACCATGTCGTATGGTTGTGTTTTCTTGTCTTGCTCCATTGTAGCATGTTGTGGGGTTGCGTGCATGGTGTTTCGTTGTTTTGCGAGGGCGCGTGTTGGGCGTGGTTTTGGTCATGTTGGTGGCGCGCGGGCGGGCGTGTGAGAGTGGTTGTATGTTGCTGGGGAGGCGAAATGGCGTAAGCGTGGGGGAAACATGGGAGGGGCGCAGATTCACAAACGATCTGCTCCCCTCCCCTGTGTGTTTACCCGCGCGCGTGGGTGCGTTTATTTGTGCGGGAGGCGGATTGTGGTGTGGGTGGCTGCGGCTTCCCCGTTGATGGAGCGTCCGTCGCTGTGTTCGATGGTGAGTCCGTGGTGTGCTGTTCGCCCGCTGTAGACGCTGGTGTAGAGGGCGATGGGCGTGGTGTTGTCGGGTGTGGTGGCGTGGAGGGTGATGACGGTGGTTTCGCGGCGGTTTCGCCTGGTGGTGTTGGTGGCGGTCACGTTGTTGTCGTCGCCTGTGATGGTGGTGTTTTCTGTCATGGGTTGTGTCTTGTCCGCGTTGGTGGGTTGTTCGCGGGTGTCTTGGACGCGGGTGCGGGTGACCCATGCGTGTGTGATTGGGCCGATTGTGTGGCCGTCTGGCAGGGGGACGGTGGTGGAGTGGCGGCTTCCTTTATTGGCGCGGGGTTGGTTGTTGAGGGTTGCGTGTACGGTGATGGTGTGTGCGTCTCCTGTGTTGGTGGTGTCTGCCTCGCGCGTGTTCTCGTTGTCGCTGTTACGGATGGTATCGCTGTTGCGGTCGTTGTTGCTGTTGTCGCGTGGAGCGAGGGTGAAGATGCCATCCGCCGCGTTGGTAACGGTTTCACCAACCAGCATGTCGGCGAGCGCCTGCTGTTCGCGCTTAACCCACGCGTCGATCTGCTTGTGGGTGAGTGCGACGCGGATGGTGGCGAGCGGCTTACTCTTGTCGCGCGGGGTAGCGAAAGTGCCGGTGGTGATGTCTGCGTGGGCGGCGCGGATGGTGGCGGGCGTGGTTTCGCCTTGGTAGAAGAGGATGAGGGCGAGGCCGGTGACGGTGCCTGCGTGGTTGGTGTTGGTGTGGAGGTGTGCGCGCTCGATGATGCGGCGGTCTGCGTGTGCGCGCATGTCCTGACTGTGTGCGCCTGTGCCCACGTTCTCGCCAGTGGTGTTGCTGTCGCCGAGTGTGATGGTGAGGCTGGTGCCGTCGCTGAGCGTGATGACGTGGCCGTTGTCGTTCTTCACGTAGCGGCCGTGGAAGAGCTTGTAGAGGGTGGCGGCGAGCTGGTCTGCGTCGCTGATGGTGTATTGTGTGGCGCGCTGGCGCAAAGCCGTGTTCGATGTCGTTCCACGTGTTCATTTGTGCGTGTTCCTTTCGGTTGCTTCTCGTTTGTTCTTGTTCGTGTCTCTGTGGTTGCGCGCGTTACGCGCGCGTTTTCCTATTCGTCATGCTATCATGGGTGCAACGGCGGCGCGAAATCGCCGCAAACAGGGAAGAATGAGAGTTGGAGGAAACGTGACGGTTATTGAGCGCGATGGGTGCAAGTATGCGGACGATGAGACGATGCGTGAACTGTTGGAGTCGTGGGACGATGACGATGTTGTCTGCGACTGTTTCCCTGTACATACTTTCGTTTGTTCCATTGGTGACGGTTTTGTTGCGGTGACTCGCGACGGTCGCCTGCTGAGCGAGGATGACGTGTACGATATGGTGAACGCGAAGCTGCGCGAGGACTATCCTGACCCGGTGGAGATTGCGTGGTTGGAGCGTGACGTTGTGGAAGTGTTTTCGCGTGTCGCCCCTGATGTTTACGAGGAATACGTGCGTGAAGAGGTTAGTCGCCTCGTTGAGAATGACACCCTGCGTTGTTTGCAGAATTGGCGCGGGCCGTCGCTGGCACGTTTGTGAGAGAAAGAGAGGGTTTGTATGTCGCTGCTTGCTGTGACTGTGGGGGCTGACCCGTCTACTGTTGTGGACGCGCTGCGCTCTGTTGGTTGGTATGGTTGAACGTGTGTCATCGTCTTGTGTGTTCTGGCGGGTGCTATGACGCGCTTTCGGGAACACTTGGTGGCGTGGCTGACGGGGACTGTGACATCTGCTGTTTGCGCCCCGTTGTGGAGGTGTCGTTGTGCGCTCAGCCGGGCATGGTTGATAGCGACGTGTCTGCGTGTGTGGAGGAGGGTGACGTGTTGGTGTTTGAGGGTGACCCGAACGTGTCTCCTGTTTTGTTTGCGGTTTCTCGTCTGATGTGGAAGGGCGCTTTGGTGTCGCCTCTCGGTTGGCGCGAGTTTGTTGTGGCGGCTGGGTCGTGTGGTTGCCAGCGTCGGCGTGTGGAGGTCGCCACGGTGGCGACTCGCGAACTGTTACATGGTGGCCGCGCGTGAGAGGTATTACGCTGGTTCAGCGTGCGAGCTTGTGTGAGGGGAGGTGTACGGTTATGACCGTTGACGATGTGAATGTGTCGGCTAATGAGGCTGATGTGGAGGCGTTTGCCGTGATGTCGCCTGTTGTTTTTGAGATGAGCGATGAGGAGTTCGAGGAGTTCATGCGCATTGTGGAGAGTGATCCGGTGGCGGATGAGCGCTTGGCGCGCTTGTTTGGGCGTCCGTCGCCATTTGGGCAGCATATCGAGCTGGACTCGTAGGCGGCTCGCGTTCTTACGTGCGCGCGATTGGTTTGTTCCTGACTGAGCGCGGCGGAGCTTGTTGCGCCTATTGTGAGTGCGTGTGGGTGGCGCGTGTGAGCGTGTGGCGTTTCTGTCGCAGCGTTTACGCGCGCCGCTCGTTTCATTATGCTATACTGGTGTCGTTAGCAAGAGATGGCGCTGGCGTACCCGATGTTCGTGGGCGTTAAAGAAGGCGAAGGGATACAAATAATGGCTATCGACAATGCTAAGAAGAGCCTGTGGCTGATCGGCTCTGACGGTGAGGTGCGTGTCGGCGACGAGAAGGAGCTCGCCCGCGAGGCGGAGGCTCTTATTGGCGACGAAGAGCCCTCGGATGCTCTGATGGGGGCGTATGCTGACCTGTTTTTTGCAGCCCTGTCCGAGAGCGGGTATGAGCCTGACGACGATATGCGCCGCGAGCTTTCTGTGTCGGTGAACATTCGAGCGCTTGGCGTGATTACGTCTGAGCTGCGCATTGCGACTGACGACGACGATGATGTTGTTGAGGACGCTGTGGAGCAACTGTCTGGCATGTTGACTGAGGCGGCGCGTGCGCTTGTGGATGATGCGCGCTCCATTGGCGGCCATGAGTCGCCGGATGTTGCTGTTGGCTTCTGGGTGGCTGGCACGATGGCCGTGGCTGCTCTTATTCATTCGGTTATGTCGGAGTGACTGCCGTGCGGATGATTGATTGTCGCACTGGCGACGAGTGGGACGTTGACTTGGCTGATTTGGCGCAGGGCGACGTGTTCTACGATGAGGGCGGCATTTATGTGCGTTCTCAGACGTTGAACGGGCATCCGCGTATTCTCACCGAGGCGGGGCTGTTGTGTACGTTCGGTGAGATTGAGTACGCGTTCAAGATGAACGGGCGTGTCCCGAGGTTGGTGCGTTATCAGGGGGTGTGGGGTCGCTGTTGAGCTGGCTTTGTTTCTTCGCTGTTATTGTGTTACGATAAGCGAGACGCTAGTAATGGAACGGAAAAGGCTTGGAGGTGATTTCGCCAGATGGGTTCTTATGAGGCTGTTAAAGTGAGGCTTGACCCTACACCCAAACAAGAGCGCCTGATGGCGAGTCATGCCGGGGCCGCGCGTTTCGCGTACAACGCTGGCCTCGCCCACGTGAAAGAGGCGCTAGAAAACGGTGAGCCTGCCGACTGGTCGCACTATGGGCTGCGCCGTTGGTGGAACGCGAATAAAGATGAGCTTGCTGTTAACCAGACCACGGGTGAGGTGTGGTGGAGCCAGAACAGCAAAGAATCATACAGTGGTGGGTTGCGTGACCTTGCACAGGGTTTCTCGAACTGGTCTAAGTCGCGCAAAGGGAAGCGTAAAGGCAAGAGGGTTGGGTTCCCTCGTTTCAAGTCGAAGAACCACGCCATGCGGTTCGAGTATTCCACCGGGTTTACTGCCCCTACGGCTGGTGACCCTTATGGGTTGAAGCTGTCCCGTATTGGCCGGGTGCATTGTATGGAGAATGTGTATCGGCTGTTGGGTGGCGCTCGTCTTATCCGCATAAGCGTGTCTCGTCGCGCTGGGCACTGGTATGCGAGTTTGACGGTGGAACGCGAACCAACTACTAACTCTGCGCCGAAGTGCGGCGTAGTCGGCGTTGACCTTGGCGTGAAAAGCCTCGCCACAATCTCGGACGGGACGGTTATCCCTAACCCTCGCTCTCTGAGCAAGAAACTGAAAGCGTTGCGGAAAGCTCAACAGTCGTTGAGCCGAAAAACCGTAGGCAGTGTGCGGCGCGAGAAGGCTCAGGGGCGGGTTGCTCGGTTGCACGCCCGCGTAGCGGACGTGCGATCTGATGCGATTAACAAGGCCACAAGCATGATCGCCAGAAACTACGGTACCGTGTGTATCGAGGACCTAAACGTTGCGGGCATGGTGAAGAATCGTCATCTCGCACGTAGTCTGTCGGATGCCGCGCTCGGGGAGTTTCGTCGCCAACTAGAGTATAAAACCGCGCGTACTGGTGCCGTGTTGCGTGTGGTTGACCGCTGGTTTCCATCCAGTAAGACGTGCTCGAACTGTGGGGTAGTGAAAGCCAAGCTATCCCTATCCGAGCGAGCGTTTCGCTGCGACGATTGCGGTCTGTCTATGGACCGTGATCTGAACGCGGCTGTCAATATCATGGTCGCCGGGAGTGCCCCGGAGACGTTAAACGCGCGTGGAGGAGACGTAAAACGGACCAACTCATTGTTGGGCAACGCGGTCCCCTGTGAAGCGCGAACCAAGCAGTCACCTACTGGTGGCGTGAGACTTGGAGCTGGCCTTGGCAACGAGGCCATGCAGCCTAGAGTAGACTAGGTTGTAACGGTGTGGGGCCATGTTGGCGTTTGACCCGTTTACGGACGAGATACGCGAGTTTGACCTGTGTACGGGTGACGTGTTTCAGGTGAGTTCACACCCGTTTCTTGTGACGGGGCCGGGTGACGATGGCCCGTTGTCAGTCGTTGACGAGTACGGTCGCGTGCGTTCGGTTGACGAGTGCGAGGCTGAGTGGCGCGCTCGTGGCGTTGTGCCTGAGATGGTGCGTCATATTGGCGCGTGGAGGTTTGAGTCATGATCGTAGGCTTTCGCGAGTTTGAGGGCCGGTTCAGTAGTCGGCTAGAGTCTCGTGTTGGCGCTGTGCTGGTGAGTCCCGATGGTGTACAATATGAGTGTACGTGACAGTTGAGGTGTCGTTACTATTGGTCATATAGCTGGTATAGAGTGTATTTTGGGAGGGTTCGTTGGCTAAAAACCAGACGTACAGGGCTTTCGTCGCGCGTCCGTCTCACGTTTTAGACTTGGACGGTGAGCTACTAGATGGTACTCGCGTTTTGGCGTCTCTCGCGTCCGAGATTCGAGACATTTCAACTTACGCAACCTACGCGGTTCGCAACGACGGAACTTTAGGTGACGAGCTGGCGCGTGTTACTGCGACTTCTCCTGCCGAGGCCGGCCGCCAAGCGGGTGTTACTATGCCCGATTTTCTGTCGTCTGGGCGAACAGGTAGATCACGGAAAGAGAAGCTGCTCCAATACAATGTTGTGACCGCTTGCCGTTCCCGGCAGGAGCGTGTTAAAGCCGCGAACGGGGAAAGTTCCAAGCATGTGAGTCGAGGTTGGGAGCGCACGGCAAGCGGGGCCGCACCTTCGTATGGCGAGGATTACGTGAACCTCGGCGCAGTGGACAAGGCTTACGCAATTATAGAAAATGCCCCTTTCGCAGATGGTGAGATTATCCTGCGGATGGTTATTCAGGGACAATGGTATCGTCTGATCTTCGACTTCGATAACGAGCGGTTTACTGAGGGGAAAGTCACCCTACCCGTCATTAAAGTCGAGGACGGCTCACCTGTTTTTATTTTCACGGTCGTGACAGATAACCCGGTCGTCCAGTTTTCGGGCGACTATACTATCGGCGTTGACGTGGGAATCAACAACTACGCCACCGTGGTAGTGCGCAGTATCGAGACTGGGCGGATAGCGCATGAGACGACACTCTCCCAGCGGGTACACTCACTCTGGAACAGCGTGCGCGCGTCTGAGCGGCAGGTCCGCTACTTGCGAAAGAAGGCCGCGACGTTGCTTCGTAACCGGCAGGCGCGTATGGTGGTGTTGGATGAGGCGCAGTTTCACCGTGAGGCCGCATCCAGGAAGAAGAGAGAACTAGCTATCCTGGCGGCGCAGGAGATAGCCGATCTCTCCCACCTGTGGGGAAACGCAGTCGTCGCGGTGGAAGATTTGAGCTGGGTCACTAACACGATGCAAAACGGCAGGTGGAACCGAGGCGCTTTCGTCCAGTGGTTGACTCACTACGTGTCTCAAAACGGCGGCTGGGTGGTGGCCGTGAACCCCGCGAACACGTCGCAACAGTGCCACATGTGCGGCTCCAAGGTTACACACCCCACACACGAGGTGTCCGTCTGCCCCGAGCACGGCGTGATGGACAGGGATGTGAACGCTGCCGTCAACATCGCCTCACGTGCCGTGCCGCGCGTGACTAAAGCGCGTGCGACTCGGGCGAAAAACCGGAAACTCCGGCCACAAACGCCGCTCAAAACTCCCGTGGCTAGAAAATCCTTAAAGTATCCAGGTCGGGACAGGACAAAGGATAAGCCTACGCAGAAAAGGAAGAACCGCCGTCTAGTTTCTAGGGAGGTGATTCTTCCTGTATGCCCCGCTAGGGCACAAGCGCCATGCTTGGAGGCCAGGGTACTAGCGGACGGAGGCACGCACCGTGTCGCCGGGACCAGTCAGGCGGCGCTCAAACAAGGAAACACGGCCTACAAATGCAGGTTATGTTACCTTATTTGATACTCTATCGCGCGGATGCGTGAGCTGGTTGGTGACGGCGCGGGGTGGATGATCGCCGAGGTTATCCCAGATACCGTGTACATCGTGGTTGACGCGGATAATGGGAGCCTGGGTGTTGGGGGTGGTAAGGACGCGGCGCGTGCGCGAGTGTTCTTTTCTCGTGAGCGCGCAGAGAAAGCCGTCAAGAATATGGGAGCGTGGAACGACACCAGCTCCTACCGTGTTATCAAGTACAAGATGAACGCTGAGTGAAAGGTAAGATTCATGAATGTCAAGAAGATTGTTGCCCCTATCGTGGGGCTGGTAGTTGCTGGGCTGTTGGGCGCGTGTACGCCTGCCGAGGTCGCGTCAAGTAACCTGAGTAACGACAGTGATAATTTCCGCATCATGCGGCGTATCGTGTTCGTGAACGGCATCACGGACAAGTACCTGTTGTCAATCGAGGGCTTGTGTTCGATTAAGAAGGACAACCAGGACAACCAGCTTGAAGTCACATGTAAGACGGGTGACGGCGAATACAAGAAGCATTTTCTTGGTATCTCTGATAACGTCACCTATTTTGTGGAGCAGATGGAGACTGCGCAGGTGGACACTTATCACTATAAGGTGACGTTCCAGCCGGAGACGATTCTGCCGGACATTGACCTGCAAACCTCGTCGCAGTCCGGTAGCTGACAAGTAGGTGCCGCGAGCGCCGCTGGCGAGAGGGCGGGTGGGGCTGTCTGTTCTCACTCTCTCGTGCGAACGCCTCGTGCGCTCCGCTGTGTCCCCGCCTGGGTGCGCGTATGCGTGCCTGGCGGGGGCGCTTTTTGTTTGCACGGGGTGAGCTTTCGTGCTATCCTTGGTGTTAGCAAACAAAAGCCAACACAAAAGGGGAACATAGCCATGTCGTGCAATTGCCAGAAGTGCCTTTACGAGGAGAAGCCGACAACCGATTCTACCGCTCACAGCGCCGACGGTGAGCACGCGACTTTCGATACCCGCAAGTTGGTGGCTGGTACGTTCGTTGAGATCGGCGATAGGCGATTCTTTAAGATTGGAGACCCGGACGTGTGGGTGACGAGGGACGGTGAGCACCTAACCCGTGAGGAGTTTGCGCGGGTTGTGCAGAACACAACGATGCCCGTTATCGTAAACCACGCTGAGGTGCGGTGGTACGAGCGTCCCGTGGATGAGTGATAATCGTCTAGCTGCGGCTGACGGATGCTCCCTCTGTAAGTGCCCTGTTGGTGGTGTGTTGCCACCGGCGGGGCGCTTTCGTCTGTGGTGTGAGGCACTTTCGCTCGCGCGGCGTGGTTGTACGGCTATTCGTGGGTGGAAGGGATGGTGCGTAAGTGGCTGGTATTGAGGGTTTGTGGAGTGTTGACGCTGATGGTTTGGTGAGTGTCGCTGACGATGGCGTGTTGCGCGGCGTGGTCCAGGATGCGGTGAGCGCCCGCGCGGTTCCTGACGCGCTTGTTGACTCGTGTGTGGAGCTGTTTTTCCGCGTGTTGCGTGCTCGCGGCTGTATTGTGGATGATGACGCGGTGAGGTTGGCGCTGTCTGGTGCGGTCGGTGAGCTTGTGTGCGCAGTGTTGCCAGGGGAGCGTGCGCTGGCGTCGCTTGATGTTGACGTGTTGACTGCTGGGATGGCGCTCGTGGGGGATATTGTGTGCGGCGCTGCTCTCTCGGTCGAGGCTAGTGATGACATGATGGGCGAGGCGTTGCGTATTGCCGATGGTGCGCGGTTGATTGTTGACGCATCTGGTGGCTTGCCCTAACGTGCGCGTGCATCCGTGAGCACCTTGGTGTAGCGCCGTGTGCTTCGTCCCGCGCCGCGTGCCCTGTCTCGCGTGATCGCGCGAACGTGGCTGCACGCCTCTCCCGATTCGCTGTATGACGTTTTGAGGCGCTGTGGGAGCATTGGTGGCGCGTGGGCGCACTCGCGGTGCGAAAGCGCGTGAGAGGCGCGTATGGCCCCCGCGACGCGGGTGTTAGCGGCCAGGTGGTGCTCGCGGGCGTGGCTTTGTTACTGGGGTGCGTCGGGTGGTTGGCGGTTGCGCGACACTGCTATTAAGTATGACGGGTGTCACTCATGCCCCGTGGAATAAATGCGCGGCGACCGGAGTTACGCGTGTAGGACTACTGTTCACTCGTGGTGAGTTGACTTGTTGTTCACGCGCACGTATGCTGGTCATTAAGTGTAGGTAGTGCCCCGTGCGGGGTGTGTGATGAGATTGGGGTTGGTGTCCGGTGAGTAGGTCAAGTGCTAGGGCTAGGTGCCGTAGGCCGGCGCGTAGGGGGTGGCCGTGGCCGCGTCAGTGGGCGATTGATCGTGTCATGTCTCTTATGGGTGTTGGTGCGTCCGATGAGGAAGTTAGGGCCGCCGCTATTGCGCTAGAGGAGATGAGTGCTGTTTGGGACAGGCTGTGGTGTTATGAGCTTGATGATGCTCTTGGCTTGCGCTCGCCCTCTGTGGTTAATGGGGTTGACCAAATGTTGGATGGTGCTGTATTATGTGCTTTTGGGCGGGGTCGCACTGCTGATCCTGCCGAGGTTGTGCAGTGGTATAAGCGTGCGTGTCTGGTGCTTGATCGTGGCGCACTAGGGTCTGGTGTGAGTCCTATTGAGGATGTCCCCCGCCCTGAGGATGAGTTTCCTGTTGTGTGGGAGCGGGTGGTGAAGCGATGTGAAGCTGCCGGTATCCCCGTTGAACGGTGAGGTTTTGACGCGCGCTGCTCCTTGCGATATTGTTGTGTCGTAGGGGGCGGCGCGGTCGTGTTGTACGCGCGCGTGAGCGGTTCTGTAGGTTTCGGGTGAAAAGTGGTTAGCGAGGAGAGGTCATGTCGGAGCTGTTTGTTGACAATTCGTCCATGAGTGTGGACGTGTCGCATGATGTTGCGCCTTTCGCTTCCGATGCTTTCGCTGATTCTGTGCGTCGTGGCGTGGCGGCTGCTGGCTCTCGGGTGGTGTTGGGTTCGTTTGTTCCGTTGAACTTTGGCGAGAAAAAGCCGAAGTGGCGTGAAACGGGCGTGCGTGTGGATGCTAACGAGATGGTTATCCGCGAGGGTTTACCCTCGTGGCCAACCGTAGAGGCTGCGGCTGGTGACGGTGAGTTCCTTGTTACGTCACATGGTCTCGTTGATCTTGACTTGGACTTTCACGGTCAAGTTACTGATTCTCAGCTCAAAGGCAACCGCAGGGCTTTCCTGTCGCTCATGCGTGGCCTGACGGGCGCGGCGCGCGTGTACGTGTCGCGCACGGGGTCTGGCGGCGGCCACGCGCCTCTGCTTATTCCTGAGCGTTTGTATGACGAGTTCCCGCTGCTCTGGTTTGTGTTTGGTCGCGTGATGTATGCCAACAGCGCCCACAAGGCTGTTGGCGGTCGCGCGTTGCGCGCGTTCGCCGCCGAGATTAGCGATAGTGTTGCTGCCGTTGTGGCTGAGCGTGTGGATGTGTCGGCTGGCGATAAGCGGACTGGCGTGCGCGCTGATGGCGCGCGTGATACTGTCGATGGCGTTTCTGTGCGTGACCCTCGTGTCCGGTACCGCGTGATCGTGCCCGATAACGTGCTGTGCGGTGTGAGTGAGGGTGCGGCGTACTCTGCGTTGTTGGATTACACGGCTGCTTACGCGCGCGGTGACGGTGAGGCTATGGCGCGCGCTGCTGGCGTGTTCCCGGCCGTGGGAGTGTTGTCTGACGTTGCGGCGCGCAGGTTGAGTGAGCTTGTGTTGCGTGAGCTGTTGGTTCCTGGCGTGGAGTTGAAGCCTGCCGATGCTGCGATTGCTGGTCGTGAGGGTGTGTTGGAAGCTCTGCCTGGCGCTGTTCGTGCGCTGGTGGTGTCCGGGCGCGCGACTACCAAGTGTGCGCCGTGGGGTTTGCCGGTGGTTGAAGGTAACGTGTTGCGTCGTCGCATGTGTAGTGCGGTGGCCCGCGCGTATGCCCTCGTTGACGAGGGGGCGGTCGAGGGTCGCCCTAGTGATTTGGTTGCCGCTGTGGAGGGCGCGCGTTTCGCGTTGTGCGATGGTTTCTTGAATCCTCTCGTGTGGGGAGAGTATGCTGGCGACGCACTGTCGCCTGTTCAGCGCGCGGTGTTGGTGCGTGGCGAGCTGCGTTTGTCTGGTGTGGGTGAGTTGTGGGAGCTTGTGCGCTCCGTTGTTGACACTGCCGCCTCTTTCTTGTCGGATGAGGCGCTGGACGAGGCGTCGGCTGATAGTGTGGTTATGGCTGCGGCTGAGGCTGGGTTCCCCGTGTTGGGCGGTCAGCGCAGTGTAGACGCGGTGTCTGGTTCTGACGGCGTGTCGCGTGAAAAGACGCTTGCCTTGTCGTGTGCGGAGAGTGAGCGCCACGCGGTCAAGGGAAAGCGGGAGCCGTTTAAGTCTCGCCGGTACCGTGTTGCTGGGCGTGGCGTGGGCGTTGTGGATGCTCTGGGCGTTGTGCGCGTCGCGGAGTCTTTGGGTTTGTTTAATGACACGTCGGGCCGCGATTTGTTTACGTTCGGTAACAAGTGGGCGGATGCTGTTGGCTGCTTGACGCGCGCCGGTAGTAAGGATGATGTTGATTTCGCGCGTTCGTGGCGTTTTTGTACGGTGACGTTTGCTGAGGCGATGGCTGAGGGCTTGGTGCCGTTCGTTGATCGCGTGGTGTGGATGCTGTCGAACATGGGTACTAGCGGCGCTACCATTTCTTATGCAGTGCCGGACGTGTTGGAGGCTCACCGTGTTCTCGCTGAGCAGGCTGAGGGTCGTGGGGGTGACCCGGTGTTTGATGGTGACCCGGTTCTGGTGGAGTCTGCGCATCGTCTGACGGCGGGTAAGGCTGCTCGCTTGTCTCGCGTGTTCCCTGGTGTTCGTGTTGAGGGCGCGGATGGTGTGGTTGTTGCCGTAGCCGACGATGACGCGGCTGCCGGTAAGGGTGTGCGTACTGTTCGCGTGTCTCAGCTTTCCCCGCGCGTGGCGGAGGCTGTGTATGAGCGTCTGTCACGTGAGGGCGATACGGATGGTGTTCACGCGCTTGTGGTTGTGTGGTCGCTGGTGGTGCGTCGCGTGTTGTCGCGCCTGTTCGCGTCTGATACCGAGCGTTCCGTGTCTGCTGCGTTCGCGGGCGCAGATGCCGCCGTTGGCGATTCTGTTGGTGACGAGTCGTTCCTTGCAACGGCCGGTAAGCCGCGTAGCGGATTTGCGGAGTTGGGAGCGCGAGGCGAACAGGGGATACTGGATGTTGAGCGCGCCGTGAAGCGAGCGTGGACATGTTTGGAGGAGCGTGAACGTGGTTTGCAGCGTCGCTCGGCGCGCACGCGCGAGAACCTGGCGCGCGCGAAGCGTGATGTGGCTGCTGTGCTCGCGTACCTGTGGATGCTCAGTGTGCAGGGCGCGACGGCTCGCCTGTCTGGTAACCGTGAGCGTCTGCGTGCCCTGTTGCGTGACGCTTCCAAGGCTGCTGGTGACGCGCGTGGCGCTTCTCAGGATGATAAGGCTGTGAATGAGCGTGTGAAGCAGACGATGCGGCTTTTGCGTGGTGTGGGCGTGTTGTCGTTTGATGAGAAGCAGCGTGCCCCTATTGGCGGCGTGGGTCGTGCGAGCGTGTACTCTGTTCGCGGCGAGTTTCTACTACGTGACGCTGATACTCTGCGAGCTGTGGAGGCGCTACGTACCACTGTGGTTCCCATGTTGTCGGGGAAGTTCGCGCAGGGGTGCGCGTTGAATCCGTCTGTGGGCGTTGACGCCTTGGTGCGTTTTGGTGGCCGCACGTTGGATGAGTGGGACAAGTTGGGTGGTCCGTGGCGTGAGCGCGTGGCTGGTAACGAGGCTGCTGGTCGCGTGGCTGACGGTGAGCGAGTGTTTGCCGCCCGCGACCGAGCGGTGTTGGATAGGCTGGTGGGCGAGTTTTCGCGCGCGGTTGGTATTGCCAATGCGGGTGGCGCGTCTGCTGTGGGTGTTGCTGTGGCTGCGGCGCGGGCTGCGGCCGTGTCTGGTCGTGAGTTGTTCGCTCATCAGGTGGCGATTTGTGAGTTGGCTCGTTTGGCGGCTGAGGGCGTGGAGGGTGTTCGCGTGGTTGCGGGCATCCCTACACCGCATATGGTGATGTCGAGTCCGTCGAAGGCTGGCGCGCAGCGCATGGTGGAGGTTGTGCGTCGTGATGTGGCGCGCGTGGCGTGGGATGGCGTCACGCCTGGCACGCCTGAGTATGCGAAGCGCACGGATGAGGTGTTCGGTAATCGCGCTATGACTCCCTCGCATTTGCTGCGTGATGGTGGTGTGAGCGCGAAAAAGCGTGAGTTGTTTATTCCCGTGTTTGTGCTGGTGGCTGAGGGTAGTCCTCTCCTGTTGGATGAGCGTTTTGCGCGTGTGATGTGTCAGTCGTTCCCCGAGAGCGGGGAGCGTGGTATTAGCTTGTTTGTGCCGGTGTCGCTGGTGGATGCTGGTGGCGCGGCCGCGTGGGTGACGTGTGGTGGCAGGGGCCGTCAGTGGTTTGAGGCTTTTGCGGGCGCGGCTGCTTGTGCGATCAATGGCGGCGTCGAGTCTGGCGTGTCTCTGATTCGTCAGGTGCGTGGCCTTTTGGCTAGGTTGTGTGAGGCGCAGGACTATTTGCCTGCGTTTGATGGCGGTCACCTGCTGGCTGCTTCTGGCGGCGTGAAGGCTGACGTGTTGGCTGGTGTGCGCTCCGATGTAGTGGGGGCCGCTGAGCGTGCGCTGTTGTTGGCTGCTGTGGGGTTTGGTGAGGCTAAGCCGGGCGCGGGCGTGTTCTTGACGGACTACGCGCGGGGGCGTCTTGCTGGTATGGGTGAGGGTGAGCTGGCTGTGTTGGCTGGTGAGCGTCTTGCGTCGCTGTCCGGTTTGGTTGATTCTATTGCTGCTGACGCCGCCGATGTTCCTACTGGTGTTGACGCGGGCGAGTGGGCTGCTCGTTTGGCGGCTGCGGCTCTTGCTGTGTGGGGTTATGTTGAGACTTCTCGCCGTGCGCGCGCGAATGGTGGTTTGGTGTGTGCTCTGGTGATGCGTGTTCTTGCTGGCGTGTCTGCCGCGTCCACTGGTGGCGGGGTTGGTGTGGTGCCGAAGCCTGATGGTTGGGTACTGCGAGCGTAGCTGACTGGCTGGCGAGTGAGAATTGGATAGGTTGTTGGTTTCCCTGGCACCCGTGTGGTGTGCGGGGTTTTCGTGTTTGCTGTTCGCGTGTTTTCGTCTGTTTTTGGGGTGTTTCGTGCGTGTTTTTGTCTACATGTGTGGACGTGTTGGGTGTGGCTGTGGCTGGTTTTTGGGTGGGGTGGGTTGGTGGTTGGGTGCCCTTGGGTGTGTTGTGCGCTTATTTTCCCCGTGTCAAAATTGACTAGAAATAGAAGGGGGGTGGGGGGGTGCTACCTGTCGGCCACCTGCTGAGAGCACCGTCGTAGTTTTTTGCTCAGCCGTACCTTTTTCGCCCGGCAACCCAGCCGACCGCCTAGTCCATCATCGTAGTTGATTGCTCAGCCGCGCCTTTCTCACCGTTAAAACCCGGCCAAACGCCCAGTGCATCATCGTAGTTGATTGCTCAGCCGCGCCTTTCTCACCGTTAAAACCCGGCCAA
>ERZ773267.824-NODE-824-length-18915-cov-21.048462_pt1 | contig 18915 bp, 12 predicted proteins | sample MGYA00511959_ERZ773267 | MGnify/ENA primary metagenome ERZ773267 (study PRJEB29015, sample SAMEA2738165) | human oral metagenome | biome: human oral; feature: human-associated habitat; material: saliva | place: China | collected 2240 ... | reverse complement strand
TTAGCGGCATTGTCCTGCGCTATGACATCATCAACCTGAAGCAAGAGTGTGCGTATTTGTTCCTGCAACTTGGCGCGGTTCTTTTCCACGGTTCTCTTCCAAACGAAGGTATACTTGTTGGCTTTCGATTCTATCTTTGTGCCGTCAATATATTCAACGTCAAGACTTATCAAACCTTTGGCTGCAAGTACTAATACGACTTGTGTGAATATATTGTTGATTTCCTTTTTCACACGATTACGAAAACGATTGATAGTAATAAAATCAGGCTGCTCATATCCTGCCAGATAGATGAAATGAATGTCACGCTTGAGAAGCGACTCTATGCGACGGCAGGAATAGATATTATTCATATAGGCGTAAAGAATCACCTTGAGCATCATTTGTGGATGATAAGGCTTGCGACCACTGGGCTTATAAAGCTTGTAGACATTATCCAACATAAGATTATCCACCAAGGCGTCTAAAAGACGAACAGGGTCATCTTCTGCGATATCCTTATCGATTCTTTGAGGAAAAAGAATCATTTTCTTGTGTATGTAAGAACGAAAGTGTATCTTTGTCATAATGAGATTTTTTTAATGCCTAAAGGTACAAAAACTTTAGGAAATAGCAAAGCCCTGGCTTGAGAAAGTCGGGGCTTTGTGCATAAAAAGAGGATGTGTACATTTTGACACACCCTCTTAATCTTATTTTTGTTACGCCTTGTGTTTCCGAATTTCCTTTACATTATGAGTGACGAAATCAGCTTATCAAGTGCCTAAAAACGCTAATTTTATCGCCTTTGTAACTCTCTTGTTATAAAGTAGTTATGAAGTTGTTTTCTAAAAGGTGCTTAATAAGACTTCAAAAGGGCGTTAGTAAGCGTCTTAAAGGGCATCTTTTGCAAGCTAATTGGGCGTTAATTAGAAGCTAAAAGAGCATCTGTTGAATTTTGGATACTGACTTTTTTATTACAAAAAGAAGATTCCCTTTGCTTTTCTTGTCTCTTTTTTCAGTTGCTCTCAATGCTCAAAGGCAGTTCTCTCGTCGGTAGTCGGTAGGGGTAACGCCACAGACGGTTTTGAAAGCACGTACGAAGTTTGAGTAGTCGCTGAAGCCACATTTATCTGCAACCTCGTTGAGGCTCACCTGCGGATGATTATTAAGTAGGGTAGTAGCTCTCTTAATTCTTAGGCGAAGGATATAGGCAGACGGTGTGTAGCCTGTGAGTGCATTAATCTTACGATGGAATTGTCGAGGACTCATACACATACTTGATGCAAGAGTAGCGATGTCGACACTCTTGTTATTATTGAGTTGCATATAGAGAACACTTGAAAGCTTTGTGAGGAAACGGATGTCAACCTCTTTCTTGGCATAGTTTGCTTGCACTTCTTCTTTCTTAGCTTCGCCTGATATAGAGCAGAATTTCTCCTGTAATAACTTGCGGCCTTCTAACAATTTCTCGACTCTTGTGCGTAGTTCGTCAGAGTTAAATGGTTTACAGATATAGGCATCGGCACCGGCTTCTATACCTTTGATGCGCTCCTCTTCCGTAACCTTTGCTGTCAGAATGATGATTGGAATATGGCTGATAATCGTATTGCTGCGCACCTGTCGGCAGACTTCTATACCGTCTGTTTCAGGCATCATAAGGTCGGTGATGATAAGGTCTGGCACAATCTCCTGTGCTTTCTCTAATCCTTCTTTTCCATTCTCGGCATAAAAGACAGAGTAATCTTTGGTGAAGAGCGAACCAATGTAGGAGGCAACATCCCGATTATCCTCAATGATGAGCAGACTTTTCTCATTCTCTTTACAGCTGTCTTTCAGTTCTTCTGCTGTTTCTGGGATAATAGCCTTGTTGCTTTCAGCTGAATGTTTCAGCTGCTTTTGACTGCGATTGTAGATAGGCAGGTTGATATAGAAGGTAGTACCCTTACCTAACTCGCTGTCAACCGTGATTTTTCCATTCACTGCTTTTATTATCTGATGCACCAGTGCTAACCCTACGCCTGTACCAGTGTTATGCGCATCGTTTTCCTCTTGGAAGAAAGGTTCAAAGACATGTTTAACAGCTTCTTGGCTCATTCCCCTACCAGTGTCTGATACCTTTATGTGTAGTTGTTGTTGCTCGCCCCATACACTGACCTTTATCTTTCCGTAAGGTGGGGTAAACTTGAAAGCATTTGCCAACAGGTTGTTCATTACCTTTATCACATAGTCGGGCACAAAGTCCATTATAACCTCACCCTTGCTCACTATCTGCAAGTCGATTTTGTGAGAATGGGCATAGCTATGATAGCTTTCAACGATCATTGTGAGGAAAGCAACGATATTACCATTCTGCCAGTTGGCTTCACCAATGGCCGACTTAATCTTAGAGATGTCTAAGAGTTGGTTGATAAGCGTGAGTAAGCCTTTGCCTTGTCGTTCGATGATAATAGCCTTCTCTTTAATTTCTGTTTTGCTATCCTCTTGCATGTCATGGCTCAATCCGAGGATGACAGTGAGCGGAGTGCGGAACTCATGGGTTATATTTGTGAAGAAATTCTCTCGGAGCTCAGCCATCTTCTTTAACTCCAGATGGTTGCGACGATGTATACGTTGTAGATAGAAGAAGACAATTAAGGAGATAATTAGGATGATAAAGGTCATTCCAAAAATGGTAAAGCCAATGTTACGTGCTTCTCGCTCTTCGTTTAATGACTGCTTTGCCAGAGCCATTTCCCTTATCTGTTTGTTACGTTCAATGTTGAGTGTCGTGTTTTGAATACGATTCACCTTTTCCATATTGATGACACTATCCTGCAAGTTTGTGGCTTGTTCGTAGGCAGCCAAGGCCTGACGGTAATCTCCCGTCTGTATATAATGCTTATAATAAAGAGTGTAAATCTCCGCCAGATGTTCAGGAGACTTGATGCGCTCAGCTGTTTCCTTAGCTTTTTTAAGGTAGTCCATCTTCATCTCGTTGTTTCCTGTCGTATGTTTAATCCTGGCGAGAGCGATAAGAGTACCCAACGCATGCCACTCATCTTTTGAAGCTTTCATTATCTCATAAGCAGCCTCAAATTCAGCGGTAGCCTTGTCATATTGCTTATTTTTCTCATAGAGTGAGCCGAAGTAGGTATGGCAGAGTGATATGCCAAGGTCGCTTTCTGCCTCAGTGTTGAGTGCCATTGACTTGCGGAAGTAAGCCCAAGCAGAGTCATACTTTCCTTTATGTTCAAAGATTGCACCAAGGTTAGCGTAGTTGATGGCTTGTCCCACAGTACTATTCAGTTCTTTTTCGCCCTTTAATGCAATGCGGAAGGCACTGTCAGCACGTTCATAATTGCCCAGTGTGAGATAGATGTTACCCAGTCCGTTGAGTGAGATAACACGATTTTTCCTCGTTATAAAAGATGTGTCGGTGCTTTCTTTGCAGAGCATCCATGCGCGGTAGTGGTAGTCTTGCGCCACGTCAAGAATACCAATGCGTCGGTAGTCAGTACCAAGATTATTGAGGGCTTGCACCCATTCGAGGGTGTCTTTTATGTCTTCAGCTTGTATTTGTCCTTTGCTATGCACCTTCAAAGCCTCCTCAAAGCGGCTTTCATTGCGAAGGTTCTTTCCCCACTTCCTTAATGCAATGATGCTACCAAGCTTGTCTTCTTGTTTTTCTAATTGTTTTTGTAGTAAGGCAAGTGAGTCGGTGTTGTTGACAGTATTCACAAGACTATCTGCTCTTTTTCGCTCTTCTGGGGTGAAAATTGAGGTTTTCTTTCCACATGAAAACAGAGAGAAAACAACAATGAAGACCATCAATAGCTGCAGAGTCAATGGATAATAACCGTAGTTTCTTTGCATACTACGATTTCTCTGTGCTGTTACAGATTGGCTGTGCTTATGATACTGCATATGCAATAATTAGTTAAGTTGATATATGATATGAGGAAAATTATAAGCATGTCATCTTTGACAAAGATAGGATTTTATTTTGGAATAATAGAATATTATAAATAAATTTTGTTGCAAATGTTATGTGAAAAATATGTAAATATGTCATTGGTAAATACTTGTTTTATAGTTGGTTATATTTCATTTGTGTCCGAATATGACATATAAACAAAGTGAAAAATGTCCGAAAATGATAGTTTTTTGTCCGATAATGATAACAGCCTTTCGCATTTCTGAACTTAAATTTGCAGCAGAAGTTTTAAGCAATAAAAGAGAGGATATGGTACAAAAAGCCAAGAAGCAACTTACAGCTAAGCAAAAGCAGAATATGCAATTCTCTGAAGAACGCTTTCAAATACTTGAGTCTATTCATGAGATGATAGACGATGAACTTAATAAACGGGGCATAAAGATAGGTCAAGAACAAGGGATGAAGCAAGAGAATCAGCTGCCAACAACGGAAAATGAACCTCCCCATAACTGCTTATGCGAATGTTTCAAAAGGTGGTGGAAATCACTGATGAGAGGCAAAACGTAAATAACTAAGAAGATATCTCAATCTCATTATCATATAAGAACAGACATACTAAGACGACAATATATACTTAACATTGCACAGTAACGTACATACACAAGCTATAACTTACTTTTAACATTACATAGAAACGTACATACTTTCGATAGTTATCTGTCTTATCTACAATCTGAGAAACAATACTCAAGCTATCAGTATTATTGAAGAAGACGACTCAGCCGGTACTAAAGAACTCAGAAAAATTCGTTTGAAACTTACCTTAACGCCCAAGTTCCCAAACGGTGTCCCCACCCAAAGAGTGGGAGGGGAGAATGGGGAACAATAAAGTAAATAAGAACAAACTACAGCTGTACCAAGTATCTATACTCTAATGACATACACTACTTAGGAAACAATGCGTGTTTGACAATGGGCATTGATGTCGGCAAAGACCATCTATGTTCTAAATGCTAAAATGATTCTATAAGAATATCTATTATTTTAACGTAAACGCCCAAGTCTTCGATACGGCAATACTCCGAAGGGAGATATCAAAGGGAGACACAATATTAATTATGAAGAGGAACCTATCTAAACCGCTCATTCCACCGCTCAGCGGAAGATGGGCAAGAGTGGGACTGATAGTCTTATTCACACTGTCGACATCTGTTCCTATAATGGCACAGAATGAACAGGAGAACAGAGCTCAGTTGCCACGAAACCTAAACAGCGAATTGCGTAGGAATACATGGAGCATCTATGCCGAAGGAGGATTGTCTTGGGCTACGGATGTATGGTATCAGAACCTTGATGCTAAACGAAGTTACAAACTATCGCCAGCTGTTGGTGGTGGTATTGACTTCACTATCCGTCCTTGGATACGCATAGGGGGCGAGTATCTGTGGTCGCGTTTTCGTCGTGAACAGCGATTCTCCCACCTCAATACGCAAACAATGCCAGTCAAGGTGTATGGTAACTATATGATGAACTTCCATAATGTTAAACTCGGTTTGCAGCTCAACTTCATGGAGTTATGGCCACACCGTCGTGCTCAATGGCTTAATATTTGGATGGGAACAGGCTTAGGATATTCCTTCCTTAAGGGCAATGAGTATGGAATGTATTTCAGCAATACGATGAGTCAGAACGGACAGACAACGCCTCTTGGCAGTAATTCAACAATCACTAATGATTCTGAATTAACGCTTACAGGTAATGTCCGAACAACCAATCGACACGAGGAGTTCAACAAACTTTTCATCCCTACAACCTTACATGTTGAGGCAGACGTGAGCCGTTGCTTCACGGTTGGACTGAAGGGGGAGATGGACTGGCTGTTGAGTCGTGGGGGAATTGCTCCGAAGAACTATATCTTTGCCCTTGCTACAGTGCGCTATAACTTTGTTAGAAGTGGTGCAAAGGTGCAGCAAGTTTATTATGAAGGAGAGTTGTCTCAACTTAACGACCGTGTGAATGCGCTCCAAAAGGAAGCTACTGAAAACAGAGCACGTGCCGACCGCGAAGCTACTGAACGGCAGAGGGTAGAACAAAAGAATGCTGATTTGCTACAACGTCTCTCTGAATATGAACGCAGCATAAGTGATTCGAGTCCTGCCGTTCAGATTGCTCACTATGTTCAATTTGCTAACAACAGTGCTGGCATAAGTCGCGACGAACTTGCCCATCTCAAGTATTTCGCTGCCTACATGCGTGGTCATCAGCTATCAATCATTGCCGAGGCGAGCACACCCGGTTCAACAGGTTATAATCAGAAACTCTCTGAACGCCGTCTTAAACATGTGGTTAAGGTACTCTTGAAGGAAGGCTTTGCTAAAGAAGACCTCCATCCGCAGATTGCCATTGGAGAACAAGATGGTAAACCAGATGCCGCAGGACGAAGAGTTACGATTAAGTTGGTCAAGTGATGGCGAGTTGACGAGTGAACAAGTTGACAAGTGAATAGAATAACAATAATTATAAACATGAGTTTAGGAAAGAAACTGACAGAACAACCGAACCTGCTTCATTTACCTTCCTTAACTCCCAAAGAAATAATAGTTATGAAACATATTAAAGCTATGATGTTCGCCATCGTGATGTTGATGGCAACACCTGTCTTCTTTACTTCATGTCAGGAAGACGCACCCGAGATTAATTACACGATGAACGTATCGGTGATAAACGACTTCTCAAAGGTCGTGAAGGCTATCAATGATGGCTTCTTAAAGAACGAGCAAGCAGTAGATAGTCTAACGAAAGTCATTGACAAGATGAACACTACACAGGAGCAGAAGCTGCAAGCTGTTTACGATGTTTTGAATTCTGTGAACTCTACCCTTGAAGCTAAACTTGCTACCGTAGAGGCTGCTATTAAGGCACAAACCTTATCTGTTGAGAAAAAAATGGAACTCTTAGAGAAGGCTATCAAGGCACAAACCTTATCTCTTGAGGCTAAGATGGAGCTCTTGGAGAAGGCTATCAAGGCACTTCCAGACTATAGCAAGAAATTAGAGGCTATCGAAAAAGCTATCGCTGCACTTCCAGACTATAGCGAGAAGTTAGAGGCTATCGAAACAGCTATCGCTGCACTCCCTAATTATGGCGATCAGCTTACTGCTATACAAAAAGCTATTGCAGCCATGCCTAACTATAACACTAAGTTCCAAGCCGTTGTTGACGCACTTGCCTTAATGAAGAAAGAAATAGAAAAGGCAGGTACTGCACAAACCGCTGTGTCTACAGAACTCGCTAATACTACATCAGCTATCAATAACCTTATCTCTGCGGTGAATAGTGGAAATACGGATGCTGCTAAGGCTCTCGCAGGCATCGTTAAGAAGCTCGACGAACTTAAGGAAAAGATTGGAACAAGTGGTTCTGGTGGTTCTGGTGGCTCTGGTGGTTCTGGTGGCTCTGATAGTCCTGATGAAAAAGATATTGCAACATTCGGCAGTATAGTGGAATCTATTGATAAGATGAACTCAAAGTCATTCGAACTTCATAGTGGTACATTCTACTTTAGAACGGACGAAGGAAGATACGGAGTGGCTCGAGTGAATGGTTATAGAGATATACATGTTCCAGGCGAGAAAAATAGAACTATATTTGGAATCGATTTCGTAGTTTATAATACCAATGGTAAGGTTCATAGGAGAGGTGTGTGGAACTTTGATACTTGCATTGGAGGTGCGTTAGTTGATGTAGTTCGAGATCTGGACTTTGATAATGATTTGTTGGGAGGACTTGGTGTTGACTTCCATTTAAAGGTGGAACCGGGAGCCTTCCATGATGGTCGTTTCGCTTATTATAAAGTAAAAAAGGCGGTGTTTGAACCTAAGAACAAATCACGAGCAGTGGTCTTTCTTAAGAACCCAGATGAATAATGTATTTACCATTTCAAGATGGAATGAAATTATAGATCCCATCGCTGAAAAGAAGATAATAATTTCATAAAACTCTCTTAATAGCTTTCCTCCTGTCTTTGTGCAGGGGGAAAGACTGAAAAAACAAATCCAAGTAGGTCATTAGAATCTGAAGTCCTCATATTCTAATGGTTGATTTGGATTTTTTTGATAGCTTTTTATCAAGTGTATTTGATTTATGAGTGGTGATTTTTTTTAATTACAAAATAGGTATTTGTCTTTGGTTCTGACATGTTCTTTGCGGTATTCCTATGTACCATTTGTTTTTCATTCACAAGGAATACAAGCATGATTCAGTCCAAAGGTAGACGCTTTTATTTTGTATGAGAAGACGGAATGTATTGTATTTGATAGAAGTGTTTAGGACAATGCCAAATAGAATGAATAAACCTTAGCACAAGTATAGGTTATAAGAAATAATGATTTGTGATAAAAAAAGTAGAGATTATTAAGTTTGTTTTATAGAAAACGTGTATCTTTGTAAACTATACTTTATAAGAATGCGTGATTCTTATCAAATGTGATTTATATGAGTATTAGTAAAGATGTTATCAAACAGTGTCTGATTAGTAAGCAGCACGAAGTGGATGAGGCGGTGATTGTGAACCGTCCCATAGATTTTGAAGAGAATGGCAACTATGTGATAGTTGGAGTAAGACATGCGGGTAAGTCGTATCTGCTGTATCAGCGCGTGCGGCAACTGCAGGCAGCAGGAAAGGGATGGGATGAGATTCTGTTTGTGGACTTTGAAGATGAGCGTCTGGCGGAATTCCAACCGGAAGACTTTAATAGTTTGTTGGAAGCCCATCTGGAGCTGTATGGTAAAAAGCCGATGGTATTTTTGGACGAGGTGCAGAACATTCCGTATTGGGATAAGTTCGTGCGCAGGTTGGCTGATGCGAAATACAGGGTGTACGTGACGGGCAGTAATGCGAAGATGCTGAGTAAGGAGGTGGCAACTACGTTGGGTGGACGGTTCTTTATCTACGATGCGTACCCATATTCTTTCAAAGAGTATCTGGCAGCGAAGCAGGTGGAACTGAGGAAGCATTGGGAGTATGACACGATTCAGCGAAGCGAATTGAAGCGACATCTGAATGAGTACTTTTATTACGGTGGTCTGCCAGAGATTCTGTCGTTTAAGAACAAGCGGGCTATGCTTTCGAGTTTGTACCAGAAGATCTACTTGGGTGACATTTGTGTCCGAAACAATATTAAGAACGATAGGGTGTTGAATATCCTGATTAAGAAGATGGCAGAAAGCGTAAAGCAACCGCTGTCGTATAACAGGCTGAAGAACGTGATAGTGGCAACGGGGTCGCCCATCAGTGTGCCCACTACGATAGACTATGTGGATTATGCCGCTGACAGTTGGCTGATATTACCCATGGAGAATGAGATAGGGAAACTGACGGAGAAGGAGACACAGAAGAAGTACTACTTTGTTGATAACGGTTTACTGAACTTGTTCCTGATGAATTCAGAGACATCGCTACTGGAGAATATGGTGGCGGTGGAACTGTGTAGGCGGTATGGCAAAAAGAATGTGTTTTTCCTGAATGCGGAGAAGGAGATAGACTTTATTGTACCCGACGAGAAGGTGGCTATACAAGTGTCTTATAGCATCAAGGATGAGACTACTTACAATAGGGAGGTGCCGCCACTGGTGAAGTATGCCAAGGCGCACCAGGACTGGAAGTGCCTATTGATTACGTATGATGAGGAGGGCACGGAAGAGGGAATACCCGTGGTGTCAGTGTGGAAGTGGCTGATGGAGGTGTGAGGATTGAGAAGTTTAGGGAAATACTGGAATTGGAGGAGAAGTATAAGCATGTGAACCAATATAAGTGAAAGGATTTATGAGAATTATCATTCTTCCGGCATTCAATGGAGATTGTATTCTGGTGGAATTCCAGCTATCTCATTATATCCTCATTGATGGAGGATACGTAGATACATACAAGAACTATCTTTTACCTACTTTAAAAGAAATTGCAGCGCGAGGAGGTGAACTTGATGTAGTAGTTGTGACCCATATAGACGGTGACCATATCTCTGGCATCATCAGGATGATGGAAGATATGCCTATTGGGATAAGAGAAATATGGTATAATGGTTACAGACATATTCAGTCTGTGGCTGTCACTGTGGCAGAAAAAGAAACGTTTGTTCATAGAAATATATCCAAAGAGTGTCAAGCGGAGAAAGCAAAAACAATTAGTGCAAAACAGGGGTGTACCTTGTCTGCACTTATAGCAAAAAACGGGATTTCATGGAATACACCGTCGAAAGGTTATACCATTATGGCCCCAATGACCTTCCCGTTAGGAGATGCTATCATTCACGTTCTTTCTCCAAATAATGAGGATATAGAAGCCCTTGAAAGTTTTTGGAAGAAAAGACTGATTAAGGATGGATTGCTTAAAAAGGCTCACAGTGAAGAGTACTGGGATGATGCTTATGAGTTTAGTATTAGCAAAGATATGCCTGGATTTCATTTTCATGAGAAAAAGGTATCTAAGAGTTATGATTTGCTTATGTTGTGTAAAGAGGTTTACGAACCTGACAGCTCAGCAAGTAATGGCAGCTCCATTTCATTCGTGCTTGAAACAGAAGGAAAGAGATTACTGTTTTTAGGTGATTCACATGCGGAAACTGTGGTAGCTTCTCTGAGGACCCTTTACTGTGAAGAGAAAGCACCCTATAAATTTGATGCGGTGAAACTGTCCCATCATGGTTCCTATAACAACAATTCGCCAGAGTTGTTTAGTTTGATAGTTTCAGACAAATGGTTGATATCTACGAATGGTGATAAGTATAACCATCCTGATATGCCTACTTTGGCACATATCATAACATCTGGAGTGAACAATCAATTATATTTCAACTATCCATTACCTGTATGTCAAGAGCTATTGAAGCCTGATTATCACGAGGGACATGATTTCGATGTGATTATGCCTGAAGGCGATAAAGGTATCACAATAACAATATAATGTCATGATAGAAAACTTAGTAGTACAGATTATCTGTGGAAACGAGGCCGGAACTGCATTTTATGTGGCTCCCAATCTCATATTGACCGCCTTTCACACAGTTTCTTCCTTTGAAGAGGTAGGTGTGCATATTATAAAAGATGAAACTGACGGCGATATGACCTTTACCATTGTCAAAAACTATGAAGATTTGGATATCTCGGTCTTGAAAGTAGAAGGTCGCACAACATCAGAGAGTTTGCCGCTTTTCCTGCATACCCTCAGGGTAAAGGAATTGGTCAGCTCATTTGGGTACCCCTATGCTGCGAAGCATGAGGGTATGAGAATTGATGGCAGTGTGAGGCAAAAAAACCAACAGGGTACTGGCGACATCAATATTCAAGTAAACAATGTGGATGATGCTTTCGACTATGACGGTATGTCAGGAGCGCCTGTGTTGCAAGAGGGAAAAGTGGTTGGTGTTGTGATTGAACAATCGGGCAATAACCTAACCTTTATTAGTGTTAGAAAACTGATTAATGCCCTACATGAAAATGGCATCTCCGTGGAAGAGGAAACAATACTAACCGATATACCAGAATCAATTGCCCATGACGTTGCATTGTCTAAACCCAACCACACTGTTATGGGAATATTGGATGAAAGGATCGGGGAAAAGAACAGTAACTGGTTGCTTTTATTCGGTTCGCCAGGATGTGGTAAAACGATACTAGCTGCAGGTTATGAACCAGATAACGATAATGTAGAAATCATTGGCCGGTTTTTCTTTAAAGTACCTAATGATCCGCTGAGTCGAGCCGTCAGATGTTCAGAGAGTCACTTCGCAGAGTTTCTTGAAACGGTATATATCAACAAGACGGGAGAAGAGATAGAAAAACTATCATTTGAGGAAAGAAGAAAAAGAATACCCAGATGGATTAATATTATTGGGAATGAGCTTTCCCTAGATGCCAAACAGGGTATCCTCTTTATAGACGGTCTGGATGAGCTCGCAGATGACAATCGGAACCGAGTTGGTGAATTCTTAGCATTGCTGCCAGAAACTATGCCGCAGAATATTAGCGTCGTACTCTCGTGCATCAGCAAGGAGATACTACCTGCAACAGTTGTAGAGAAGATAGCGCCAGACAACTACATAGAAGTTACCCCTTTGGACATAGCTGCCTGTGAATTGTATATCCAAGCAAACAGTGGCGAGTGGAACAAGCCCTACTCATTTGTTCAGGCTGTGGCGAATAAGACGGAGGGGCATCCACTGTATATGAATTATCTATGCCGCTATATAGCTGACACATTTGACGACGAGACACGTGAGAGCCAATTGAACGAATGGTTGGATAGCTTGCCAACCATCAACGGTAACATCCGTTCCTATTATGAAGCAATTTGGAAAAGGGCAGAGCCTAACGCTATCGTGACGGAGGTGATGGCGATATTATCACAGACCCGTGGGCTGGTTGACGAAACCCAGTTGTTAGGAATGATGAAGCAATTGACCCCCTATGAATTCAAGTCGGTCACTAAGGAGTTCCGCCACCTGATGAAAGAGAAAGACGAGGATGTGTATGAGATCTACCATAGTTCGTTCAGACTCTTCGTGACAGATAAGTTGATGTCAGTCATCATTTACACCAACGACCAAATAGCTGCATATTGTGAGGCACATCCTGAGTCCAGATATACAATTGATAACCACTTGCATCATGTGGTTAACGGCAGTGATGTGAAGAAAGGGCTTGCAATGTGCAACCAAGTATGGGCGGATCAATGCGCTAGGCATGACGTGTCGCCAGATTTGGTAATGCACGATATTAAAGAGTGTCTGTCATTTGCTGTTGACCAAGGTCTTGCCGTGGAAGTTATCAGACTGATGCTGCTTGCTCAGCGAATAGAAAACCGCTATGACTCTATCATGGTGGACAATGTGGATGAAATTGCAGAATTGGCTTTCCTCTTGGGTAAGCCAGATGTCGCCATGAAATATATTGTAAGGGACCATACACTCTTAGTAAGTTTACAGGCGGCTATCCATTATCTTCGAGTAATGTTTGAGAAAGATTATCGAGATCAAGCATTTACGCTATCAGACGCCATTGAGGCCTGTATCAGAAAGGATCTCAGCGATACATCGAAAAAAGGAGCAGACCCATTTGTTTTTGCTGCAAAGGGTTTTTTGATAGTTGAAGGTATCTTGGCGGGCGTAGAAGAACCGTCAGATTTAGTTCGCTATTTTAAGACACTTCAAAAACTTGTGGACAAAAAAGATGAAGACTCTGTTAAAGCTATCTATACAGTACAGGATGTTATTATTGCCTATCAGTTGTCTAATCAGTTGCGTTCGGAAAAGAAAATTCCTATTGAAAAATATCTGAAGTCATTCAAGGTGGGGTGGGACGAAAGGATCTTGATGCTTTTCGTTAAAGTATTGGCCCTGTACGATGAAAGAGAACTTGGACTAAACAAGATAGGACGCAACAGTGCATACCAAGATTGTTTGAAACAGGTTGAAACAGTATTGGCAAGCCATACGTTTGTATTCGCAGAGAATGATTTACATATTCTGCTAATGGTTTTGGTAGACCAATCTAGCCAAGTGGACGTTGTTAAGAAACTGTTGAACCAATACAATCCCCAACCCGGAAAGTTAGTTTTTCGGGATGGTAATGGTATAGATCTTGATTCAAAAGCATTAGCTACTTTCTATAAAGAGAGTCTATACAAGGCTTATTTAGATGATAGTCTCGTTTGCCCAGACGTGAACAGAGATTATTATGGCGGTACAATATGGGAAGGCTATATTGAGCACTTGATAGCGAGAATTGCTTATCTTGACGGAATGCTATGCAGGAAACGTGCTGCAAGTGAAGACTATAGCATGTTATACGGCCTGTTGAATGAGGTGCTGCAATGCATTGATTTCCCATTTGAGGTTAGGATTCATTGGCTACGGAGTTATCTCCTGCCCGAAGATTTATTCCCGTTTATTTATGATAAACTGGCAGAATTGTACTGCAAGTTCTTTGATGACAAATTGAACGATTTTATAGATCATCTGAAAAGCAGGATGCCTAATCAGTTATGTCTTTATAGAGAAGGCTACTGTGCTTCACTTATCAGATTGACAGGCATATTCAATGGTAATACAAGGACAAAAGATATAGCTCTTTTCCTAGCAGAGGAGGTTTTTAAATATATTAAGTATGCTGTACAGAACAGGGGTGAGCGTTGTACAAATCTGCTCAGGCTGTGTCAGGAATACGCACGTATGGGCGAACAGGAGAAAGTTGCAGTTGCCTATCAGGAAATGTTGAATAGTTCTATGGGGCCAGATTGGTACAAGGAAGCCCAGATAGGGCTAATCAATGAGTACAGAAAAAATAGTATTCAACTCACTGGTGACCAGATAGGTCATTTGGCGGCGATATTTGAAGAAGCCTCAGGCGAGATGACCTTCCAACGTTATGTTCAACAGGAAAAGAACGAGTTTGTTGCAACCATTGCAAATGCATCCTCATTGGCAGATGCTATTGCCTATTATAAGTTTGAGACATTGCCAGAGTCAGAAAGAATTATATCGAATGCAGAAGATTGGAAAGTGGACATGCCCAAGAAGGGAGATGGCTATGACCTCGGATGTAACCATCTGATAGAGGCCAGTGCCATGTGCCAGTTGTTGCGGGAATGTAAGGATGTATCACCATACATTAGATATGCGTTAAGCGAATTATTCTGGTATAACTGGGACAAGATGCATAATGACCATCAATATGCCAAACTTCATTCAGAGATTATAGCAGCGCTTGGTGATGAAAGGGCAAAGTCGGATTTGATTCAGCGAATGGCTTTGTATTTCGTACATGACTATTATTATGATAAGAAAGGTACCTATCTGATAGATTTGGAAGAAACAAACGTCTCAGCCAACATCCTAAACGATTTTGAACAAGCGTTGAAGGAGGTGGGCTATATTTGGAAAAGAAGAGCTAAGAAGAGAGGCCGATACGAAAGAGAAGATGCCTTAGCTGGTATGATTTCATGCAAGCGAATTCTTGAAGAGAAAAGAAAGGATATAGTATCACCTATAGGAAGTTACTGGTATTCGCTAAGCGAATTTATTACTCCGCTTATTAGCATGCCCGATTTTGAAAAAAATCAGTTGTTTGATGTTATAGCAGGACATTATGATATTAACGTGCAGCCATCACCGTATCAAATAGATAAATTCACTTGGTTTGTAGGACCGCACGAAGAACAGAATAAAGATGAGCAGATGATACATTTCCTTATCTGGTTCTTGATTCATCCGGATAGGAATATATCGAGACGAGCAGAAGAAAGTATAATATGGTTGTGCGGATATGATGACAGGGTGGTTAAATGCTTGACTGCGGAAATACTCCGAACTGATGAGACAGGGCTGGATGTCGCTGCATCAGCGATTTTACATGAAATCACCAAGGATTATTCGAAAATAGTATGTAGCTATCTACAGAATGGTGACATTCAAGAAAACTTATGTCACATCCCGAACTTCTCTATTTCTAGAAATCTTTATATGATAGGTTCTCTTCTATCCGGACAATGTGACGAGAGTAGTCTACTTGAAAGAATGAAGACTATTATACCGGCATCTATGCCAGATCGAGATGATGTGATGATTGACATTGAAGATATGCCTCTTATCAGCCATAAGATTGATAAACTCAATAACCTTCAGGTGACTGGTGGAAAGGATTTCGCCAAGCCGTATATAGAGGCTGTTAGGACGTTACGAAAAGAAGGTACACTTGATTGTCTGAATCAGTCGGATAAGTATGTCAGGAGGAGTTTTTACCTAAGCGGTGCACCAAAAGGAAGATACGGAAGGGCAATGGAGGCTGTTCTGAACAAAGTTCTCTATGGAAAAGTTGACATGAAGAGAGCAGACAGGGTTTATTATGCAATTAATGACTAGTAGCAATGGCAAAGAATCTGAGGTCATCATATCCGGGAAGGCGAGATTTTGAGCGAGGCGCAAACTTGCTGAAAGAGTGTATAGAAGGCCAACGTATTAATTTTGCCGCCCAAATGGAGCATATGTTTGATTCTTTAACAAGAGTAAAGATACTGCCTAATGGACGATTGAATCTGGATACTGTGGATGAATTAGTGCGTTCCACTTTCCACATGTTGGTTATGAATCCTTTTAAAGAATTTGATGAAACAAAGAAGTAAATACGGTATGCCGCCACCTGATTCAAGAGCGACTTTTGAGCATAATGTGTTTTTACTGATTGACGAGTTAGAGCAGCATGCCGGAGATAAAGCCTTCATGGCAAACCGTGCATGGGCTTTGGGTGACTCGTTGGAACATGCACGGTATCTTCCCAACCGAAGAATAGAAATAGCCAATATAGACGAAAGAATGCGCAATTTAGCCAACATGATGGACTGGATGAAATATTTACCTCCGATACAATTTGAAAAAAATCACAATAATGACTGAAATAAAAGAACTGTTAGCAGAAGAGTTAACCCTGCTGAAGAAGATTCAAAAGTACGGGAAAGGACATTCACAGGGTGAACTGGAACGGGTTGAGAAGGTTAAGCTACTCCTGTTATACCATATCTACTCAAATCTGTATTTATCACTGCTGTTAACTGCGCAGGTCATGAAAACTAGAAAGATTTCATTTTTTCAGTTACCGATAGGATTGTTGTTGCGTTGTTGCTTTACCGATTGTTTGTTCGCCCTATACATACTGCGTGCTGGCAAGAAAGGAGCTTACGAGGAACTTGATTTGAGAACAATAGAGTATGCCAACTCTATGTTGGAGCGCAAAGAGGTATACAGAGATCAGGTGAAAAGTACGGGAAAGATATTTGATGGTGCCTTTATAGACCATTTGTGGGAGTTAACTCTGGAAGATAAATTCTTGGGACTGCTAACACTGGAAGATAATCGGGAGGAGTTGACGGTAAAAAAGCAATCGAAACAACAATTGAAAGGTGAGGGCTTTTCGAGAGTGAAGAGTATTACGACCAAAGATGTTGCAAACTTCTTGATTAGGATTCCTGAACTCGAAAAAGTGGCAACACGATTGTATCACTATTACAAGTATTTCTCGCAATATGAACACTTCTCGGAGAACGGACAAGGGGATGTACTTGCGTCGTTGGAAAAGGACGGTAATGATAATATCCATCTACCTTCAGCCATCAAATCCTTAAGTGCCGGAGTGGAGATTGTAATGAATAAACGTGACAAATAACGAGTGAAATGCGGTATACAAATGGAAAAATAAAGGGAGTGATAGATACAAAAGCAATTAGAAGAAAGCGTTGAATCAGTTCAAAACTTTATTGCAAATAAGTTCGGTATAAGCAAACCTATAAAAAGTTGTGTGAGTAGGATGTTTTTGTAATTTTGTGTTTGTAAATCAAATAGTTGTAAAGAAACATTCACTCCTATGAGTGATACAAGTTTAGTAGAATGATTCTGTATATTTGACGATTTTGCAAGTATTTTACTTCCAAGTTTGAAAAGTACATGCTCCTAGTGTTCAGCAAGCTGCATCGTAACTACGCCTGCTGTATGTTGGACAGCGAGATTATAACGATTCTCGTACAGTTCCATACCCACCGTTTCCGCAATCTAAAGTTCTTCTATCTCAGCATATAATGGACTTATTTTTTACTCCATATCTTAAAAGACAGAGATGAAACTTTACAGATTTATCAAGAATTCCAGATAAAGTCTGCTTTGTTTAATACTTTCTTTATATCTTTGTGGAGTAAAAATCGCTCTTCTAAAAGGAGGTGACACGATGTTGCAAGGGTGAGGATAATCACTTGAGCATAAGCGTGTTTAGCAAATATAGTCAGATAGTAATGCTTCGTTATATCAATACAGATATTGTCTTTCAGGAGTTTCCCGATGAGGTGACGCTTGCCATCAACATCTCGGGATGTCCGTGTCGCTGTCCGGGCTGCCACAGTCAGTTTCTGTGGGCGGATAGGGGAGAGGAGTTGACGGCTGAAGCACTATCTGCACTGATTCGTGAAACGGAAGATACGATAACCTGTGTGGGCTTTATGGGGGGCGATGCTGACCCTGCTGAAGTCAACCGACTCGCTGAGCACGTCCGTTGTCATCACGCAGGTTTTAAGATAGGTTGGTACACTGGGCGCACAGCAATCTCTCCGCTCATCGACCAACAGCGTTTCGACTATATCAAAGTGGGACCTTATCTCCGCCATCTCGGTGGCCTTGACTCTCCTCGCACCAATCAGCGGATGTACCGCCGCTGTACTGATGGCAGCTTTGAGGATATCACCTCTCGCTTTTGGAAAGCCAATGAAGACAAGAACTTATAAAAAAGTTATCTTTGCTTAATAAGATTTAACCCTGCGTTCCTTGACATTCTGCTTAAAAATTACTACCTTTGCACTCGCTTTTAAAGCAGTTAATTTCTGTTAATAAAAGCCGATTTTACAGGTCTTACTATTATCAAAACCTCTGAACTCAAGGATTCTTAGGTTTTGCTGTCTCTGAGAGTATCTTCCATTAGAACAAGGATTAAGCCTCCAAACTGACAAAGGCTTGTCAAGCTACTCCGTCTCTGAGAGTATCTTCCATTAGAACAAGGATTAAGACATAGTGTCGTGCTCAAATGTGGTAGCAGTTGCATTCCTCTGAGAGTATCTTCCATTAGAACAAGGATTAAGACACTTAAAGAAAAGTCTGAATCTTTTGTTCCCAACCTCTCTGAGAGTATCTTCCATTAGAACAAGGATTAAGACACTATATTCCTAATGTCTATGTAGTTATTTTCTTCTCTGAGAGTATCTTCCATTAGAACAAGGATTAAGACTCGATAACATTCTTCTTTTCCATAATTGTAAGTAATTCTCTGAGAGTATCTTCCATTAGAACAAGGATTAAGACCTACCGTCAGCACGAACAATGCGACCTGTACGCTCTCTGAGAGTATCTTCCATTAGAACAAGGATTAAGACATAGTACTCTGATAAAATTTATGAAATTTTGCACTCTGAGAGTATCTTCCATTAGAACAAGGAT
>ERZ773267.823-NODE-823-length-18921-cov-14.570974_pt1 | contig 18921 bp, 17 predicted proteins | sample MGYA00511959_ERZ773267 | MGnify/ENA primary metagenome ERZ773267 (study PRJEB29015, sample SAMEA2738165) | human oral metagenome | biome: human oral; feature: human-associated habitat; material: saliva | place: China | collected 2240 ... | reverse complement strand
CCGATAACGAAAGGAAGCATATGTGAAACGCCGTTCATTAAGTGCTTATAAACACGTCTACCCGCACTTTCCGTCCCTTCATCGGAACCGTTTTCTTCGCTTTTACTGCCGGTTCCGTTAAATACGGGAGCCGTCTGTCGCAAAGCTCCTTCAATCAAAGCGGCAGGGTTCTTAATGCCTTCCGCCACCTTGACGAAAGCAACATGTTTTCCTTTAAACCGTTCAACCGGCACGTCCTTATCGGCGGCCACAATAACCCCTACAGCCCTTTTTATATCATCAGCTGTTAAAGCGTTTTTGACTCCGCCGCTACCGTTTGTTTCCACTTTAATCTCAATACCCATGTCGCTACCCTTGTTCTCCAAGGCTTCGGCAGCCATGTATGTATGAGCAATTCCTGTGGGGCAAGCCGTTACGGCAACGACAAACGGTCTTTCCGTCACAGCGGTAGAGACCGCCTCTTGTTCGGCATCTTCAGAACCTTCGACTGCCAAGGCCTGCTCCGCACTATCAATAACTTTTAAATACGTTTCTCTATCGGGAGCTGACATCAAAGCCTCTCTGAAATCGTCATCCATGAGCATTCTGCTGAGACGACTAAGGACTTCCAAATGAACATCGGCACCGTCCGCCGGTGCGGCAATCATAAAGAAAAGGTGAGCCGGCTCATCATCAAGACTTTCATAATCGACGCCGGTGCGAACAATCATAGATGCCAGTGCGGGCTTTACAACCGCATCTGTCTTGGCATGAGGAATGGCAATACCCTCACCGATTCCCGTACTTCCTTCACCTTCACGCTTTAAGACTGCGGCCTTATACGCTTCTTTATCTTTTAAACAACCGCTTTTTTCCATTAAATCAACCAGCCGATTAACAGCGCCTCGTTTATCGACAACCTCTGCCTGTAAATCGATACTTTCAACTTTCAATAAATCCGTAACTTTCATAACGGTTCCCCCTATATCCAAACAGCTTCATACATATCTTTAATTTGTCGACCCGTTGCCAGCCATTCATGAAAAGCCGTAGCACTTCCTGCTGCAATCCCCCAACGTAAAGCCTCGCTCAAGTTTCCCCCGTATTTCATATAAGCCGAAATAAATCCGGCTACCATACTGTCTCCGGCACCCACGGAGTTGACGAGCGTTCCTTCGGGCGTTTTTACCTTATATATTTCATTATCTTCACCGATTAATACGGCCCCGTCACCGCCGAGGGATACGAGTACGTTTTGTGCCCCCTCTTCCTGAAGTTTCCGTGCCTGAAAAATAATGTCTTCATCTGTCCTTAGTTTTATGTCGAATAATTCTTCCAGTTCTTCTCGGTTCGGTTTTATCAAAAAGGGTTTATACTTCAATACATTACGTAAAAGATCGCCCGTCGCATCGACAACGGTTCTGACGCCTTTAGTCGCTACAGACGCTAATAACTGTTCATATATACGGTTGTCTATACCTGCCGGTATGCTTCCGGCAAGGACCAGTACATCATCGGAGCTTAAAGACCCTATTGTTTTTTTCAGGTGATTAATATCCTCTTGACCTATAAGCGGACCGATTCCGTTAAGTGCCGTTTCTTCATGGCTGATAACCTTTACGTTAATGCGAGAATTACCTTCTCGTAAATAAAGAAAATCACATTGTACACCGGCATTCACGCAAAGACGCTCTATTTCCCGACCGGTAAAACCGGCTACAAAGCCCAAGGCCTTGCTTCGGGTTCCCAAGGCCTGTAATACAAGGGATACGTTAATTCCCTTACCGCCGGGATATATGGCTTCCGCCTCTGCCCGATTAATATTACCGGTAGAAAAATCCGTCGTATGAACAACATAGTCTAAAGACGGATTGAACGTAATCGTGTAAATCAAAGCATACACACCTCCGTTTGCTCACCGTATGCGGAAACATCTAAATCCTTCTTACCTGCCGTAATAATTGCGACCTCCGCAAGAGTCGCAAATGTTACGTGTGACGAACGACCGAATTTACTCGTATCTGCCAAAACATACGCCTTGGTACACTGTTTAAGTGCAGCCGTCTTACAGGCCGCCTCTTCCTGATCGGGGGTCGTATACCCGAAACGAAGATCAATCCCGTTTGTACCGAAAAAACCCTTCGTGAAGTGGTAACGTCTGAGCATATCTCTCATGTCTCCTCCGATAACCGATTCAGTCGATCCTTTAACCGTCCCGGGAAGTATACTTACTTGTAGCCCCCGTGCAGCCAGTTTTTGTGCCAAGGGAAGGCTATTTGTAACAATTGAAATATCATGTGACGTCAAAAAATCGCCCATTTGTTCCGTCGTCGAACCGCCGTCTATATAAATAAAATCCTGTTCTTCTATCAAAGTAGCGGCATAAGCGGCTATTTTTCTCTTTTCTTCTACGTGATAGGCATATTTCTGCTGAATACTTTCAGAATTGACATTATATTCATCCACTTCGTCTACAACCGTGGCTCCACCATGAACCCGATTGACAAGGCCCATCTTTTGCAAGGTAAGTAAATCCCGTCTGGCCGTCGATTCCGAGATCCCGTACCGCTCCGACAACTGCTGTACCGTTACAGCTCTTTCAATCATTACAAGCCGTGCTATGTCTCTCTGCCGTTCTTCGGTCAACATAATGAGTACCTCCTGAAAGTAAATTTCGCCCTTAGTATACAATCACAAACAATAATAATCAATCAAAAACGTTCATTATTCTAAACGAATATGCACGAATATCCAAAATGATTAAATATCAAATTATAGTATGGTTTATGAAAAAAACCGCTTCCTAACAGGAAGCGGTTTTATATCCACCATTATGCTATTTATACTTATTTAGAAATATGTTGTGCTGCAATACCCGTCAACGTTTGCCCTTCCGGTGCATCTCGTAAAGTATAGGCTTCGGCATCCTCTTCAGGAGTCGTCTTATTTTCCTTCTTTTCTGCCACCGCTGATTTTCCGTCATCTTTGCTCACCGCATCGATTGCAGTGGTCTCAGCAAAGGCAAAGTCCATCAACAGCTTTGCATCACCACTACGGTTATCCGAGTTTAAAATGCTGACCACATAAGTCTTATCCCCGCGCGTAGCCGATGCAACCAAGGTCGCTCCGCCGTAGTCGGTGGCACCGGTTTTAATGCCGTTAGCACCCTTATATCCTGAATTGAGAAACTCATTCATGGAAAAAACTTCTTGGGACCCGCCGTTTGTATACGGCATGACAAAACTCGTACGTCCCGTAAAAGATTTAAAAGTCTGATTTTGCATAGCATATACAGCTATCTTAGCTAAATCTTTAGCCGTCGAAACATGGTTTGCATCCGGCAATCCGTGAGGATTCGTAAAATGAGTATTCGTAGCACCTATAGTGACAGCCTTATCATTCATCATATGCACAAAGTCCGCTACGGAAGGAGCTACCGTGACAGCCGTATCCAAGGCCGCATCACAACCCGTATAGGTCATCATAGCCGTAAGGGCATTGCGAAGCGTAACGGGGTGATCTGCGGAAATTCCCAAAACGGCTACGTCTCTATCCAATTTAGTTACATCATCGGAAAAATGAACGGCTCCGTCCAATACTGTATCGCCTGCTTCGGCCCCTAAAAGGGCCGTCATAATCATAGTCGTCCCGCCGGGATACAGCTTTTCATCACCGTTTTTCGAATACAGTACTTCTCCTGTCTGAGCATCCATCAGAACGGCTGCCCGAGCATGAATCTCCCCATCGGAAACGGCAAACGATGAAGCCAATCCGAGACACCATACCATAGCACAAAGAGCCAGTTTTTTCATCTTCATAAAGCTCATCCTTTCTTTATAACGGATTCTTTACAGCCACTTTCGGCTTGCGAGGATATTTCACCGGGCTGTTTTTAACCTTTTTAATATATAAAACGACTCTCTTATCTTCAAGACCGGGCAATTTCTTAGGCTCGACGACTTCCACCATACCCCCGAGAATTTTCAACGCATTTTTCGATTCTTCAATTTCTTCTTCATAGGCCGCCCCTTTAAGAGCTACGAAATAACCTCCCGTTTTTACATACGGCAAGGCCCATTCAACTAAAACAGGGAGTCTGGCTACAGCTCGAGTCGTAACTATATCGAAGGCTTCCCGATATATATCTTTATGAGCCTCTTCTTCAGCTCGCCCGTGCAAAAACTCGGCCTGCTTATATGAAAGAGTCGTTGTCACTTCCTTTAAAAAGGTTAACCGTTTTTGAAGGCTGTCGAAGAAGGTAATCTTCAAATCGTCGTGCATAATAGCCAAGGGAATTCCGGGAAACCCGGCACCTGTACCCAAATCCAATACCTTAGCCCCGGTGAAAAAGAAGCGCTCATCATAACAACTTAAGCTGTCAATAAAGTGCTTTACCGTCACTTCGTCGGCATCGGTAATGGCTGTTAAGTTCATAACCTTATTTTTTTCTTCCAATAACCCGGCAAAGACTTTGAATTTTTCCAGCTCATCATCCGTTATGTTCGGATAGGCAAGACGGAAAAGCTCATCTCCCTTACATGGAAACATTACCTTTCCCCTCCCGTTTCATCTGCTCAGTATAAATCAATAAAGCCATAATATCTGCCGGTGAAACTCCGGATATACGCGAAGCCTGTCCTAATGAGCGCGGCCGAATATCGGAAAGCTTTTGTCGACCCTCGGAAGAGATTGTATCGATCGCTTCGTAGTCAATAGAATCGGGTAAAAGACGCTGTTCCAACTTATTCATCTTTGCTACCTGTTCCCGCTGACGTTCAATATAGCCTTCATACTTAACCGTAATCTCCACTTCTTCCGTTACATCAAGAGGATAGTCTTTAAGTTCACTAAATAGCTTTTTCATTAAAGAATAGGTCATTTCTTGACGACGTAACAAGTCGACGCCCTTGATTCCCGTTTTTAAAGGAGCCGACCCTACCGACTCGAGAAGTTCATTAGTCCGGGTCGTCGGCGTAACGGCCAATTTTTTTAAGACAGAAAGAAGCTCATCAACTTCCTCTTTTTTCTTACAAAAGGCTGCATATCTCTCATCGGTTACAAGCCCTAATTCACGGCCTTTTTCCGTCAATCGCATATCCGCATTATCTTGTCTTAGAATTAAACGATATTCGGATCGGCTGGTCATCATACGATACGGCTCGTTTGTACCCTTTGTAACCAAATCATCTATAAGAACACCTATATAGGCTTCCGCCCGTGTCAATACAAAGGGATCTTTTTTCTGTATCTTCAGTGCCGCATTAATACCTGCTATCAGCCCTTGTGCCGCCGCCTCTTCATAACCGCTCGTCCCGTTTGCCTGTCCGGCCGAATACAATCCTCTTATCTTCTTAACTTCCAAAGTAGGCAAGAGTTGCAAAGGGTCGAGACAATCATACTCGATAGCATATCCGGGTCGCATTATTTTCACATCTTCCAAGCCGGGAATGGTCTTTAAAAATTCATACTGTACATCCATGGGCAAGCTGGTACTCATTCCCTGAACATACATTTCTTCCGTTTTTAATCCTTCCGGTTCAACAAAAAGCTGGTGTCTCTTCTTATCGGCAAAACGAAGAATTTTAGATTCAATAGACGGACAATATCTGGGCCCGATACCTTCAATAACTCCGTTGCACATAGGTGCCCGATCCAGATTGGATCGAATAATCTCATGAGTTCTCTCGTTCGTATAGGTAAGCCAACAACAAACCTTATTACGATTTAACCGTTCAGACAGGAAAGAAAAGGCATGTCCTTCATTATCTCCCTCCTGCTTTTCCATAGAGTCGGTTCGCAATGTACGGCTGTCTATCCGAGCCGGAGTCCCTGTCTTAAAGCGCATTAATGAAATCCCGTATTTTTTCAAAGAATCGGATAATACTTCGGCCGATCGTTGTCCTATGGGACCTGACTCAAGTACGGTCGTTCCGATAATGATACGCCCCTTTAAATATGTTCCGGTTGCCAAAATGACCGCTTTAGCCAAAAAGGTTTCACCCAATTCCGTATAGACACCCTTTACAATCTTATCTTCTACGATAAGATCCGTAACGGTCAGTTGTTTTACATCCAGATTGGCTTCATTTTCCAAGATATGTGTCATTTCAGACTGATATGCTTTTTTATCCGATTGAGCACGCAAAGAGTAAACTGCAGGACCTTTGCCCGTATTCAACATACGCATTTGTATAGCCGTGTTATCGGCTACCAAACCCATCTGACCGCCTAAAGCATCAATTTCTTTAACGAGGTGACTTTTACCCGGACCGCCTATAGCGGGATTACAGGGCATTAAAGCTATATTATCTAAATTAAGCGTAATCAATAAGGTATGCATTTTCATGCGAGCAGCGGCCAAAGCCGCTTCACAACCCGCATGTCCTGCACCGACAACGATTACGTCGTAAGTTCCGGCAACAAACACAACAGAACCTCCTATTTTCCCAAACAAAAACGACTGAATATTTCACCGACCATATCGTCTTGAACCGTTTCTCCCGTGACCGCTCCCAATAACTCCCAGGCCTCACGTAAATCAACGAGTATTAAGTCCGTCGGCATGCCGGCATACATCGTTTCTTCAGCCCTTTTCAGAGCATTCAAACTTTGCCTCATCAGTTCAATATGTCTCATATTGGATAAGAGAACTTCATTCTCTCCCGTACCGCTTTCTCCCGAACGGGAAACCAAGTACTCTTCCAATAAATTTATACCGTCTCCTGTCTTGGACGACAGTGAAAAAACAGGAAGGCCGTACACTTCTAAATCTCTACATTCCAGAAGAGGCTTTAAATCCGACTTTGTCAGAACAATAGCACCCTTACCGTCAGGGACAGAGTTTATCAAAGCCTTGTCCTCATCACTAAACGGCTGCGTCCTGTCTTTCAAAATTAGAACCGTATCAGCAGTTTCTATATAATTTCTGGCCTTAGTTACACCGATAGCTTCAACCGTATCTGTCGTTTCTCTGATTCCCGCCGTATCGACAAGACGAAATGGAATTCCCTGTATAGATACCCATTCCTCCAGAGCATCTCTCGTCGTTCCCGGAATATCCGTCACAATGGCTCGATCTTCTGCAAGTAAATAATTCAGTAGGCTGGATTTTCCTGCATTGGGAGCCCCGGCAATGGCCACCGTCATGCCGTCACGAATAATCCGTCCTTTAGACGAATCCTTCAGCATTTGTTCCATCCGTGCCACCATACATCTCATCGTCTTTTCCAAGTCATGAACGACAATATCTTCCAAATCTTCTTCCGGATAATCTACCGTTACTTCCAGACGTGTAATAAAATCCGTCAATTCAGTCCTCATGGCAGCCACAATACCTGAAAGCCGACCTTCCAATTGGCTTAGAGCCGTACTTAATCCCTTTGAACTTTTGGCCTGAATAACATCCATGACCGCTTCGGCTTGCACCAAATCGATACGGCCGTTCATAAAGGCCCTTTGAGTAAATTCTCCCGCACGAGCCAGACGAGCACCGCTTCGAAGTACGAGTTTTAAAATATCCGAAACAGATTGACGACCGCCGTGACATTGTATTTCCAAAACATCTTCCGCCGTATAAGAATGAGGCCGCTTCATGATAAGTACAAGAGCTTCGTCAATTTCACGGCCTTTTTCATCAACAATAGTACCGAAATGAATCGTTCTGTCTTTAAAATCCTTGAACCTCGTCTTCCCCTTACTGCAAAAAATTTTTTCACCGATGTTATAGGCTTCAGTACCGCTTATACGAATAATGCCGACACCGCTTTCTCCCGTTGCCGTAGCAATAGCCGCAATGGTATGTGACAAATCGTAAATCATAGAACTTCTCCTTACATATAGGAAAAGAACCCGGTGCATTGCACCGGGCCCTCTATTATTGGTAATAAATAACTACATGACGATACGGGTCCTGGCCTTCACTTTCCGTCCGTACATGTTCCGTGTCCTGAAGGGCTACGTGAATAATTTTTCGCTCAAACCCGTTCATCGGTTCAAGAACAACCTTGTTACGATTGCGTTTAACTCGACTTGCCAAGCGATGAGCCAAGTTTTTTAACGTTTCTTCACGACGAGCCCTGTAGTTTTCTACATCAAGCATAATGAAAAAACGATTTTCTTTGCCTTTATTAGCTTTCAAATTAATGATATATTGCAAGGCATCCAATGTCTGCCCGTGTTTTCCTATAAGAACTCCTAAGTCGTCGCCGTGTATGTGAAGTGTAATTCTGTCAGCCTTTATCATCTTTTCGATAACAGCCGAAATTCCCATTTTTTCAAGAATTGTATTCAGAAATTCTTTCGCATCGGCGGCGACTTCCTCCGCATCATTACGATTTTCTCCTCCACCTGATTCAACGGGCTTTACTTCTACGGAAACCTCTTCAACTTGTATCGCTTCAACAGGTACTTCTTCAACCTGTTTTTCAATTACCGTAAGGCGAACCTTGGCCTCTTTTTTACCGAAACCCAAAATACCGCTACTGGGCTGAACCAATACTTCCGTTTCCACTTCGGATATATCTTTTCCCAGTTCTTTAAGACCCGATTCAATCGCTTCTTCAATAGTTTTTCCCGTAGCTTCGATAATCATCATGTTAATTCTCCTTTTTGAGACGTCCCATAATCATCTGCTGAGCTCCTTGGAAAACATTGGAAATAATCCAGTAAATAACCAAGCCGCTCGGGAATGTCAAGCTAATCCAACCTATAAAAAGGGGCATAGCCACCTTCATAATCTTTTGTTGCATAGCCTGCGGACCTTCAGCATCAGGCTGTGCACCTGTCATTTGCTTTTGAATAAGGAAGGTAGAAAGAGCCGACAAGACCGGCAAAATATAGGTTTCATCAGGCTGACCCAAATTGGAAAGCCACAAAAAACTTTCATATGCAGGATCATACGGATAGGATCGCAACGCATAGAAGATAGATACAAGGAAAGGCATTTGGATTAAAATAGGCAAACATCCCGAAAGGGGATTCACACCCATTTCACGATAAAGCTTACTCATTTCTTCCTGCATCTTCTTCTGGTTACCCTTATATTTTTTCTGTAATTCTTTTATTTTCGGCTGTAACAGTTGCATTCCTTCCATGGAACGAATCTGTTTTGCCGTCAACGGACTGAGTACCAGCTTAATAATAATTGTAAGCATTATAATGGCAATACCGTAACTGGGGTATCCCACTGATTGAGTAAAAGCGTAGCAATAGTCGAGGAAGGTTGACATAATGCCACTCAATACATCCATAATTCCGCTGAAAAAGCCCAAAAATCTCAACTCCTATCAAGTGTAAAAAATCCAGGGACAGGCCTTAATTTCATCCGTCCCGTTACGGCAACGGGTCATAACCGCCCTTATGAAAAGGATGGCATTTCAAAATTCTCTTGACAGCGAGAACCGACCCTTTTACTGCGCCGTATTTTTGTAAGGCTTCAATGGCATAAGCAGAACAAGTAGGATAAAATCGACAACAAGGTAATCCCAACGGAGATACACATAGTCTATATACTTTTACAAGAAATATAAGTATATATTTCATAACTAAGCCTTTTTCAAAAGACCGGACTGTTTAAAAAGCTTCATAATCGTCTTTTCCGCATCTGCATAGGTACCGTACTTCATACGGCTTCTGCCGATTAATACCAGATCATATCCGCTTATCAGTTCAGAGCGATGTAGTCGATATACTTCCTTCATTAAACGCCTGCAATAATTGCGTTCAACGGCACAACCTACTTTTTTCCCTGTCACAAATCCCGATCGAATCGGTTGCTGCGGCGATCGTTTCATAATATACAAAACGACGGATCTGGCCACATATGACTTACCGTGACGATATACGAGCTGATATTCTCTATTTTTACATAAGCGATCTTTTTTTTTCAACTCATACATAACGATTATCCTGATAATGGCAGATGAACAGAAAAATCCCCCGAGGAATTTTTCTGTTCATCTCGTAATTGTTATTAAGCAGAAAGTTTCTTTCTACCTTTCATGCGGCGTTTTTTCAAAACCATACGACCGCCTTTAGTTTTCATTCTTTCACGGAAGCCGTGCGTTCTTTTCTTCCACAAGTTATTCGGTTGAAATGTCTGTTTCAAGTGAAGCACCTCCTTTTACACATAATACTTTGAGCTTACACCATAACAGTGTAATTATACTCAATAGGCCATATACTGTCAATGAAGAGGATACATAAGACTCATAAGTAAATAGACCTGTCTATTCCATTCATATCTTTTTTGGTGTAAAATGTGGATAGATGACAGATATAAAAAGAAAGTTATCAACATATTATCAACAATTGTTGATAACTTTCTTTTTTCTTTCTCTTTTCGATATGTATCGTAAGAAAAAGATTTTTATCTACACAGTTATGCACATTATATCACAATAATTACTCGTATATACACCTGCATTTTAAAGAGAGGATTCTTATGGAAACTATTGATATTACGGAACTTTGGATCCGCATGTTGGAAAAGTTAAAACAATCGTTGCCACCACAAATCTACAACACGTGGATAGAAACATCCTTAATACCTTATTCTCTTGAAAACAATACGTTTACGCTGGATACAACTACCAATTTTATCTGTTCTTACATTACAAAAAAATATACACATCTATTGGAAACAACGGCTTCATCCGTAGCCAATCAAGACATTAAAGTTCGTCTTATTCACAGTGCTGGAGATCTTTCCGATACTGTACAGACAAATACTCCGAAAAAAGAAAAAACTCAAGATATATATGATAGCAACATATATACTATTGAAAGTTTAAAAAATCAAAAAACGGCGGAATCAGTATCTTCCCATACGGAACAATTACAGACAGGTTCGGAAACTTCTTATACTCCGGATACAAAACAAGCCGTACCTTTTTCTGATGAAAAAGATGATATTTTACAAACAGGAGCTTCCACTTTAAACAACGCTTATACTTTCGATACTTTTGTTGTAGGTAATAGCAATCGATTAGCTCATGCAGCAGCTATGTCCATAGCCGAATCACCTATGACCAAATATTCTCCTTTTTTTATATACGGTGACAGCGGTCTGGGTAAAACACATTTAATGCACGCTATCGGCCATTACATATTAAATCATTATCCTAATTTACGACTACGCTGTATTACAAGTGAAGATTTTGCCAATGAACTCATCCAATCCATCCAGGATAAAAACCCTGAGAGTTTCCGTCAACGATACAGAAATATCGATGTTCTTCTCGTCGATGATATTCAGTTTTTAGAAAGTAAAGAACATACTCAAGAAGAGTTTTTCCACACTTTCAACAAACTCTACAAAGACCATAAACAAATGGTTTTTACAAGTGATCGACCTCCACAAAATATAAAAAAACTGGAAGACAGACTTCGATCCCGCTTTCAAGGCGGAACTGTTGTAAATATTGATCCTCCCGACTTGGAAACAAGAACGGCGATTTTAAGAAATCGGGCAAAAATCGAACATCTGCCTATTGATAAAGAAGCCATCGACTATATAGCTTCCAATGTAAGTGAAAATATTCGTGAACTTGAAGGAGCCTTCATTCGAGCTCAAATGCAGGCATCTGTCGAAAACTCTCCTATTACATTGGAAGTAACACAAAGGGCTCTCCAAGAGCTAGTTAAAACAAAACAGGAAAGAAAATATATTACTATTGATGAAATAACTAAACATGTATGCTCATATTATAAAATAAAATATGAAGACTTAATGAGTAAAACCAAACTCAAAAAAATAGCTTTTCCTCGTCAAATAGCCATGTATTTATGCCGTGAATTAACAGAACACACATATCCTCATATAGGTGCCGCTTTTAATGACAGAGATCATACAACCGTCATGTACGCAGTTAATAAAATTTCTAAAGAGGTCAAAAAAGACGATTCTCTGCGAAAAGCCGTCGAACAAATTAAAAATTCAATTATCCATGTGGATAAATAGGTTTATATGATGTAGATATTCTTTCTATAAAAGTGAATAAGTATTTTTCCTGTAAAATTGTGAATAACCCGATTTGACTTATCCACTTTTTATAAACACGGGTATAAAAGATAAATTACACTTTTAAAAGACTTTTTTACAAATCCACACTCCCTATTACTATTACTACTATTTAATAAGCTCCAATTAAGTTCATATTCATATAAAAAGGAGATTATCATGAAACTTAAAATTCAAAAAGAAGACTTTACACGTGCCTTACAGGCTGTTCAAAAAGTAGCATCTAATAAAAGTAATAACTTATCCAGTGAGAACGGTCTTCTAATTAAAGCCATAAATGATAACATTGAAATTCAGGCAAATGACTATGATATGGGAATAAAAACAACAATTCCCGGTATCATTGAAGAAGCCGGTGAAGTTTTTTTATGGGATCCTCATTTGTCAGAATTAACAAGACGTATAGCGTCAGAAGAAATTATATTGACCAAAAATGATTCGGATTCACAAATGTCTATTGAGGGCGGTAAGCTTAAATATAGATATATGACTATGAATACTGAAGACTTTAATGAAGTCGAAGTTGTTGAACAAGGATATGCTTCCTTTACAACAGACAGTGTTATCCTTAAAGATTTAATCGATAATACTTCTTATGCATGCGCAACAGATACATCTCGTCCCGTATTTACAGGTACTTTTTTAGATGTTTCCGGAAAATCCTTATCTATGGTTGCAACGGATACCCATCGTTTGGCTTTAAAATCGGTTACATTGGATCAACCGTCAACAGGAGATATTCAAGCTATCATTCCCGGTAGATTATTATCTGAAGTAGCACGTCAGTTACCGACAGATGTTCCCGTTGTCGTTAAGATTACGGCTGTAAGAAACTATTTGGCTATCCAATTCGGTAACGTATATATCCGTACACGTCTTATAGAAGGAACGTTTCCTGATTATAAACGAGTTATTCCGACGGATTTCAGCAATATCATTACTATAAGACGCAGTGATTTTACAGCCGCCGTTGAACGAATTTCCATTGTCGCTAAAGATGCTCAGTATAATGTTATTAACTTTGATATGTCGGATAATCAGATTCACATGAATAGTCAGGACCCGGATCACGGTGTTGTAGAAGATTCGGTTGAATGTATTATGTCCGGCGGAAATCCTTTGTCCATATCTTTTAATGGACGGTTTATTCTTGATGTATTAAAACATTGCAGTAAAGATGAAATTTTTCTTAAATGCCGTGAAAACAGTCCTATGTTGATACAAGATAAGGACACGGGAAATTGTGTATTCGTTGTTACGCCTATGCGTGCAAGATAGGAGTATACATGAAAAAAATAAAGATTCAGACAGAAACTATACAATTGGATCAGTTCTTAAAGTGGGCCGACATTACGGAAAGTGGCGGTCAAACAAGTATGCTTATTGCTAATAAAATGATTTTTGTAAACGGTGAAATTTGTACTGTAAAAAGAAAGAAACTTCATCCTAAAGATATAGTAAAGGTTGAAAATATAGGGCAGTTTCAAGTTGTCGGAGAGCAGTAAGTAATGAATATATCGAGAATTCGCTTACTTAATATAAGAAACTATGAAGAAGCGGATATATCTTTTCCTGCGACCGTTATTGTTTTGTATGGCAATAACGGTCAAGGAAAGACTAATTTATTGGAAGCCTTATATACCGGATGTATCGGTAAATCATATAGAGGTGTTACGGATGCGGATTTATTGAAAAAATCCGCTACAAACGGAAGCGTTATTATCGATTTTATAAGGAACGAAACAGAACAAAATATTAAAATTGTTTTTTCTCTTCATGAAAAAAAGCGTGTGTCCGTAAATGATACGAAGGTAAGAACGAGAGAACTTTTCGGTATACTTCAAGAAGTTATGTTTTCACCTGAGGATTTACAACTAATAAAGGGCAATCCGGCATTAAGACGACGTTTTCTGGATATGGAAATATCTCAAACCAATCCGTCCTATTATAAGATGTTATTACAGTATAATAAGGCTGTATCTCAGAGAAATATACTTTTAAAGCGGATGAAATATGAAAAAGATATATCTCTTCATGAATGGGATCTTCAATTAGCACGCCTGGCAGCCTATATAGTTAGTAAAAGAAAAGAATCTTTAAAGAAGATATCTGTTGTTGTAAAGGAAATCTACGGGAACTTAACGAGTAAAGAAGAGACGGTGAAATTGACCTACATTCAGCCATATAAGGATTCGACGGTAGAAGATACGGAAGACGTTTATTATGAATTATTACGGAAAAACAGGGAAAAAGATATTTATCGTCAGTCTACATCCGTAGGTCCTCATAGAGATGATTTGATTGTGGAAAATGAGTTGGGGGAATTAAAAAAATTCGGTTCCCAAGGACAACAACGGACTGCCGTTTTAGCATTGAAAATGGCAGAGTTGGAATTTATAAAAAAAGAGAACGGAGAATATCCGATTTTATTGCTTGATGATGTTATGAGTGAATTGGATGAAGAACGAAGAAATGCTTTACTTTCTTTTGTACAAGGAAAGGTTCAAACTTTTATTACGACAACGGATTCATCTTTTTTCCGTAAGGAAAAGAAATATTCGTTTCTTTATGTAGAAAAAGGGCAGGTTCGATATGACGAACATGAGAAGAGGGACAACTGAAAAAGCCGGTGATTTGATACAAGAAGTGTTGGGACATAACAATTTATTAAAACCCTATCGCCATTATGAGTTGAAAAAAAAGTGGTTCTCTTTAATGGGCAGTCGAATAGGAAAGTATTCTTATATAAAAGATATACGAGAAGGAGTTATTACAATAGGAGTATTCAATTCTGCATGGATGAACCAGTTATTCATGTATAAAAATAATATTGAAGAAAAAATTAATGATTTCCTGGGTGAAAAGTATGTAAGTGATATAAAATTTGTAAGTGCTTCAAAATTTCCTGAAAAAAGAATGATAAACTTTTCAGAGGATCATGAGTCTGTTTTGAAGATAACACCGGCAGATATCGTTTTAACAGAAGAAACGGTGAATACAATAAAAAAAGTTTCCGATAAGTGTCAGGAAGGATTAAAAGAAAAAATATTTCGTCTGCAAGTAGCGGCAAAACGAAGAAGTAAAGCCTATGAATCCGAAGGATATATACCTTGCCCCGGTTGCGGCAGGTGGATACAGAAAAATAAGGATTGTGAATATTGCCTATCTGAAAAGAATCAAGAAAAAAAAGTAAAATTAACGGCTATTTTGAATGAAATGCCTTGGTTGACTTGGGAGGACGTTCAATCTTTGTATAAAAGAGAAAATTTTCAGGAGAAGCAGTATGATGAAGTTCGGCGTAATTGTATTTACAGGTTAATAGAAAAAATTTATCATAATGCGGATACAAACGAGGATGACTTATTTTTGTCCATCTTTATTACAAGAAAAAAGCCTCATGAGTTAACAGATAGATTTATTATCAATTTAGTTAATAAATATAGGAATAATACTTGAAAGAATTTAAGTTAGACTTAAAAGCTCCTTGATTGGTAAGTTTTGAGGAATATTGTATAATAGAGTGATTATTAAACAGGAGGCACACGTTTTTATGTCTGAAAAAAAGAAAGTTTCTTACGGAGCTGATCAAATACAGGTACTTGAGGGATTGGAAGCAGTCCGTAAAAGACCGGGTATGTATATCGGCAGCACATCTTTAAAGGGTCTTCATCATTTGGTTTATGAAGTTGTAGATAACAGTATTGATGAAGCTTTAGCCGGCTATTGTACACATATTGAAGTTACGATTGAAGAAGATAACAGTATTACTGTTGTCGATAACGGTCGCGGTATTCCCGTAGCTATGCATAAAATCGGAAAACCGGCTGTTGAAGTAGTTTTGACGGTTTTGCATGCAGGCGGTAAATTCGGCGGTGACGGATATCCTATTTCCGGCGGGTTACACGGTGTGGGTATTTCCGTAGTAAATGCTCTTTCTGAACAGACGGAAATCGAAGTTAAACGTGACGGCTTCTTATGGAAAATTTCTTTTGCTCGCGGGTTGACCGTAAATTCATTAGAAAAAGTTCGTCCTTTGGAAGAAGGAGAAGAGCGGGGAACAAAAGTATGGTTTAAACCTGATAGTGAAATATTCCCCGATACGGTTTATGATTTTGAAACACTTAAAATCAGATTGAGAGAACTTGCTTTTTTAAATAAGGGACTGACTATTACTCTTGCAGACAAAAGAACGGATAAAAAGGAAATTTATTATTATGAAGGCGGTTTAACCTCTTTTGTTCAATTTTTAAATGAAAACCGTACGCCCGTACATCCGACTGTTATCAGTTTGGAAGGAATCAAGAGTGATGTAGTCGTTGATATAGCTTTGCAGTATAATGACGGATACAGTGAAAATATACTGACTTTTGTTAATAATATTTTTACTGAAGAAGGAGGTACTCATCTGAGCGGTTTCCGTTCAGGTCTTACGAGAACCATTAATGATTACGGTCGTTCTTCCGGGATTATTAAAGAAAACGAAGATAACCTTTCCGGTGAAGATGTGCGTGAAGGATTGACGGCTATTATCAGTGTTAAAGTAAGGGAGCCTCAATTTGAAGGGCAAACTAAGACTAAACTCGGTAATAGTGAAGTAAAAGGTATTGTAGATAATATTATTTCCGACGGATTGAAGGAATTTTTCGAAGAACATCCGGCAGAAGCAAAAAGTATTGTAACAAAGAATATAAATGCTGCAAGGGCCCGTCAGGCAGCTCGTAAGGCGAGAGAGTTAACACGCAGAAAAAATGCTTTGGAAATCAGTAGTTTACCGGGTAAACTGGCCGATTGTTCGGAAAAAAATCCGGATATGACAGAAATTTATCTCGTCGAAGGAGATTCAGCAGGCGGTTCGGCCAAGCAGGGCCGTGATAGAAAGTTCCAGGCTATTTTACCTTTGCGTGGAAAAATTATTAATGTAGAAAAGGCGCGTCTTGACAAGATTCTTGCCAATGAAGAAATTCGTGCCATGATCACGGCTTTCGGAACGGGTATCGGTGAAGAGTTTGATATTACTAAACGACGCTACGATAAAATTATTATTATGACAGATGCGGATGTTGACGGGGCCCATATCAGGACTCTTTTGTTAACCTTCTTCTATCGTTTTATGAAGCCTTTGATTACGGAAGGGCATGTATATATTGCCCAGCCCCCGTTGTACCAAGTACGAAAGGGTCGTTCTGTATGGTATTTGTATACAGATGACGAGTTGACAAATAAATTGGCTGAAGTAGGAAATGAAAATGCTGTGGTGCAGCGCTATAAAGGTTTGGGTGAAATGAATCCCGAACAGTTATGGGAAACAACGATGGATCCTCAATTTAGGACTATGTTAAAGGTTGAATTGGAAGATGCCGTTGAAGCGGATCGCATTTTTTCCGTTTTAATGGGTGATAAAGTTGAACCACGTCGTAAATTTATTCAAGACAATGCTAAGAAAGTAAGAAATTTGGATTTATAAGGAGGGTATTATGCCTGCATTATCAGAACGTACTAATCTTTTTACAGATTCACCTATTGCAAAAATGTCTGTCTTATCGGAACAATACGGTGCTGTTAACTTATCTGCAGGCTTTCCCGACTTTCCTCCTCCCCGACCTATTCTTGACTCTTTGAAACAGATTGCCGATGAAGGACCTCACCAATATAGTTTGGATGCCGGTTCGGAAAACTTCAGGGAGGCCTTGGCGGAATTTCGTTTTAAATGTACGGGACGTAAACCTGATACAAATAAAGAGCTGATTGCTACTTGCGGTGGTACGGAAGCTCTTATATCAACGATTATGACAGTTGTTGACAAGGGTGATAAGGTTATTATCTTCTCACCTTACTATGATGCTTACAGTGTTGATGTAAAATTGGCGGGAGGAGAGCCTCTTTTTGTTTCTCTTCGCGGAGATGACTTTACCTTTAATGAAGATGAAATGGAAAGAGCATTTAAAGAACGGCCGAAGGCTGTTCTTTTATGTGACCCGTCAAATCCGTGCGGCAAGGTTTTTACACGGGAAGAATTGGGCATTATAGCCGCTTATGCCGAAAAATATGATACCTTTGTGATTGTAGATGAAGTATATTCACAAATTATTTATAAACCCTATACATATACGTATTTTTCTGAATTACCGCATATGCATGATCGTACGATTTGCGTAGGCTCTCTGTCCAAGACTTATTCTATTACAGGTTGGCGAGTAGGTTATATTCTCGGACCTGAAGCAGTTATTGATGAAATAAAAAAGGTACATACTTTCTTTACTATCAGTGCCCCCAGTCCTTTACAAGAAGCAGCGGTTACTGGACTTCGCTTTGGCGGTGATTATTATGACGACCTCGTAAAAACGTATACGGAAAAACGAGATATTTTGATGAAGGGACTTGATGACTTGGGGTTAAAACACAATATTCCTCAAGGAGCTTTTTATTTACTCGTCGATATTTCTGAATTCGGTTATGAAAAAGATACGGAGTTCTGTGAAGATTTAGTTCGTAAAGTAGGTGTCGGATCCGTTCCCGGATCTACCTTTTTTGCTGAAGATGTACAAAAATACGTGCGTCTTCATTTTGCCGTCAATAATGCAACACTTTATGCGGCCCTCAATCGTTTGGAAAGCATACGCAGCAAACTGACTCGATAGTTTGAGTGGAGATTTTATAATGAATAAGAAAATTACTGTCCTTGCAACACTTATATTTGTTTTTTCTTTGATGAGTGTCGGAGCTACGGAATCGGTAATAGATACAGGGGTGACACCGGTTACTACTACCGTAAAAGAAAAAAGTGATTCATACTATCTTACAAAAGGAAGAAAGTTTGAAGAATTGACGGCCTTTATTTCGTCTATCGATGTAAAAGAAAGAGAACACACATATTTTCTTGTCGATAAAGAGATGATGAACGGATATTTTTATCGTATAACAGA